>Ga0209083_1000012_pt1 | contig 311016 bp, 221 predicted proteins | sample AM7aDNAmetaG_FD_184132 | JGI IMG/M metagenome (GOLD analysis project Ga0209083, IMG submission 184132) | Freshwater microbial communities from Finland to study Microbial Dark Matter (Phase II) - AM7a DNA metaG (SPAdes) (version 3) | ecosystem: Environmental > Aquatic > Freshwater > Lake ...
TGGGGGTGAGGTCTACTGACACTGCGGCGAAACCGCCCTGATCAGCTCGTCGTTCCACTCGTGGCCTTCGGCAAGCAGCTGCCGCAGTTTGATAAAGTCAACCTCCCGTTTGTCCTTCGGACCATCGTTGAATGCCCTGAAACCGGCCTTTCCTTCGGTCATCATGTTCAGGGCCAGCCAGTCGCGGTTGCTCTCCTTGTTCCTGTCCCAATGTTCGAGCTTGTGTTTTCTGAGCGAATTCAGCGTTTTGCTCAAACAGTTCGGCATCAGGTAGAGGAGTTTGGTGCAAAAGCGTTCAACGGCCTGGTCCAGCATGGCGAGATCCATTTCTCCCGATTTCATCAGTTCCTTGCCTTTGGCCAGATCTTCCCCGGTTTTCATTTTTCCGTAAACGATCTGGCCTTTGCTGTTGACCCATTGATCGGTGTAAACCAGCGGGTTTGGGATGAATTCCCCATTTACTCTAAGCGCCGGCACCACTTCGGTGACCAGTCCGCCGCGAATGGCTTCGTATGCCGACCACGGATCGCAGACCGTGCAGGAGAACATGGCGTTTTCGATGCCCACGAACAGGGGCAGGAAATCTGTTGAACCTCCGTCGGGGGCGCTGCCATGTTTCGGGCCTGCCTGCCCGAACCGCGCGAAATCCTGGGCGATGGAGAAATCGCAGGCCATCCCGATCTCCTGGCCTCCGCCGATGCGCATGCCGTTTACGCGGCAAACAACCGGCTTGTCGTTCATCAGGATGGAGGAGACCATGTCGTTGAACAGGCGCATGTACTGCTTGTATTCCTGCGGATTGCCGGCATAATACTCGGCATATTCCTTCGTGTTGCCCCCGGTGCAAAAGGCTTTGTCGCCCACCCCGGTGAACACGACCGCCACCACGCTCCGGTCGTTGGAGGCCTCCCGCATGGCGAGAATCACCTCCTTCACGGCGCCGGTGGTATAGGAGTTATACTGCTGGGGATTATTCAGGATGATCCACGCGTTGAAAAGTCCTTCCACGGGATTCCCGCTCAAATCCCTGCAGGGCCGTTTTTCAACCAGGATCTCGCTGTAGGTGTTTTCAGTAAGATTATGACTTGCTAGCATGACATTTTATTTTAATTTTTAAACATTCAGTTTATATCTTCGCCCTCCCCCTCTCCTTCGAGGAGAGGGGGCCGGGGGGTGAGGTATTTCAACCACTGGGGGCCGGGGGGTGAGGTATTTCAACCACTGGGGGCCGGGGGGTGAGGTGTTTCGGGGGCCATGGGTGAGGTCACGGCACCAGCACCGATCTTTTCTTGTAAACATGGTTCAACGTATTCCGGAAAACCTCGTTGATCGACGAAAGCGGGAAGGTCTCCACGAAATCATCGATCTTCAGTTTACCGGAGGCAATCAGGTCGACCACTTCGGGGTATAGTTCCGGCTTGCAGCCCCACGTGCCGATCAGCTTGGCATCGAAGGCCATCAGGTTGCTCAGCCTCACTTCGGTGCGGTCGAGGGTAAACCCGACGATGGAGAGGGTGGAGGTGAAGGTGATCAGGTTGAATCCAAGCTCCTGCCCGGGTTTTGTTCCCGACACTTCAAAGATTTTCCAGCCGTAACGCGAAACGCCCAGCCCCTTGGCAATCTCCCTCACCTGTTCCTTTATGGTTTTGAGATCGAGGCCCCTGATGTTCAGCACCGCGTCGATGCCGTTATTTTTGGCGGTTGCCAGCTTTTCGTCGTCGAGGTCCAGGGCCAGCACCTTAGCTCCCATGATCCGTGCGATCAGGGCGGCATAGATTCCCACGCCGCCAACCCCGATCACGATGGCGAAATCGCCGGCTTCGAGTTCCGATTTCATGATCACCTGGTATGGGGTGGAGATGGCATCGGCGATCACAGATAATTTTTCAAGGGGATACTTTTCCAGCAACTGGTCAGGCACATTGCAGAGAAATTGCACAGGAACCCTGATGTGGGAGGCAAACCCGCCGTCAAAATCATTGCCCGGCATCAGTTGTTTCTGGCACATGTTGCTCCGGCCTTTTTTACACAATTCGCATTCGCCGCAGGGGAGTACGGCCGGGATGATCACGTTTTTACCGAGCCATTCTTCCGGACCGGCCACCACCGTGCCGCTTATCTCGTGGCCCAGGGTCAGGGGGAGTTCCTTCTTGGTTTTCACCCCGTAATGCCAGAAACTCAGGTCGGTATGGCACACGCCGCACCCGGCGATTTTTACCAGCGCCTCGTGTGGCCCGACTTCGGGAAGCGGGCTTTCGACAAGCTGAAAATCAGCATCCTGGGCCGTCATCTGCCAGGAGTACATAGGTTCATTCATAATTGTCAGTTAAAGGTTAATAATTCTCCGGTACGTTATTTGCACTTTCCCACGCCGTTTTTGCATGAAATGGCATTCACAAGATTGGTCAGCACGAGGTTGATCGGGGTCTTGATATAATGTTTTCTCCCGTAATCGACGATTTTTCCATTCATGTAGTCGATCTCCGTCTCGCGCTTGTTGATCAGGTCGACCGCCAGGGAGGGCATGTGGTTTCCGGCATTGTTGAGATAGCGGATGGCCAGCTTGATGAAGTTGTCGGGCAGCTTGATCTCCTCGGCATTGGCTACCTGCACTGCTTCATACAGGATCTGTTCGATGATCTCCAGGGTGTCGGCATTTTCCATGGCCTCCTTCATGGTGAGCCGCGATATCGCGCAAAGGGGGCTTAGCGCCGCGTTCAGGATCGTCTTTTCCCAGATCTTGTCGATGATGGTGAAGGAGTTGGCCTGCTCGGTTTTCATGCCCACGCCCGTGAGGGTGGCGGCGATCCACTTTGCCAGCTCTTCCTGCGAATCGTCCATGGAACCGATATAGTTAGGCGGGTTGAAGAAATTTATTCCCGTGACGTTCGGGGCCTGCAGGTTTCCGGCAAAGTTGATCACCATGCGGAGGATGGCTGAGTTCGGGAAATGGCTGAGGTATTTTTTCCGGATATCGATGCCGTTCTGCGCGCTGAGGAGAAAGACATCCTTGGTAAGGTTGTCCTTCAGCACCTTGACGATTTTATCCACATGATAATCCTTGACCGCAGAAATGAGAATGTCAAAATCATGCTCCAGCATCTCCTCCACCGAAAAATAGACATGTTTGAAGAATGACTTCTTTTCAAGGTGATTCACGATCTCAATCCCTTCCTCCCTGATGAGGCTCAGTTTCTCCCTGTTCAGGTCGGTGATGGCAACCTCGCACCCGGCTTGTTTGAAATGCACGGCAAGCGTCTGACCGATCGGCCCGAGGCCGATGATCCCGATTTTGTAATTCTTCTCTTCCATGGTTTTGAATATAGGTTTTAGGTCAATATTTCCAATAGGGGTTAAACAATGATCCTGGCATCCACCACGCAAATTTCATCGCCAATTGCAAACAACGGATTGAGATCAAGTTCCCTGATCGCGGGGAAATCCGTTACCAGCATCGATATCCGCCGGATGATCTCCGCTGTTTTTTCCCGGTTGATCCCCGGTTCGCCCCTGAACCCGTTGATCAGGGCTGCTGCCTTTACGGAACCGATCATGCCGGCGGCTTCGGTATCGCTGACGGGCGTGATGCAGTATACCACATCCTTCAGCACTTCCACGAAGATTCCGCCGAGGCCGAACCCGATGATGTGGCCGACGCCAGACGAGGCCACGGCACCTATAAACAGTTCTTTTCCTTTTGGAAGAAATTTTTGTACAAAGAAGTTAATTTCCGCACCCAGTTTCTTTTTCATCGTTTCTACCGCCATGGCTGCTTCCGTGGCATCTTTAATATTCACGGCCACCCCACCCACGTCGCTTTTGTGGATGATTGCCTCTGCATCCGCCTTGATCACCACGGGATAGCCGATCGCGTTTGCCGCGTCAACAGCGCCGTTCGCATCTCCGGCAATTTTCCACGGGGCAACCGGGATACCGTAAATCTCCAGGATGGTGTAAACTTCTGATGCTGTTAGCACGTCTCTTCCCTCTTCCCGTGCATTGCGGAGGATTTTACCGGCTGCATTGCGGCTTACACCGGTGAACTTTTTAATGCTTCCCCTTTTTGCCGTTCTGATGTTGTTGTACCTTACCAGGGAATGAAGTGCCCGGGCTGCGGTTTCCGCGAAATCAAAACAGGGGACTTCTCCATCCTTCAGTATCTTAGAAGTGGCACCCCATTTTTGTTTATCCGTCATGTAATTGCACACAATCGGCTTGTTGCCGGCTTTTGCCGCCGCCGCAATTTCGCGTGCCACATTTTCGCAGTCGACAAAGGGCGGGGTAACAAAGTTGATATAGATGCTGTCGAACAGCGGTTCTTTCATCATCACTTCGAGCGCGCTTTTAAAGTGGGCAGGGCCGGCCGTGGCAACCACATCCAGCGGGTTCCTGACCGATGCCGAAGCAAGCATGGTGGTTTTCAGGATTTTTTCTGCTTTTTTTGAAAGGGGCGGGATCACCAGCCCGCAACTATCCAATTCATCAATGGCGATCACCGAAGGACCGCCGGTGTTGGTAATGATACCCACCCGGTTGCCTTTGGGGATCGGCTGGGTGGAGAGGGCCACCGCGGCATGACAAAGGTCTTCCTGGCTGGTGAAGGTGAGGATGCCGGCCTTCTGGTATATGAGGTCCATGGAGATGCTGCCGGCTATGCCCCCGATATGCGATCGCGAGGCTTCGGCGCCCTTCTCGGTGCGGCCGGCCGTGATGGCCAGGATGGGTTTCCGGGCCGTGACTTTCCGGGCTGCAGCAATAAACTCCTTGGGGTTTTCCAGACTTTCGGCATATAACACGATGGCACGGGTTTCATCATCGTCCCCGTAATAGCTGATGAATTCGGTAATGGAAACATCCGACCCGTTACCGTTGGAGGCATACATGCGCTGGCCGATACCCATGTCGTAAAATGCCTGCATGATCACGGCACCCACGCCGCCGCTCTGGGCGACCACCGAAATATGTCCGGGTTCAGGATAGGTGAAGGTGAAGTTGCAGTAAGCGTTGATCGCCGGGTCGGAGTTAATGATTCCCTGGCAGTTGGGGCCCACGACGCGGATACCGTATTTCCGCGCCCTGGCTAGGAAGTCATCCTCGAGCGCCTGGCCTTCGTCGCCCATCTCCTTGAAACCGGCCGTGTTGATGATGATGGCCTTCACCCCCTTTTTTCCGCAGTTTTCCACCTCTTCGGGTACCAGGGGCGGCGGGATCACGATGTGCGCAAGGTCCACCTCTCCGGGCACCTCCAGGATGGAGGGATAGGACTTCAGTCCGCGGATCTCCTCAACTTTCGGGTTGATGGGGTATACCGGGCCATTGAACCGGTAGTGCAGCAGGTTTTTAATGATCACATTCCCGATCGACAACTCTTTCTGGGAAGCGCCGATCAGGGCAACCGACCTGGGTTTGAATAACGCGTCGAGACTATTGTTCATTGCTTATCACTTTGGTACCCCGTCCCCCTCCCCTGGAGGGGAGGGGGTGCAGGGGGTGAGGTTATTTATTGTCCCCCATCCCCCTCCAGGGGAGGGGGTGCAGGGGGTGAGGTTATTTATTGTCCCCCATCCCCCTCCAGGGGAGGGGGTGCAGGGGGTGAGGTTAATTTTTTACGGTTGAAAGTTTTACATCCCTGAATCCTCCCCATATCGCCGCCCCGATGGCCCCGGCATAGATCGAATCGCCGTTGGCCCTGATCTCCAGGTTGAGCTTGCTCTCGGCCACCAACTCCTCCACCGCCTGGATCATCCCGATGTTCATGGCCATCCCTCCCGTGAGGGCAACCGGCGAAGTCGCCTTGAGCGAGGAGAGCAGTTTCACGATCTTATTGGCGATCGAGAGGTGGATCCCCTTGATGATATCCGGGGTGGAAATTCCACGTGAAACCATGTTGATCACATCGGTTTCTGCGAGTACGGAACAGATGCCCGACGGGGTTTCCGGGGTGAACGATTTCAGGGAGGTCTCCCCGACATCTTCGATTGAAAGTCCCAGGTAACGCGAAATGTTCTCGATAAACTGGCCCGACCCGGAAGCGCACTGTCCCGTCATTTTGTAATCGAGCACCCTGCCTTCTTCATTGATCCTGATGGCTCTTACATACAGGGCGCCCATGTCGACCACGGTGAGGGCGCCGGGGTTCAGGAATACGCCGCCCCGGGCGTGGGTGGTCATGCTGTAGAAGTGGCCGCGCTTGCGCTGAAGCATCTCTCCTTCGCCGGTCGATGCCAGGTAGGTGATATCCTGGTAAGTGAGGTTGTTTTTCTCAAGCAGGTGATCGATCAGCTGGTCGGCGACCATCTCGGGGTTCCTTTTCCGGATCTTTTCCGACTCCTTATCAAGGATGACCGGGGTGTCCGAATAGGACATCAGCACCGCCTTGATGATGCTGCTTCCTACGTCGACGCCGAGGGTGAAGGTTGGTTTAGCTGTCATGATGGTTTATTAAATGGTGACAAGGTGACAAGGTGACAAGGTAACAAGGTAACAAGGTGACAGGGTGATTTTTTTCATATTAGTTGGTTCTTCGGGCGAACATGGCACCGCCAAGGGCGCCCATGAAGATCGAATCGGTATGGACGTTGATTTTGATTTCGCTGCCGTAATTTTTTAGGACCAGGTCGGAAACATACTTCAGCACGGCCTGGTTGCGGGCAACCCCGCCGGTGAAGGTGAATTCGTTGCGCACACCGCCCGAACGCGCCAGCAGCGACATGGCCCGCATCACGATGGCACGGTGAAGACCGGCCAGGATGTCGGAACGTTTTTGGCCAACATTGAGTAGTTCCCTGATCTCGGCCGCGGCAAAAACGGTGCAGGTGGAACAGATGTTCACCTCGCTGGTGGCTTCAATGGCCAGCGGGCCAAGCTCGTTGAGGGAGATGTTGAACTCGTCGGCGATATAGCCGAGGTAACGCCCGCAACCCGCGGCGCAACGGTCGTTCATGTAGAAACTGGTCACCAGCCCGTGGCTGTCGACCTGGATGGCCTTCGTATCCTGTCCGCCGATGTCGAGCACGGTGCGCGTTCCAGGGAACACGGCATGGGCGCCGAACGCGTGGCAGAGGATCTCCGACCGGATCGATTTTTCGGGGAAAGGCAGCAACGCCCGCCCGTAACCCGTGCCCACCATGTTGGTGATGTGGATGTCGAGGTTGGCGATGAAACTGATGTGCCCCTTCAGCGAATCATAAATCTGCTTGTAGTTGCCTTTCAGCAGGTTGAGCTCAGTGTCGAACCCGATCCCGGCTTCCTCTTCAGCCACATCCGCCATCCCCGAATATTTATCGTTCAGCAACTCCATCGACTGGTAAATCAGCTCCCCGAAATCATATTCGGTGAGTTCATTCTCCACGTGGGATATGCTTTTGTCGTACACCAGCATCATGGGTTCAAAGTAGGCTTTCGCCAGTCCGTTCACCTCATGGTTGTATTTTTCGCTCACGATGTCGCGGAAGAACTGGTTTTTCTGGCCCAGGTTGCCGTTGAGGTATTCATCGAGGATGGCAGGGCCGATCTCCTTCACGATCCGGGCAACATATTGGGTTATATTCTCCTTCATCTCCCCGCCGAAAGTCCCGTCGATCGTGTCGCGGAACTGGATGTTCAGCCGGTCGAGCCTGCGCTTGAACTGGATGTACCTGAAAACCGATTCGATATCCCTGATGTATCTTTTGTATTCGGGCCTTCGTTCGATCTCATCTTCCAGCTTCATCTTCAGCAGGGAAAATCGCGCATTGTAAATGGCTTCGAGCCGCGCGATCTCGGTGGCAACGGTATAATTCGCCCGCGTATTGGTGATCCCGCGTCCGATAATCCGGTCGTTGTCATCAATAATAATGGCTTTGGAGGTAGTGGATCCAAGATCGATTCCCAGGAAATATTTCTTCATTTACGTATCCGTTAAATTATACCATTCCTGCCCCGTTTACAGGGGAGGACAATAGCTCATCAGCAGTTTCCCTAGCGTGTCACGATCATCTTCCGTTGCTCCAGCATCTGGAAGAATGATTCAAGACGGTTTTTGATATTCGAGTACGAGAAATACCGGGGATCCACCAGGTCGGATTCAATGAACCCGACCGGGATCTCCAGTTTGCGCTCCAGTTGCTGCATGATCATCAATTGCCCGGCAGAGAATGAGTTACAACTCTTGATTGAATTAACAAGGAACCCGTCGGCATGGTAGTCGGTAATGCATTTCGACAACAACTCAACCCGCTGTTCCAGGTTGAGGTTGGTGTAGCAATTCATGCAGTATTCTGCCAGGCTTTCAAGGGGTTTATCGGGGTTGACGCGGAAACCCATATCGTATACCCCACCCACTTTGGTGTAGGAGGAGGCAACGATCACGGCGCCCATGTCATAAAATAATTTCCAGAATTCACGGAAATGGGTCCAGTTGGGGGGGCCTTCGACCACGAGGCGGAACCGCTCCTCTTCCATCTCGCCTTCGGGGGTGATGGGGCCAAGTTTTTTGTCGATACGCGTAAGAATTTCCTTATAGAGTTCAGCATAGTAATCCACCGCTTCGGGTGTGCCCCTGAACCCGCTGTTGATGGGGCCGATGTAGTATACCCCCGCGAAATAGGCGTCGATGGGCGAGGGGCGGTGCTTGGTGGTATCGAAGATCTTCACGATGTAATCCTCCACCTGCGAGGAGTTGCGCAGGATGGCTTTCAGTTTCTCTTCATCGTATTTGTTGCCAGACACCTTCTCCATTTTCGGAATCACCTCCTCCTTCAACTGCTTGACCATGTAGGCAGTCATTTCGGGGGTGATCTTGTGGGCTTCCTGGTAGGGCGTGTGCAGCAGGGCCACCGGCACGCCGGGATAGAGGCGCTCGAGGGTCTCGAACCATTTCAGGAAGGTGAAACAGCCGGTATAGCTCAGCAGCAGCAGGTCGGGACTGGGAATCTTCTCGCCGGTAGGGCCGATGTTCCCGTTTAGCATCATGCCTACGTCGCACTTCACATAGGTGCAAACATCTTCTGAATGGCCATGCTGTTCGGCGTCGCGGATGTAGCCGCCCGACTTCTTGCGCATGCCCGACTGCAGGGCGTTGATCTCGGGGTAGACCGGGAGCATGTCGAAGGAGAGGATCAGCTCGGAGATGTTGCCGGGAACGAAAGTATAGACCACCTTTTTACCGGTCTCCCGGGCGTTGCCAAGGTCCCTGAAAAGCCGGGTCATCATCTCTTTCTGGATGATCATGCTGCGTTCTTTTGCTACCTCCTTCGACATAAGACTGGGTTTAATCAGGGGTTAGGAATGTTCTGTTTATGCGTTTATGGTTTTATTTTTCATATCCTGGTAAAACGTTAAAAGGTTAATCCCACAACTTGATAGAATCCGAGAACGTTCCCACCTGCTCTTTGATCACCTTGAACTGACCGGTATTCTCGCTGTAGAGAAAACTGATAAACCTGATATTTTTGTCGTTGCACTCCTTCTGCAGTATTGGGTGGTCGAGCAGTGCCGGGTCGCAGAAACTGGGTGCCGCAAAAATCACCCCGTCGATCTTCCGTTTCCGGATAAGGTCGAGCAGGCGCGCCTCTTTGGGATTGCCCACATCATACACCGAAGAGGAGAAGGTGCTCTTTTCAAGGTAGGCGCTGGTTATGGCCTCCAGCGGGTCGGCGCTGCCGGTGCCGATATCACCCTGGATCCACCGGGCGCCTAACAGGAAATCGTCTTCGACGATATAACAGCCTGCCAGTTCGATGGTGCGGATCAGTCCTGCGGGGGGCTGCTCGCAGAAAGCGCCCATCACCAGCACACGGATCTTGTCCATGGGGTCGCCGGTCTCCTGCTGGATCAGCCGGACTGCCTGTTCCAGGATTCCGTTGTGTTCTTCCACGGGAATGACATAGCCCGCGCGCACGATGTGGTAAAGGTCGGCCGCCGTCATCCGCCACGGAAAATCCTGGCGGATATCATACAACTGGCAGATCAGCCGGCGGTTCAGGTTAAACAGTCCGATGGAATGGTTGAGCCGTTCGGCCGTGATCACCACCCCGTTCAGTTTGAACACTTCATCCATCACCGTTTGAAGTTCGTGTCGGTAAAAAGTGCCACCGATGTGCGCCTTGAAATTCTGAGGCAGGTCGAGATACTTGACGAATTTGCCTTCACCCATCAGCTGGAACATACCTGAAAGGTTGCGGATCACGTCGCAGATGGAAGGAAAGATGAAGCCGTCGAACCCTTCAAAATGCTTGTCCAGCACGAGTTCGACGATGCTCCTGGGCATGTGGCAGATATATGACTGGTAATAGGCGTCGCCCTTGATGATGAGCTTTTTATCTCCTCCCCCCAGGATCCCCACCGCCAGTCCGTTGGCTGCATGGATGATCTCCCGCGGGAAATAGATGGGCATGTGCCCCACCACGACACGGCCGGCCTCCTGCGATTTCCACTCCCTGGCCCGTGCAAAGGAGAGGTCGAAGGCCAGGTCTTCACACAGGGCTGCTATTTCTTTCAGTGTATTCAAATCAGTACCGGTTTAGTGCTAAATGAATCTAAATAAAAATTCCTGAAAAAAGCAAAAACTAGAATAAGGAAATCATCAACTCAGAAATAGTAAGGGGAAGGGCTTCAAAAGTAAATAAATTAATTATTCAAATTCAAACATACATCAATTATTTATGAGAGATGTGACAGGTGTTACCGGAATAGGGTGTTTTTGGCATGGAGCCGTTATTATTTCAGCCATCAAATACAATATGGGGCACCGTAACCTCGTTTTATAGATGATTCTGAGGCGAAACCGTTCTTTTTTTCCTGTCACCTTTTAACACATTGCAATATGAAAACACAACATGTTGAATCAATGGAGGAGCTGGTCTTTAAAAACAAGAACAAGCTCTATGGTGCCTACCTCCTTCGCAGGAACTACAACAAACAACTTCTGGTTGCCCTGCTCATCGGACTCTTCGTCATCCTTTCTGCTGTTTCCTATCCGCTTGTCGCGGCGTATCTCAACCCGAATCACTTCATACATGCCGGTACTAACGTCGGTTTTTACGACCCGATCGCGCCGCCCAGCGCCGACCCCCCACCGCCTCCGCCTCCGGTCGACCCCGCGATCCCCGAACGGGTGGCCTTTGTGGCACCTGTGGTGGTGGACAAGGATATCGAAACCGACATGCCGACCCAGGGTGATTTGTCGGGACAAACTGTTGCTGCGGTAGCGCCCGGGGATATCGAGCTTCCGCCGTTGGATAACAACAAAAATGTAATTGAACAGCCGGTTCCCAAGCAGGAGCCGTGGATCTCGGTGGAGGAGATGCCGCAATTTCCCGGCGGCGAGGCCGAACTCTTCCGGTTTCTCTCGTCCAACATCAAATACCCGGCCGAAGCCCGTGAGATCGGCGTGACCGGCCGGGTTTACATCTACTTTGTGGTTGAACCCGACGGGTCTGTTTCAAACATCGCCGTGCGCCGCGGCATCGGCTCCGGCTGCGACGAAGAGGCCTTGCGCGTAGTGGGGATGATGCCCAGGTGGAGCCCGGGGAAGCAGGCGGGCGTTCCGGTTCGCGTGCAGTACACGTTGCCGGTGAAGTTTACGTTGCAGTGATACGTGGGACGAGGGACGTTGTTGCAATATGATTTTTTTTGAATGCACCCTGGAAGGTTTCCGGGGTGTTTTCGTTTTTATGGGAAGATGTTTATATTTGTCATCCGGCAGTTCAGAAACTTTTTTGAACGGGGAGCTTTCCGGCACAAAACCATAACAGCATGGAAAAAGTATTCGAAGCAATCATCAAGGCGGTGGTCGATCATTCGGGGATCACCATTCCCGGGCTTTCAGGGGTGTTGATCGCTTTGCTGGGATACGTGGCCAGCTCGTTGTACAAACGCTACCAGAACGTGAACGCGGCAAAAGACCTGGCGCCCTATTTCAACGAAAAAAACATTCAGGAAAAACGCGCTTTGTTTATTGAGAGCCAATACCAGAATAATTCACCGACAAGGGAAGCGGAACCGGGGTTTTCAAACCCGTTCGTTTCAAAATCAAAATTGATCCCGCACTTTATCAATACAGCCTTTAACGGGAAAAAGGTGAGCGATAAGTTTTATCTCGTTTTGGCTGATTCGGGCATGGGAAAAACCACCTTCATGATCAATTTGTTCGTGCGGTACAACTCCTTTTTCAATTTCCGGCGCAAATATAAGATGAAGCTGATCCCTTTTGGATACAAGGGCAATATCATTGATAAAATCAAAGAGATAAAAAAGGAGGATATCCCAAACACCATTTTACTGCTTGATGCATTCGACGAATACACGAAAATCCTTCCCCCGGCCGAACCCGACGGGCTCACCGATGACGAGCGTTTTCGCAAGGTGCTGGATGAAGTCATTGAAACCGTGCAGGATTTCCGCGAAGTGGTCATTACCAGCCGCACGCAGTATTTCCCCGGGGAAGAAAGCCAGCCCTACGAACTGAAAATCCCCAATTTTAACAATGACAAGTTTCATGTCCTCGGGAAATTCTACCTCTCCCCGTTCGATGACAACGAAATCAGGCGATACCTGAATAAAAAATACGGCATCTTCAGGTTCTGGAACTACCCGAAAAAACGGATCGCCCGGCAAATTGTCGAAGAGTCGCCAAACCTGATGGCCCGCCCCATGCTGCTCAGTTACGTGGACAACCTGGTTGGAGGCGACCTAACATTTACCAACACCTACCAGATCTATGAAACCCTGGTAAACAAATGGATTGATCGCGAAGGCGAAAAGCGTGAGCATAAACAAACAGATCGCGAAAAACTAAAACAGAACCTCCATAAATATTCACAACTGGTGGCCGTGAAAATTTACGAAAAGCGAAAAGAGACCCATTCCCTGCAGCTGAGCAAGGCCGATGCCACCGATGTGAACGTGGAACTGAAGGATTACCAGATGACCGGCCAGTCGCTCCTTACCCGCGATGCCGAAAACAACTGGAAATTTGCCCATAAATCGATCCTGGAGTTTTTCCTGGCAAAAGAGGCGGCCGAAAACCTGGATTTTGCCATGATGCTGGATTTTGCAGGGATGGATCAGGCAAAAAAGTTCTGTTCAGAAATAATGGGTGCAACATCCTTGGTCTCATCGAATTATGTTGCGATAAAAGGCGGAGAGTTTTTAATGGGATGTTTTGAGAATGAAACCGGGCGGAATAATGATGAGATGCAACACCCCGTGAGACTTTCCGATTTTTACATGTGTAAGTACGCCGTTACGGTTGCCGATTTTAAAAAATTTGATGAAGAATCAAGGTACCTTACCGATGCCGAAAAATCAGGCACCAGCAGGGTTTTTGATGGTAAGGAATGGAAGGATAGAGAAGGAATAAACTGGCGTTTCGGCGTTTCGGGAAAAGAACGTGATGAACGCGAATCGGATCATCCTGTCATCCATGTCAGTTGGAACGATGCGGTTGCCTTTGCAAACTGGCTTTCATCAAAAACCGGCAAGACCTTTCGTTTGCCAACGGAAGCAGAGTGGGAATATGCCTGCCGTGCAGGAACGACATCGCCATTCAGCACCGGCGACAACCTGACTACCGATCAGGCAAATTATAACGGAAATTTTCCGTATAAGAAAAACAAGAAGGGAATTTTCAGGAAAAACACGATCGCTGCCGGTAGTTTCGCACCCAATCCATGGGGTTTGTATAATATGCACGGCAATGTGTGGGAATGGTGCATTGACAGGTATGGTGAGAAATACTATGAAGAATGCAAATCAATGGGAGTTGTTGAAAATCCTGCCGGCCCTGTAACGGGTACGCGCCGTGTGAGTCGCGGCGGCTCGTGGATCGGCAATGCTGGCTTCTGCCGGTCGGCTTACCGCGACTACTACGACCCTGCCCGTTCCAACTACAATATTGGCTTCCGCCTCCTCTTCGTCCCGTAGTACAGTGGGAGCTTAAGCCGGCTGTTCCTTTGAGCAAATGCGAGTTGAAAAGAAAAGTGCGGGCGGTGCAAGGGACGCAGCGCCGTGAGCCATTTTATTGGCAAGGAGCGGCCGCCGCTGCCTCAGTAGCATTTCAGAAATTGGCTTTCCACAGGATAACTTATCGTTTCTCCCGAACCCACCGCGTTGCAAAGCACGACCGCGGGTTTAACCCTGCTGGAATAGGCAGTAAGTTCGGTGGAGAATTTCCGCTGTGCCGAATCCTTCACCATGAAAAAACAGATAACCACATCGGCGCTGAACCGGTGTTCCGTGTCGCATTTGAGTTCGGTGCAACCGTTCACCCCGTCGCCGTAAGTGGCTATGGAAAGCAGCGCGGCATTCGTTGTCCCGGCTACCTTCAGGTGGACATCGCAGAATGTAATCGCGGCTGATTTGGTGGTCGTTGTGTACCAGTCGGCCGAGGCGACATTCAGGGACGGCTTGTCCTGCAAGCTTTTTTTGCACGCTGAAAATACCGGGAGGAATAGTACCAGGAGAATGATGATCTGTTTCATGTTATGAATGGATCTGTGGAGAGGTCACGGGATTCCCCGGTTAACCGGCGATCATTTTATGCGTGACGGAATGACCATCAACCGTTACGGTATAAAAATAGATGCCCGGAGTCAGCCGGCTCACATCCAGCGTGATCTTATTTTTCCCGGCGGGAAGAATTCCCTTATCCAGGGTCATTATCTTCTCCCCGAACATGTTGCAGACAATCACCGATATTCCGGAGGGTGATTGGGTTGTTACGTCAAAACCGGCAAACTCCCTGGCGGGGTTAGGAAAACTCTGGCTCACGGTAAATGGCTCTGTTAATGCCGGATGCCCGGTGCCCACCGGGTAAAATACGGATTCAGGCACAGTCAGAAACCCGATCGTGACATCATGGACCGGGATCGACGTTGAGGCGATATTGGATCCGGGCTGGGAAGAGGACTGGTAAATGATCTGGAGATTGTAAAGCCATGTTTTTTTAGCCATGGCAGGATAGACGAATTCCTGGAAAACATGAATGAAATCTTCTTCCAGATCAAGAGGAGGCGACATCGTCGCGTGGTTGTGATAACACGGCCGGGCAAACAGATGGCGGTAGTTGAAATTTTCCGGGGAGGGATTCTCCGTGGTTACGCCCGACCATAAAAAGTAGATGTCGTTGAATTGATCTATGGTGATCTGGGGAAAACTCGTCATGGCAACCCGGTAGAAGGGAACATCAACGAGAGTATCCCACGGATTCGGCCCGTTGCTCACATATGCGAGCAACTGCCCGTGAGCATCCAGGGTGTCAAGATCGAGACTGTCTTTCAGCATGGGCATCGTCGTATTCCAGTAAACGAGGCCGTTAAGGTTGCCGGTGATATACTTTGTGCCCCCGGTAACAACCCCTCCGCCAACGCCAAATGCCAGGTGAATAATACCCGTGTGGCCCATTTCAACCGCCATAGAACCGTCGGCGCTCTTCCATGGGGGAAGGTCAGTTATTCCGGCAGCGATCTTTTTATTTGCATTGCTCAGCACAGGGATCTTTGTCCATGTGTTGCCATTATCATTGGATTTCATGATAAAAGTGTCGGAATAGGGGGCGCCCGCGGCGAAATAGATGGTGTTGCCATGTGGCGTACCCCATGCATAGACATCGCCCGCGAAACCGTCATAGTCGGCCGAAGTAAGCTGGGGCAGCAAAACGGCCTGCTTGTTCCAGGTAACCCCGCCATCGGGCGACCGGTAGTAAAGCAGCGCGGCATCGAGCCCCTGGTAGGCCGTTCCGCCGCTGGCGGTGGGGGTGGTGATCAGGATCATGTGAACAAAACTGTTGGTCGGCCCGGATGTGATCATCCGTGGCCAGCCGAGTCCGGAAGCGCCTGCCGGGGGCAGGATAGAACTGGTTGTCCAGTTACCGGTTCCCTTTACGGGCCGGGTCTCGACCACAATCTCAGCCGTGCCGGACCGGTGACAAATGATAATCTCACCGTTCCCGTTCACCGGGGCGATGCAGGGCCAGCCGGTCCGGAGATTCTCTATCCTGGAAGCCGGGTCCGGCAGCCATGCTGTACCATTAAAATAGTTATAACCTGTTCCGCGGTCGGGGAAAGAGGGATCGGTAAATCCCTGGGTCCACACGGCCGAGAGTGTGCCATCGGGAAAGAGGCAGATACGGTTCGAGATAGCCTGGTTGGTTTGCATATCGTAACGCGAACCTCCGATCTGGACTTCCATTGCCGGTTTTGAAAGCGGGGCTCCGGAAGAGACCCGAAGCGGCAGCACCATGTCATCGGCTGGGACAGCCGGAGCATTTTGCCTTACACGCGATTCGACAGCAGTGCTTATTCTGCTTTGGCCCATGGTCATGATACCCATGATCATGATAATGGCGGCAATGGATAGTGTTTTCATCTTGTGGGGATTTCCGGGTTGAATGAAAATGACCGGTTTCCAAATATATGAACAAAAAACAGCGTTTGCAAGCCCGGGCCGGGTAAAGCAAATTCATGGCACTTTAATGTTGACAGCCCGCTCGATACTCCCGCCGGGAGTACAGTGAGCTATCACAATCTTCATTGTTAACGTTTTATTGATTTCCAAAATGGTTACAATCTGTGTTCATTTTTCACTGTTCATCTGATCACCACCACCCCGCTGTTATCCTGCCTGGCAACCTGCCGCAGGAAATCGACGAATGCATTGTACTGACCGGCCGGGTAGCGCCCTTTTTCAAGTTCAAAGCGGCGGTACATCGTGACGGTTTTCCCGTCGGTTTTAACTTCCGAATTCAGCATCCCGAAACGGGTTTTAAGTTCGGCAGGGGCGGGGGAGGTCTCGATCCTGCACCCGCGGGGTATCTCCACCACCACGGTGTCGTAATCGATATAGGGATCGTTCACCACCACATCGTATTTGCGCTGGTTGTCGCGGGCAAAGGTACCGGGGTTGTCGAGGAACCGGTTCAGGAAAATGAACATGCGGTTGCCACTGACCGATGAAAACTTCGGAACCACAGCCTTTGCCTGTTCCTCCATCACCGGGAGCCGGTCGCCGTAAGCTTTATAAGACACGGAACTGAACAGCACACCGGGAACCCGAAAGTGCTTTCGCAGGGCTTCCTTCTGCTCGTCGGCCGACCTGTATGGTTGCTCCATCACCGGGTCGAACTGCAGCCCCCGGTAAATGCTCTTCATCTGAACCGTAGCCTCGCCCGTTGAATCGACGGTCATCCGCGTGATCCTGGAACTGGTATTTTGCTCTTTTGGATAAACGGGCGTGTGGAGCAGCAGGCCGCCCTGCGGCGTCATGGCCAGCACATCGCGGTCGTCGGTGAAATTGCCGAGGTACCCAAACGGCATTTTCATCCCGGTGCATTCGAGCCAGATGGAGTCTTTCGCAGTGGGAACAAAGAGAATGACGTGGTCGAACTGGTTCCCGGGGAAGTCGCGCTGGATGGCTTCGGCGTTGTCACCCGACCTTACGAGCGTGTAGTAGGAAGGAATGCCGGCCGCCTTCAGCAGGGCACCGGTGTAGTTTACCAGGCCTTTGCAATCGCCATACCCAAGCCGGGCAACCTTGTCGGCCATCTCCGACTGGATCCCGCCAATGCCCACATCCACGCTGACATACCTGCACGTAGACTGCATGTACCGGTAAACGCGTTTTACCTTCTCGGTGAGGTTATCCGTTCCGCTCACCAGTTCGTTCATCCTGGCATGCACAGTGGCGCTGAGGCTGTCGCGCGATTCCTGAAGGGTGGCGATCCACCCGCCAAACGATTTCCACGAACTGAAATCCCCGGTATATCCCTTTACCGAGTAAGTGTTTGGTTCAATATAGATGACGGGTGCCAGTTCGGTGAGCGGGGGGCTGAACGGTTCGTCGGTAACAGCGGCAAGGCCGGCGATCTCCCAGGTCTTCGTTTTTGTTCCGTCGCCGGAAACAACCGCATTTTCAGGGATACGGAGGGCTTTGAACCGGGGCATGAGATCTCCGTCGGCCTCCAGGGTCAGCTTCGCTGATTCCACCGCCATGTTGAAGGAGTACTGCGGCTTCCACGTGGGATAGGCCAGCATGCGGCGGAACGATTGCTTCACGAAATACTCAATGGTAACCGGATATCCGCCGATGACCGGCCTGATGGTCTTCATCCGTTCGTCGGAGTAAAGCATGCCGTCGCTGATGGCGCTCTGGTCGAAGATATCCTTCTTTCCCAGTTTTTTTATCACCACACCCCTGGCATCATACATGACCCCTTCGAACCGGTCGATGTCGGACCAGTTGTTGTATGCGACCGACAGGATCGCTTCATCGGCAGCGCTTCCTTTCAGAATCGTAAACACTAGGTGATGGGTGAGATATTCTGAATTCAGCGACGAGACATGAATGTTCATATCGCTGCAGCGTACCACCACCGAGGCGTTTTTCAGCAATGCCGTGTCGATGGCCGATACCGGGTAACGGGCCGCCTGCCCTGCGGCATGCTGGTTCAGCAACAGGCAGGGAAACAGGATAAATAAGAGGAGATTTCGCATCCGGTCAGGCTTTTTTAAGGACGATTTGCTGCGACTGTTTGGCGATGACCTGGGTGAAGAAATTCCGCAGGGTATCGTAATCGGCAGGGAGGAACAGGGTTTTGTTGATGTTCAGTTGTGTGTTGACGGTGATCCTGCCACCCTCTGCCGTGATCATGAACTTATAGGAACCGGCTTGGTCGGGCAGCAACAGGCGGACATTCTCGGGGAGCGATTCCACGGCATACCCGGCCGGAATTTCGTAGGTGAACACATACGATTCCTTTGCCGGGCAACCAAAATCGACGGGCGAATACCGCTTCTCCTGAACAAAGTCATTGGTGGTCTGGCCCAGATTCGCCAATACGTTCAGGTAGATCATATTCCCGCTCACCTGCGCGACATCCGGATTTTTCAGGGTGTAACCGGTGATGAGCGGTTCAGTTAGTTTGTCGAGGTTTTCAAACGCGACATCCGTCACTTCCCAGCTTTTCAGGCCGGTTTTCAGAGTTCTGACATACTCCTCCTTCCCGGTGAGCGCACATGCGTTGCGGATATCCCTGGCATTATACCCGGTGGTGGTCACCTGCATGGTACCCTCGATTTCGCCGGCAGGGGATATCTTAAATTTCGGACACACGAGTTTGTTTTTCTTTTCGCTGGTCAGCAGGTCGATCCAGCGCGCTTTTTCAGGCAGCACGACCAGCCCCTGGCCGTTGAGGCACTGGAACGGGAGCATGTTGTAGGGAAGTACGCGTTGCGTTGCGTCGAGCAGGTAACTCTTTTCGCCGAGGGTTACCAGGCAGATTACGTGGTTCATGCGCGAAAGGGAAACCGTGTAATCCATCACCAGCCCGTGCGTGCGGGTGCTGAGCAGCACCGGGTCGGCTGTTAACCCGAGTTCACGCATCAACACGATCAGCAGCATGTTGATATCGGCCGAGTTGCCGGTTTTTTCGTCGAAGGATTTAGCCAGTTTCTTCGAGGTGTATTTTGAGTAATGTTCATTCCATTTCATCCGGTTCCTGATGCGGTCGAACGCCAGAAGCATCTTTTCCTCCGGCGTTTTGGCCTCCGCGCTGATGGCCGCGGCAAACTCTTTGACCACCCCTCTTTTTTTCAGTTGCAGGCCGAAGTCTTCGTCTTTCATCAGCTTCGAGGCCACATTCGCCCAGTTGGTATTGATGGCATGGTACAACTGGCCGGGAAACTGGTATGAATGAAGCACATACTCAACCCGGCAGGTATAATTGCTGATGGAATTGGTAAAAGGTTCTTCCCTGATGGCCGGCACATCTTTCACGGCAAGGCGAAGGATGTTGTCGGTGAAGCTTATCGTCGTGTTTGAATTCGGGGCGGATGATTCCTTGTTGATGAAAAACGGCACATAACCGAAGGTTTGATGCGTATAATGATAAAATTCGGGGATATTGGTTTCGTATTCGCTCCAGCGCACCGGGATGGAATACTGGAATGTCCAGTCGCGAAAATACCCGAAGAAGGGGGAGCGGATGGTGTACTTCATCTCGATGATGGAGCCCTCCTTCACCGCCGGGAAGGTAAACCGCAGATTGTCACGGTAGATGTCCTCCGACTCCCTGAAAACGGACTCATCCTTCAACTTTGTTTCCACCATCTGCCCGCCTTCCATGTTGTATGTCCGGGCCTTGAAGATCATCATATCCTCCTTCAGATTATCCTCGTGAAAGAGAGCGATCACCTGGCTGGCATAATCATACCCGCTCTTCCTGAATATTTTGATCCTGAGCAGCCGTTCATACATCATGACAAAACCGCCAATCGGGTCGTAATCGAACCAGGTGGAGCCGATGTCGCCCAGCACCATCGCCCCGGCCGAAGTATCCGACGGGCAATGGGTTAATGTAAGGTCGCCGGGCTCGATTTTACCGAAGACCATCTTTTCCTGGGCCGGTGAGGATTTCGTGAAAGCCAGTATCAGCGAGATGAGGGCGATGGCAGGGAGGGTTTGTCGCGGGAGTTTCATGTTGCGGTTTTTCAGTTTACTAATGTAAAAAAATCCCCGAAATCGCTGACAATTTCGGCAGAATATTCTTGCTTCGTCTAATTAAAAAATGCCTAAATTTGAAATATGGAAAAAAATTCAATTCAGGCATGGTTCCTGGCAGGGATCATCCTGGTCAGTTCCCTGGCGTCGCAGGGGCAGAACAAACCTAAGTCTGCTTACGACAAGGTGCGGACACATAACGAAGTACCCGATCAGCAGTACCTTCCGCCCCAGCCCGGCCAGGTGCAGCAGCCGCCGGCGCAACTGAAAAGCGGTACGGGCTTCTTTACCACCCAGGCCAACGTGGGGCCGAACGGCGCCAACATCATCGGCGATGCAGCCAATGAACCCAACATCGCCGTGGATCCGAAAAATCCAAACCACATCGTCATCGGCTGGCGGCAATTCGACAACGTGAACAGCAATTTCCGCCAGGCGGGATACGCCTATTCGACCGATGGCGGGCAACATTTCACCTTTCCCGGGGTGATCGACCCGATGGTGTTCCGGTCCGATCCCGTGCTCGATTTCGACACTTCCGGCAACTTCTATTACAACTCGCTCACCGCCAACGGGAACCTTTACACCACCAAAGTATATAAAAGCACCAACGGGGGCGCCACCTGGGACCAGGGTACCGATGCGCACGGCGGCGACAAGCAGTGGATGGCCATCGACCGTACCAAAGGGCCGGGTTCCGGGAACATCTATTCCTACTGGTCGCAGTATTACAGCTCCTGCCAGCCGGGTTTTCTCACCCGCAGCGAGGATGACGGTGCAACTTACGAAGATTGTGTATGGGTTGACAACGACCCTTTCTGGGGCACCATGGCGATCGGGCCCGACGGGGAACTTTATGTTGCCGGGGCCGGTACACCCTACGGCATCTCAGTGTCGAAATCGACCAACGCGCAAACCCCCGGTTCCACCATCAGCTGGGATATTGCAAACAATGCCGATATGGACGGCAATCTTGCCTCCGGAACGCCGATCAACCCGGTTGGCCTCGTCGGGCAGGCCAATGTCGATGTTGACCGTTCCAACGGTCCCGGCAGGGGGAATGTATATGTGCTGGCCTCCGTGCAACGAATGTCGAACAGCGATCCGGCCGATGTCATGTTTGCCAAAAGCACCGACGGCTTTTTGACCTTCAACCCGGCGAAGCGGCTCAACACCGACGTAAGCACCACCAACTACCAGTGGCTCGGCACCATGGCTGTGGCGCCCAATGGCAGGATCGACGTGGTTTGGCTCGATACGCGCGACGCCCCGGCCGGTTCATTGCTTTCGGCGCTCTACTATTGTTATTCCGATGACCAGGGCGAAACCTGGTCGATCAATAAAAGATTATCCGAACTCTTTGATCCTTCGGTTGGGTACCCCCAGCAATCAAAAATGGGCGACTATTTCGACATGGTTTCCGACAATACCGGCGCGCACCTGGCATGGGCCAACACCCTGAACGGCGAAGAGGATGTGTACTACACCCATATCGTTCCCAACATCGTGGGGATGAATGAAGATGCCGTGAAACCCGGTATTTCGGTGCGATGCACACCCAACCCGTTCCTCGAACAGGCCTCCGTGAGTTATACCATCCCTGCTGAATGTGCCGTAAAGCTGGTGATCTGCAACATGGTCGGTGCGGAAATCATGACGCTGGTTGATAAAAACCAGGATGCAGGAGGACATACCGTGAACCTGCAGGGAACCTTGCTGCCGGCCGGATTCTATTTGTGCCGGTTATCGGCCGGGTCGCAAACGGAAACCGTGCGGCTGATCAAGCTGAAATAGGGTCAGAAAAACTGCTCGAAGCCCGGGGCGTAGCTCCTGCACTCAAACTCGATGGCCGTGTATTCGGCCATGCCATGGATCACATAGGGGTCGTTCTTCATGATCTCCATCGCCTCGGCCTTGCCGGCGGCATTCATCAGGATAAAGCCCCCCGTTCGCGGCACCTGCGGTCCTGAACAGATGGTAATCCCTTTTTCATAAAGTGTTTTCAGAAAGGCGCGGTGCCCCGGAAGGTGCTGGTCCACCTCCTCCATGGGTTTGAGGTAAACGGAATGCAATGCGATCATAGATGGGTGGTATGAGATAAGGATTCGTTGCTGTCATGCTTTTTAATCCTGTAAAGTTTCCACCCGCCATAGGCTGCGCCCAGCGTGAGGAGTACAATAAGCCCGTCGCCAATGGGAGCGCCGCCTACCGGGGTTCCCCCGGGGCCGGGATCGCCGCCCGGATCGGGAGGAAAGTCGAGGGGGGGAGAGGCAAGCAAGGCCAATGCAGGCAGGAGTAAAAACGAAAGTATGACAGTGATTTTAATGAGATATCTTTTCATTGCTGCACCCGGTTATTGCTGGTTGATGAAAATTTTATCGGTTACAACCGAACGGCTGGTTTGAACCTTCACCAGATAGAGCCCCCGTACCAGGGCCGGCCTGAACTTGTTGAGCCGCAGGTTGGCGAGCCCGCCGCTGAATACCATTTTCCCTGCGAGGTCGTACAGCGCTACCGTTCCATGCACCTCGCCCGTGGTGAGCATTTTCACATACACGGCATCCTCCCAGGCATACACCTGGAATTTTTCCGGCTGCTGATCGTTCACATCCAGGGTGGGGCTCGAAAAATGAAGCAGGAAGCGGTTGGGCGATTCTCCGGCGGCATAGGTAAAATGATAATCGGGGTCGGTTACGAGGTTCTGCGTGTTATTCTCTTTCAGGTCCTCCAGGAAGATCTGCGTGGCCGAGTTGAAACTCCCGAGGTTGCTGGCGGTAATGTGGTAAACGCCCGACGGTCCGCAGGTGAATCCCAGCGGGACAAGCTGGCTTGCGCCCGTCCGGGGAAGCCAGTTCACCGCAGCCTGGATGTTTCCCGGCAACCTGCTGTACAGGTTCGGGGCCTGGCTGGTTCCCGTCATCTTGTATGCATCGAAATCCGGGTCGAAATTCACGGTGGCATCGCTGTTGAACACGATGTGGGTTTCGTCGGCGATCCCGTTGGCCGAGGCGGTGAGGATCAGCATGTCGCTGATGCCACTTGATTTTTTGTTGTACGATCCGGTGAGATGCAGGCGCGCCGTGTTGTTCACCGACACCGAGCCGGTGGTGTTGTCGGTGACATGCACGAAAAATCCCTGTTCGGGCTTCACGTATTTGTCGCCCCCGTTGGTACTCTCCCCGGTTTGCGCGTTGTAGGTTTGGTACTGGTTCACGTTGTAACTGTACTTGACCGGCTCCGTGTTGGTGCGCGAATAACCCGCTGAAGTCCAGTCAACACTGCTCGGGTAGGGATTGCCGATCATGTTGTAGCCGTCGTAAACCGATGCACCGATGAGGGTGCTGGTGAGCGGCTGGGTGGTCATGGTACCCGTGTTCAGCGCCCCGCTCACCCCTGCGGTGGTGTTGGTCCCGTTTGCCCACACCGAGTATCCCTGGGTGGGATGTAAAGGAACCCCGGTGGTGGTGATCTGCTGGAACTGGTGGGTCGGTTCGTCGTAATACCGCATGTAGAAGCTGTAGAACGGGGCTGAGGTGGATGACCCCACCGCCATGCTCCAGAAATGCCAGAAACCCGGGGTGAAATAGCGGTCGACCCGTGCCGTGCCACCGGTATTGTAGGTTATGGTGCCGTTGTCGATAAAGGAGGCGGTGCCGCTGGCATCGGAGGCGATCCAAAGCCCCTGCGGCTCGTTGATCTCCGTGGCCCCGGTGCAGGTGAGGTCTTTGCCCACCTTTACCTTCAGCCGCCCGCCCGCGTGGATGCGCAGCGCCAAAGCCTGCGAACCGGCCGTGTCGATGGTCGCAGCCGCTGTAAGGGTATCCCATACCGACGTGTTCACGGCCGTAGCCCATATCGTGTGCTGACCAGTGAAGGTGGTGTATTGTGACCAGCCCCAGGCAGAAGAGTAGATTCTGCCCAGGTAAAGGTTGGAAAAGTCTTTGTTAAAGAACAAATTTGGGGCACTATAATAATGATCCGGGGGAATTATTACCTCCCCAAACAATGCATATTTTTGTGTTTGTCCTGGGCCTGCTATCATTTGACTTGCATCAAAAGTTAATCCGGCAAGTCCTGCAACACCTGCAGGATTTGAAATTCCAATACTTATTGTAACCAGTTTTTGATAGGATGTGGTAATTGGAGCACAAACGTCTTCGACATTATTCCCTGCAAGGTTCATTCCATCTAAAGTTATTGAGATTCCAAAACCAGTAAATGTGGGATTCCATGCAAGAGGTGCAGACGGAACATAGTTTCCCCCAGCTAAAATTCCATTGGTTAGGTCATATTTTAGACTTGATTGATCTAAAAGAAAATTTGAAGATGTTGAAACTCTGAATGCTAATTGTGTATAATATAAATACGTTCCATCAATTGATGCCTTAACATAGACATCAAATTGCAACCTCGTTTTCACGGGGGATAAACCCCTAAATATCCTCGGATTATCCATCTTAAAAGTCAGCGTCGGCTGGCCTATCCCTGTGAGAGACAGCACAAGGAACAGGGTACAGAGGAGCGGTATGATTATTTTTTTCATGTTTGATATTTCAGGAACGGGCATGTTAAGCTAAATCAGGGCAACGGGTTTGATATGAAGAAATTCGGCACATAATAATTGGCGTAATCATTGATCCAGACGTTGCCGTCGAGGTTGAAGTCGGCCGGCATATACTGGCCGCTGATGAAGAATTCCGGCACATAATAGTTTGCATAATCGTTAATCCAGATGTTGTTGTCGGCGTTGGCGTCGGAACCAACCATGGCCCACCGTACGGGGCTGGTGTCGACCTGTTTCATGCCTGTTGTTCCGCCCCACACCTGGCTGCTGCCCGAAGAGTAGTCGTAGGAATAGATTCCGGTGCCGTCTTTGGTCACGGCGTTGTGCGCCATGATGGCGATGTGGTTGCGGTGCCTGATCACGGGGTAGAGGTTCTGCGAGAGGTGGGTGTGGTAGAATTTCAGCGGGGTGCCGTCGAGGTCGGTGATGGAGCCGTCCTGTTTCAGGAAGCCGGCCCGGCGGGTCACCAGGGTGGCCGCGGTGGCATTGGTGTCTTTGTTGGCCTGGCGAAGTTCGACCAGCACCCAGTCAACAACGCCTGCCGGCAGGGAGACCACGCTCTCGGTACCGTTGTAATTCCAGGGGGAGCCGTTGTAAGGCTGGTTCGACGGGAAGTTGGTAAGCACCGACCGGTCGCCCAGGGGAAGTTTCACCGCCAGGCTGTCGGTCATGTGGTGATCGGCGGCGTTGTACGGTCCCTGGAGGAAGGCCTTGAAGCTGGTCTGCAGGGCCCCGTCGGCACCGGTGAACCTGCTGAAGCTGCCCACGGTGCCGGTGAGCTGGTTTCCGCTCACGCCATCGAAAGTTTGAACGACCGGCGTTGAATTGACTAAAAATAGATTTCCCTTCGTCCCGGTAACATCGGCGTCGGTAAAGGTAAAGGAAAGCCCGCAGCTCACGGTGCCGGTAATGGCGTTGGAATTCATAAGCCAGTAGCGGCTCAGGTAATCGCCCGAGGCGATGTTGGCATCAGGGTCGGGGAGGTTGCGGAGCGTGACGCCCAGGTAATTGCCCGAAGCGAAGGTGCCGGAGGTAAAATTCGCTGCAACCGGCGAGTATTCGGCAGTGCCCGTGTTGTCGCCCACGGGAAAGGTAAAGGTCTTGGGAAAGGACGGGGTGGTTGAAAACTCCTTGCGGAATTCACCGGTACCGGTAACATCCACCATGGCGGAGGCCGACCCGCCCGAATCGCTGGCAGAAGGCCCCAGCAGAAGATTATTGGCCCCCAGTGATACGATGCCGCTTTTGAGTTTCAGGATGCCGTTCACCCGGGTATCGCCCGAGATGGAAACGCCGGCGGCGTTGTTAATCCGAAGGTCCTGGATGATATTCTGCCCGCTTACGGTTTGCGCGGATGAGCCGGAAAGTTCGATCAGGCCGGTGCCCAGGCTGGAGGGCGAACTGTTCAGGTTCACCAGGTTTTTTTTCAGGATCAGCGTTCCCTGCACGTCGAGTGTACCCCCGCCCGACATGGTAACGTCGGTATTGGAGTTGACCACGGCGCCGCTGCCCACCATCATGCCCGTGCCCGGAGAGATGGTCTGCGCTTCGGTGAAAGTGAATCCCAGCGTGCAAACCAGGAAAATGAACACCAGGAATTTCCTGCCTGGTTTCCCGTTTCCCGGGTTCAAAAAAGCCCATATTTTCATTACAAAAAATTTGGGCTAAAGGTACAACATTTTCCAATAGAAGTCAATGGCACTTTGAAATCTGCAAGCCGTGCCTGCTACGAACAGCGCCATTCCCCCTCTTACCCTTCAAAAAAACATGTAATGTAATTATATTGTAAAAAAGCATATAAAAAATGAATGATCACAATTATCCCACCATATAATCAGATGCTCAAAAAGGGGAACCCTGTGGCGGGTCAATGCCATGTCATGGGGATAACCCATACGGTGTGACCATGCCATGGCATGTCCCCACTGCCCTCGTTATGCCTGAATATCGATTTCCAGGTTGACACCAGGTGCAGGTTTCAAATGTCCATTGTTTGGCAAAATCACCTGTCCACCTGCCCACCTGCCCACCTGCCCACCTGCCCACCTTTCCACCTGCCCACCTGTCCACTCGTCCACTCGTCCACCTGCCCACCTGCCCACCCGTCCACCTGTCCACCTGTCCACCATTTCACCATCTCACCATTTATCTTACCTTTACTCACCCAACCCCCACCGCCTATGCTTCGCCCCAAACCCCTCCTGGCCGGTTTTTTCATCTCCTTCACCCTGGCAGCCGCGATCCACGTGACCAGCCACTACCTTGCCCTGCAGGCGCCATCATGGCTTTTGTGCGCGCTGCGCTGGGTGCCGCTGGTTTTTTATCTCTTGTATGCCATTGTCAGCAAGAAACTGACCACCTGGATCTTCCTGAGCATGCTGGCAGGGGTTGAGTTCGGGTATGATCTTCCTGCGGTAGCAAAGGAATTGAACGTGGTGAGCCAGATATTCATCCACCTGGTGAAGACGATCATCGCCCCGTTGCTGTTTGGTACCCTGGTTACCGGGATTGCGGGGCATGCCGATCTGAAGCAGGTTGGCCGCATGGGCTGGAAGTCGCTGGTTTATTTCGAGATCGTATCCACCATTGCACTTTTTATCGGGCTGGCGGCAATCAACATCAGCGGGGCAGGGCTGGGCATCGCCGTTCCGCCTGAAATGACCGGCGGGACGCTGCCAGCCGTGCAACCCCAAACATGGCACGACATCATCCTTCATATTTTCCCCGAGAACATCGCCAAGTCGGTTGCCGAAGGCAACGTGTTGCAGATCGTTGTTTTCAGCATCCTCTTCGGCATTGCCGTTGCCATGGTGAGCGAGCAATACCGGGCGCCCATGCTTCGGTTCACCGGGTCGCTCACGGCGGTGATGTTCAAATTTACCAACATCATCATGCTTTTCGCCCCCTTTGCCGTGTTCTCGGCCATCGCCTACAGTGTCGGGCACATGGGTGTGCAGGTCCTGTTCAACCTCTTTCACCTGCTGGCCACCCTGTATATCGCGCTGATCGTATTTTTCCTGCTGGTATTCCTGCCCATCATGCTGATGCTGAAAATTCCGGTCAGGAGGTTCATCAGGGCCATTGCCGAGCCGGCCACCATCGCTTTTGCTACCACCAGCAGCGAATCGGCGCTTCCCAGGGCGATGGAGAACATGGAACGGTTCGGTGTTCCCCGGAAAATTGTCGCGTTTGTCATTCCCACCGGATACAGTTTCAACCTCGACGGCACCACGCTCTACCTGGCCATGGCTTCCATCTTCGTGGCCAACATGGCGGGGGTGCGCCTTTCGTTCGACACCCAGATCGTCATGATGGTGACCCTGATGCTCACCAGCAAGGGGGTGGCGGGCGTGCCGCGCGCCTCGCTGGTGATTCTGCTGGGCACGGCAGCCAGTTTCGGGCTGCCCACCTGGCCCATCTTCATTATCCTCGGGATCGATGAACTGATGGATATGGCCCGCACAGCGGTCAACGTGATCGGCAATTGCCTGGCCACCGTCGTAATTGCACGATGGGAAGGGGAGTTCGACGATGAGGCGGCCAAAAATTTCAGTCAGGAGGCATAAATTTTCATTGCAGGGTGAACTGCAAATGGCTGAATTGCCCCGGGCTAAAGCCCGGGGCAATTCATACCGGGCTATAGTCCGCATGAATTTTGTTAACAGGCCGAAGCAGCTCCATATCTATTGCCCCGGGCTTCAGCCCGGGGTTTAGGAAAATGACTGGGAACAGGGGCTTTAGCCCCATTTTTGTATGCCGGGTTGAAGAGGAAGACTTCAATTTTGGGACTTACAAAAATTTCTGTCATTATTCCATTTAAAAATAAAAGTTATATATTTGTCTAACAAAAACCACCAATGGAGTCCGGAAACCATCAAAAACGGGGCGAAACCGAAAAGCCATATGAGTAGGAAAACCAAAAACTTTCAACCATGAAAAAAGGATTGACTCTATTATTGTTTTTTGCAATGGGAACAGGGTTTCTCTTTGCACAACGGGGATTTAATGTTCAGCTGGCGCTTCAGCCGGGGGCCTCATTTTTATCGGGCGACTGGAAGGCAGGTTCTGATGGCTCCGGGAACGATTATGCCTATAAAAAGACATTCACCTTCGGATTTGAAGGAGGAGTAAACGGAGGGTATAACTTTACCGACAACATGGGCGTGAGCGTTGGGTTGATCTATGCCTTGCAGGGCCAGAATTACAAGGAACTGGTCGTAACCACCTCGGAGGGAGATCAAATCCTTAACAATGACATAAGTCTATCCTATTTAAAAATCCCCTTCAGGTTCATTTACAGCACAAACCCTGAAAACTCCATCTCCATCACCGGGTATGCCGGTTTTTATCTTGGCTTCCTGGCCGGGTACAAGCAAACCATGACGTTCGCCGGCACGAACACCTTTGGCGGGATGGCAGAAACAGACGTGCTGAAAGGCAAAACTGCAACTATTACAACGGGCTCCGGGTCCAATAGTTACGATCTTACGGCCAGGCCTTTCAAAACAGTGGATTTCGGGCTCACTCTTGGGGCCGGGGCGCAGAAACGACTTTCGGAGAATTTATTCCTCTTCGTGATGCTCAACTACCAGATGGGTTTCGTCGACGTCAAGAACAAGTCGGCCCAGGTGAAACTTTCAGCATCCGATATCCGGGATATCTATCGTTCAACCGATCCCAACACGTCGGTGAATCACCGGAATGCCGCATTCGGACTCACCATCGGGGTGAAGAAGTGTTTTTAAGGAGGTGATGCGGCTGGTCAGGGTTTCCTGATGTAATCGATGGTGGCCTGAGGCGAAGTCATCATGGGCAGGGTGAGCCACTCCTTGTATTTTTCGCACATTGCTTTTTCTTTCGTCGGATCGGCGGCAGCTGTCTTCATGTCGGTGAAATAGTTTTTCATCGATTCGATCATAGTGCGGTCGCCGGTTTCGCCGTGACCCGGTACCACCATAGCAACGCCGGGCAGGCTGAGCATCCGGTCGAGGTCGCCGATCCATTTGTCGACGCTTGCGCCGCTCACCCGCTTTAAAAACGGATTTACCTTATTGAAGATCAGGTCGCCCGTGAAAAGCACCTTGTGGTTTTTCAGCAGCACCACCATGTCGTTCATGGTGTGACCCTGACCCATATTGTACAGGCACACCGTTTCATTCCCGAGGTTCAGCACCAGGCTGTCCTTTACAAACCGGTTGGGCAAGTTTTCGGAGCCCATGTCGCCGAGCAGGAATTTCTGGTCGTAGGCGCCGATATAGATATCGCACCCCTTATAGAATTTGTTGCCATTCACATGGTCGCTGTGATAATGGGTGTTGACGGCGATGATCTTCCGGCTGCCTGCCTTTGATTTGGCAAGGTTATAGAGCGTTTCGGCGGCGCCGCTCATCTTGGTGTCGATCACCACCACGGCGCTGTCGGCGACCAGCAACCCGCTGTTTCCGCCGCCGCCCCTGATAATGGTAAGGTCCTTATCGACAACCAGGGTTGATTCGTGGAACATAAAGCCGTACATGGGGTAAAAGATAACGGCACCCGTTCCGGCGATCACAATCAGGATGATCACCATGATGATCAGGATTTTTTTCCATTTCATAGCTGAAGGGATTTACGTTTTTTAGACGATAACTTTTACAAACTGGTTGTTCAGCCGACTTTCCTCGGCGGCAAAGCCCATCAGGTGGCTTTCGATCGACTGGTCGATGGTGGAGGTGAGCCGTTTGGGATCCTGATTGGCGATGGCCTGCACGAAATCGCGCATCAGGAGCCAGTCGCCGCCGCCATGGCCGCTGTTTTTAAAATATTCCACGTCCTCGGTTTTCGGCACCAGTTTCACGCTCTTTTCCGTGCGGAAGTCGTAAACGGTCATCTCTTCCATATCCCCGACGATGTCGCCCATCGACCCCATCACGCGGGTGCGGCGGCCGCCGTAAGAGGTGAAGGCTTCCATGGAGAAGTTTGCGGTGATGTTGCCGGCGAACCGGATGGAAGTGATATAGTGGTCGGGCTGGTCGTTCTCCATCCGGTAAACGCAGCGGCCGTAGTTGGTGGTACGCAGGTTTTCGAGAATGGCGTCGCCCTGTTTTTCCTTTTCATCGGGAAGGTCGAAAACGTAGAGCCATCCGCGCTCGCGGTAATAGATCCGCATGGCGGAATAGGGGCACGTTGCCTCCACGGCGCACCCGTTCATGCACCGGTCGGTGCTGCCTGCGGGGGCATTTTCCTTGCGGAACCACTTCAGGTCGCCCATGGCCGCGATACTTTCGCAATTTTTGCCGATCATCCAGCGCAGGATGTCGAGGTCGTGGCAGCTCTTCGCCAGGATGATGGGGGTGGTTGCCTTTGAATCGTGCCAGTTGCCGCGCACATATGAGTGCGACATATGGATATGAAAGATCGGTTCCATGTGCTGGAAGCTGATGACCTCCCCGATGGCCCCTTCTTCGATGAGCTGTTTCATTTTGAGGAAGTAGGGCGAATAGCGGAGCACGTGGCATACCGCCACGATGCGGCCGGTTTTGCGGGTCATGGCAAGGATGTCACGGCATTGCTGCGCCGTTTGCGCCATCGGTTTTTCAAGCAGCACGTCGTAGCCCATCTCCATGGCTTTCATGCAGGGCTCGTAATGTAGGTTGTCGGGCATGGTGATGATGATCACGTCGGCGAACTTTGGCCGTTTGAAAACATCCTCCCAGGTTTTAAAGCGGTTGGCATCGGCGATCTTGTGATGTTTCGTATAACGCTCGTTCCGGATTGGAATCGGTTCGGCCACCCCCACGATGCTGATCTGGGCAGGAAAGGCGGCAGCATAGTCGCCGTAAACATTGCCCCTGTTCCCGGCCCCGCAGGTGATGGCGGTGATGGGCCGGTTCAGCGGGTTGTCAACGGGCTTATATACATCCCCGTAGTTCAGGTCGTATTCATACACATTTTCACCGGTCTGTGAAAATCCTTTCATGCCGATGGTGGCGGCACCAATGGTTAAACCGAGGGTCTTGATCGCCTGCCGGCGGGTAATGAGCCTTGCCATAAAATATTATTTGGATACGAAGTTATTAAGAATTTCCGGCAATACAGTATACTGAAATCACGTTTATAAAAATAAAAGCCGTTCTTATGAAGCACAAATTTGCCTTTCTGCTCACAGGAGCCATTGCACTTGTTTTCACCCTGTTTTTTTACCGCCAGTCGGCGGGCATCAACCTCCTTCTTTTTGAGTTGATCCTGATTCCCCTGATGATATGGCAATCAGGGATAAAACCAACCAGGGGCAACGGGCTGGTCATCACGGCCGGCGTAGCGGTCACGGCCATTTTTGCCTTCATCCATGCCTCCGATTTTGTGATCATCATGAATGTGATTGCCCTTTTTCTTTGGACCGGCTGGTTGTTGCTGCCTGCGGGCAGGTCGCTCGTATCCTTTGCCGGGCTTGCTTTCGGAAACCTGCTGCTGGCGCCGGGAAATGCCATTGGCATGCTTGTCAGCGGCAACGGCAATCATCAGCGAACCATGCACCGCGTAAGGCAAACGGTCTACTTCGTCATTCCCCTGTTCCTCATCCTGTTTTTCCTGGCAGTCTACCGGTCGTCGAATCCATGGTTCGAATCGATCACCGACAACATCTTCAGTTTTTTTGACCGGTGGCTGAACCTGATATTGAACTACATTGATGTTCCGCTGGCCGGCGTACTGTTTGTCGGATTTTGCATCGGCATCCTGTTTGTATTCCGGTACCGGAAAGAGGTCATTCCCGCCTGGGACGAACATTCACCAGAAATCATGCACCGTGAGCGGCAGAAGAAAAGAATGCGGTCGTTCAGCACCCTTGCCCTGAAAAGCGAATATCGCGCCGGGGTGTTCCTGCTGGTGGTGCTGAACCTGCTGATCCTCGTGCAGAATCTCCTTGACATTTGGTTTGTATGGTTTAATTTTGAATGGAACGGACAGTATCTCATGCAGTTTATCCATGAAGGCACCTGGCTGCTGATCTTCTCCATCCTGATCTCCATCTGCATCATCCTGTGGTTATACCGTGGGAACCAGAATTTTATTCCCGGGAACAAATTCCTCAGGCTGTTAAGTTACGCCTGGCTGATCCAGAACATGGTGCTGGCGGTTTCGGTGGCAGTGCGCAACGGCTGGTACATCTGTTATTTCGCCCTGGCCTACAAGCGCATCGGCGTGGCCCTGTTTCTCATCATGACCCTTATCGGGCTGTTCACGGTGGTGATCAAGGTAAAGGAGCGAAAGACCCTGTTTTATCTCCTGCGCGTCAATTTCCTGGCCGCGTTCATTCTGCTCGCGGCGGCCTCCTGCGTGAACTGGGACCCGCTGATCGCGCGCTATAATTTCGCCGGGTACCAGCGGTCGTTTGTCCACCTCGACTGGCTATGCACCCTTTCGGACAAGGCCCTGCCGATGCTCGACAAATCCCCCGCCGAACTTGACCGGATCAGGCAGGTGCAGGATAAGAACTTCTCCTTTGAATACAGGTACATGTCGCCGGCCGAATATGCTGAAAAGATCAGGGAACGCAGGAAGGAGTTTTTCAGCCGGTGGGAGAGCCGCGGATGGCTTTCGTTCAACCTGGCCGACTGGCAGGCGTACCGCTATTTTCACACGCAGGATCAGAAGAAACAGTAACTATCCCGGTTGGCCATGGTTTCATGATCGCTGTTCCGGGGGATGACAAAATTTAGCGCACCATTTCCGGGTCATCATCATTTTAATATCTTTGCAGGCATTGTATGCTTCGGCTGTTTGAGTTTGAATGAAAACTCAAACGCCCGGTGTAAACCTGATAAACGTTTGTTATGGCCTACGATGAATTTCTTACCGAGCGCATCCGGCATAAGTTCAGGGAGCTAGGGGTTGCGTTTGAGGATAAAAAAATGATGGGAGGCATCTGTTTTCTGGTGAATGACAAGATGTGCGCCGGTGTAATCAAAGACAAGATGATGGCCCGCATTGATCCCGGAAAAACGGAGGAAGCCTATTCAAAACCGGGGTGCCGGGAGATGGATTTCACGCACCGGCCGATGAAGGGTTTTATTTTTGTCGACCCGGAGGGGCTTGATAAGGACCAGGACCTGGAATATTTCATCCGGCTGGCGCTGGAGTACAACCCGATGGCAAATTCAAGCAAGAAAAAAGCCAAATAGATTCCCGCACAGAACCTGATGAACCCGGAAAAGCCCAGTTTCATTTTGCGTCCGTTCACCATGGACGATGTTGACAGCCTTGTGAGGCATGCCAACAACAAAAACATTGCCTGCAACCTGGTTGATGCGTTCCCGCATCCTTACACCCGGGAGGATGGCATTGCCTTCATCACCTCCCTCCACCCCGTCAGGGTGGGGGACCCCGTCAGGGTGGGGGACCCTGTCAGGGTGGAGGACCCTGTCGGGGTGGGGGACCCTGTCAGGGTGTTCGCTATTGTTATTGACGGCCTTGCCTGCGGATCAATAGGGATTTTCCAGCAGGCTGACGTGCATCGGAAAAACGCAGAAATAGGCTATTGGCTTGGGGAAGAATTCTGGGGACGGGGAATTGTGACTGAAGCAGTTAAACAGATCCTGGAATTTGGTTTTACCAATTTAGACATTATCCGCATCTATGCCCGGACGTTTTCATCCAACAAAGCGTCACACCGTGTTCTCGAGAAAGCCGGCATGAAACCCGAAGCCAGGTTCGAAAAATCGATCTTCAAGGAAGGCCGGTACATCGATGAGCTGATATATTCTGTCAAAAAGGGGTAATCTTCCGGCAGATACCAGTACAATAATCTTACCCAGTCGGAGAAGAATATTGTCTCGATTGGGAATCGGTGGCAGACCCTGTCAGGGTGGCAGACCCCGTCAGGGTGGGGGACCCTGTCAGGGTGGGGGACCCCGTCAGGGTGGGGGACCCCGTCAGGGTGGGGGACCCCGTCAGGGTGGGGGACCCCGTCAGGGTGGAGGACCCCGTCAGGGTGGAAATTATTCATTACCTTTGCGTATAGTTAAACCAAACCGACCCCCATGAAAATCCTGCTGACCGGCGCCACCGGGTACATCGCCAAGCGACTCCTCCCGGTATTACTCGAAAACGGGCACGAAGTGGTTTGCTGCGTCAGGGATACGAACAGGTTTGATGCAACCCGCTTCAAGAACGAAAACCTGAGCGTGGTCGAAGTCGATTTCCTGAGAACGGACGAAATAGAACGCATCCCGGCCGACATCGACGTGGCCTTCTACCTGATCCATTCCATGTCGACGAAACGGGGAAAGTTTGAAGAACTGGAGGCGGCTTCCGCCTTCAATTTTAAAAAACGGATGCAGCAGACCAGGGTCAGGCAGGTTGTTTACCTGAGCGGGATCGTCAACGAAAAAGAACTCTCAAAACACCTCTCCTCCAGGAAAAATGTAGAGGAGATTCTCTCCTCCTCAACTTACGCATTGACAACGCTCAGGGCAGGGATCATCGTGGGATCAGGCAGCGCCTCCTTCGAAATTATCCGCGACCTGGTCGAGAAAATGCCGGTGATGATCGCCCCCCGCTGGCTCAATACCCGGTGCCAGCCCATCGCCATCCGCAATGTGATACAGTTTCTGTCGGGCGTCATGCTGAAGCCCGAAACCTTCAACCGGAGTTTTGACATTGGCGGGCCTGAAATCCTTACCTACAAGGAGATGTTGTTGCGTTTTGCCAAAATCAGGGGATTGCCCAGGTGGATCGGCATCCTTCCGATCATGACGCCAAGGCTTTCTTCCTACTGGCTCTTCTTCGTTACCTCGATCTCCTATTCCCTGGCCTGCCACCTGGTAAACAGCATGAAGGTGGAGGTGGTGTGCCACGACAATGAACTCGAACAGATGCTGGGCATCGTCCCCATCACCTACGACAAATCCATCGAGCTTGCGTTCGATAAAATTGAACAGCACCAGGTACTCTCAAGTTGGAAAGATGCCCTTACCAGCCAGCCGCTCTCGAAAGGGTTGTCGCAATTCATCGAAGTGCCGGTTTACGGATGCTACAAGGATATCAAAACCCGGAAGGTGGCCGATACCGCAAGAGCTTTGGAGAAAATCTGGTCCATCGGCGGTGAAAACGGCTGGTATTTTGCCGACCTGCTCTGGAACATCCGGGGCTTCATCGACAGGATCGTGGGCGGGGTGGGCATCCGCCGGGGCAGAACCAGCCCCGGAGAGATCACGGCCGGCGATGCACTCGACTTCTGGCGCGTCATCCTGGCCGACAAGGAAGAAAAGCGGTTCCTGCTCTATGCAGAAATGAAAATGCCGGGAGAGGGATGGCTCGAGTTCAGCATCGACAAGGCCAACATCCTGCATCAAACCGCCACTTTCAGGCCTTATGGCATTTGGGGCAGACTTTACTGGTATTTCTTCCTGCCCTTTCACGGGCTTATTTTCCGGGGGATGATACACAATATTGCCGAATAATGAATATTGATTAACGAATGATGAATATCGAATAATGAATATTGATTAACGAATTTTGAAGTGTGAATTTTGAAGACTTCCGGCATAAATCGTAAATCGTAAATCGTAAATCGTAAATCGTAAATCGTAAATATTCCACCCCTAACCCCAACAACCATGGTAACCTATATCGCCCTGCTCCGCGGCATCAATGTAAGCGGACATAACATGATCAAAATGGATGAGCTGAAGGGGGTGCTGGGCGAACTTGATTTTACCGGCATCCGGACCTATATCCAGAGCGGGAATATTGTTTTCGGCAGCAACAGCGACGATCCTGCCGCGCTGGCTGCCGGTATTGCAGGAAAAATCAGGGAACGCTTCGGATTTGAAGTGCCGGTGGTGATCCGTACCCTGCAGGAACTGGATGTGATCAGTAAAAGCAATCCATTCCTCCGGGATGGAAACCTTGACGCCGGTAAAATGCATGTTACCTTTCTGTCAGAACTGCCTGACCCTGGACGCACCGAAAAAATAATGGAATATAATTTTCCGCCCGACGAATTTGCCATAAACGGAAAAGAAATCTATCTTTATTGCCCCGATGGATACGGCCGCACCAAACTCACCCCGCAGTTCTTCGAAAGCAAATTAAAGGTATCAACCACAACACGAAACTGGAAAACCATTTTAACCCTCCTCACCACCTAACCATGCTCCCACGTCCTTCGTCCCACGTCCCACGTCAAACTTAAAATAAAAAGGTAACATGCAAACTATCCTGGGCTCCGGCGGAGCAATCGGCATTGAACTAGCCAAAGCGCTGGTAAATTATACAAAAGAGATCCGGCTGGTAAGTCGGAACCCGAAAAAAGTCAACGACACAGACACACTCCATCCGGCCAACCTCACCAGCCGGGATGAGATCTTCGCTGCAGTGAAAGGCTCGGAGGTCGTTTATCTTACCATCGGGCTCGAGTACAAGGCCAAAGTATGGCAGGCCGTTTGGCCCCCGCTCATGCAAAACGTCATCGACGCGTGTATCGAAAACAAGAGCAAACTCGTGTTTTTCGACAATGTCTATATGATCGGTGGGGACCACGTCAAACACATCACCGAAGATTCACCCATCAGCCCGGTAAGTAAAAAAGGGGAGGTGAGGGCGCAGCTCGACAGGCTCATCCTCGACCATGTTGAAAAGGGAACCCTCACCGCCCTCATTGCCCGCTCGGCCGATTTTTACGGTCCGGTAAAAACGCAGAGCATGCTTATCGAAATGGTCTATAAGAACCTGCTTAAAAACAAGAAAGCCAACTGGATATGCAACGCGAAGGTGAAACATTCGTTCACCTACACCCCCGATGCCGGGAAAGCCACCGCCCTGCTGGGAAATACGCCCGACGCATACAACCAGGTCTGGAATCTTCCTACCGGCGGAGGAAACCTGTCGGCGGCAGACTGGATTGCCCTCTTCGCGAAGGAGATGGGCAAAAGTGCCAAATACATGGTCCTGCCCGGGTTTATGATCAGCATCCTCGGACTGTTTATCCCGGTGATGCGTGAATTCCCCGAGATGCTGTACCAGTATGACCGCGACTATGTTTTTGACAGCGCCAAATTTGAAAAACGGTTCGGAATTAAGCCGACAGCGCCCGCCGACGGGGTTAAGGAGACTGTTGAAATGCTTAACAGTCAGCAAGTTTAACCTGAAAATGAAGAAGCAAATCTTCATCATACTGGCGCTATTCCCTGCGCTTTTTTTGTCGGCTGGGACGGTTGAAAAAACATTCTGCTTCAACACCTACAAGGTCGAATCGGATGGAGACTGGCAAACCTTGAGTTTCGGGAACACGCTCCTTGCCGGAGTCCCCGGGGAGCCATTGCTGCCCTGGCAGAATGTGGTACTGATGCTTCCTCCCGGGGAGGCAGCCACCTCGGTTCAGATCGTTTACGGGGATGAAGCGGTTATTCCCGTACAATTGCTTATCAGGCCCAAACAACGCGTACGCCCGATCTCGGACGGCAAACCCGGGGAATTTCTGCAGAACAAACAGGTTTATCAGCAGCATGGGATCTATTCCACGCCCCCGCATGGCCCGCTTGTAACACAGTATATGAATGGTTATGCATTTGCCATTTCCTCTTTTACCCCGGTAAAATATAACCCGGGCATGCGTCAGGTTTCATGGTTCAGGAAGGTGACCGTCAGGATTCAGACACAGCCTGATCAACAATCACAGGATGCCCTGGCCCGGTTACCCATCACGGGAAGGGCCCCCGACAGGGTGAGGTCCTTTGCCATGAACCCGGAGATGGCCGCGTTGTATCCTCAGAGGAAATCGCCGCAGACCAGCTACAAGTACCTTATTGTATGCCCGGCCAGCTTTAAGAACGAGTTCCAGCCGCTTACAGGAATGTACGCGGCGAAGGGCATCTCCTCCAGGGTCGTTACGGTCGACAGCATCTCGGCAACCACAACTGGCTGGGACCTCAACGAAAAGATCCGGAATTTCATCATAAGCCAGTACCAGCAATCCGGCATCGAATATGTACTCCTGGCGGGGAATCCGCCCCTGGTTCCGGCACGGGGGTTCTACTGCCATGTACATTCGGGCGGTTCCCTCTATGAAGATTCCAATATCCCTGCCGATCTTTACTTTTCGGGCCTTGACGGCAACTACGACCTGAACGGGAATCATGTCTACGCTGAAGAGGCTGACAACCCCGATTTACTGCCCGATGTCGCAGTGGGCCGGTTTACCGTGAATGATACAGCCCAGCTCCACCGGTTGATCCACAAAACTGTTTCCTACCAAACCAACCCGGTGCTGGGCGAAATGAACAAGCCTTTGCTGGCAGGGGAGTATTTATGGTCGGCGCCGCTGACCTTCGGCGGCAGCTACCTGAGCCTGCTTAACAACAACCACAGTGATAACGGGTATTTTACGCACGGGATTCCATCGACAGGGAATACCATTGAAAAACTTTACGACACCCTGGTCTCCCCGCCTTTGAACGTGTGGTCGTGGAGTACATCAGCCCTGCTGGCCTGTTTTAACCAGGGGAAGTCATTCATTCACCACCTGGGACATTCCAATTCCACCTACATGATGCGGCTTTCGATGTCGCAGATCACCAACGCGAACTTCGCCGCGGTCAATGGCATCACCCATAACTACGAACTTTTGTACACCCAGGGTTGCGATTGCGGCGCGTTTGATGAAAGCGGAGGGTGCATTGCCGCAAAAGCCGTTTCGATCGATAATTTTCTTGCGGCTTGTATTGCCAATTCGCGGTACGGCTGGTTTGACGAGGGTACCACCGAAGGCCCCTCCGAACACCTGGAACGGGAATTCGTAAGCGCCGTTTATAACGACACCCTGCCCGAGAAACACATCGGTACGGCCCATATGATCTCGAAGATCAAAACAGCATCCTGGGTCGGCCTTCCGGGGGAGTTCGAACCCGGCGCACAGCGTTGGTGCCATTACGACTGCAACCTTTTTGGCGATCCGGCCATGGAAATATGGACTGCCGAACCCACCCTGTTCTCAAACGCCTCCTGGACCGGCGGCGCCGATTCAAACTGGAACAATCCCGGCAACTGGAGCCCGGCAGTGGTTCCGACAACCCTGTATGACCTGACCATTTCCCCGGGGCCGAATCACCCGGTCATAACTACCGTGAATGCCACCTTCTGCCATAACCTCACCATCCAGGGTTCTGGCAACCTTACCATAAACCCCGGCAAATCGATGGTCGTTTACGGAAGTGTTACCCTGGCTCCCTGATTCAGGACCCGCCATAAATCTTTTGGCTTGACATCCGCCTATCTTTGTAGTAATTTCGACCTCTCCAAAACCCCTTAACACTCCCTATGCCCCTCGTCCCACGTCTCGCGTCCTTCGTCCTTCGTAAAACCCTAAACGATGCCTGAAACCCCCGAACAACTTGACCATATCCTCCAGCGGCTGGAGTCACTGGCAAAAAAGCAGGAATCGATTCAACAGGAAATCGGTTCGTTGCGGGCAGAAATAAGCAATCTCTATTCCTCGCCCGGTTTTACAGAAGAAGTTCCTGCATCAGTTCCAGATGCAAAAATTATCATTATCCCGCCGGTGGTTGAGGTAATCCCTGCCGGGAAATCCGCTTCTGGCTTTCAAACCCCGGTCACGAAATCATGGGAGGCTCCGGCAGATGAACAGCCCCGGTCGGTTCCTGGAGCCCCCGCTGCCGGAAACCGGGTTCCTCTGAAATCGAACCTTGAAAAATTCATCGGCGAAAACCTGATCAACAAGATCGGGATCGCCATTACCGTGATCGGCGTGGGCATCGGGGTGAAGTATGCCATCGATCATGAACTGATCAGCCCGTGGACCAGGATCATCCTGGGGTATCTGTTCGGACTGGTGCTGTTCGGACTGGCTTTCCGGCTGAAAAAGGAGTATGCCAATTTCAGCGCGGTGCTGCTGAGCGGCTCCATGTCCATCATGTATTTTATCACTTTTGCCGCCTTCGACTTTTACAGCCTGATACCTGCCATGCTGACGTTCGCCCTGATGGTAATGTTTACCGTTTTCACCGTAGCGGCAGCCCTGAGCTACGACAAGCAGGTGATTGCCCATATCGGGTTGGTCGGGGCTTATGCGGTCCCGTTTCTGCTGGATGATGGTTCGGGCAGGGTAGCCGCCTTCTTCACCTACATGGCGGTGATCAACACCGGCATTCTTGTCCTGTCGTTCCGGAAATACTGGAAACCGCTCTACTATTCTTCCTTCATACTTACGTGGCTCATTTTTTACTCCTGGTACGAGACAAAGTACCTGTCAACGGAACATTTCGGACTGGCGCTCCTCTTCACCACGGTTTTCTTCACCACCTTTTACCTGATCTTTCTTGCCTACAAGTTGCTGAAAGATGAAAAGTCGGAAGCCGGGGATGTATTGCTGCTCCTGATAAATTCCGCCATTTTTTATGCCCTTGGATACAGCATCCTGGAGGGAGATAAACAGGGATCGGCGTTTCTGGGCCTGTTCACCCTGATCAATGCTGCGATCCATTTCGCGGCAGCCCTCCTGATCCGGTGGAAAAACCACAGCGACCGCAACCTGCTGTACTATACTGCCGGGCTGGCCCTCGTGTTTTTCTCCATTGCCATACCGGTGCAGTGGGATGGCCGCTGGGTGACGCTGCTCTGGTCGGGAGAAGTTGCCGCCCTGTTCTGGATCGGGCGTACCAAAAATGCCATGGTTTATGAACTGCTTTCATATCCGCTGATGCTGTTCGTGTTTATCAGCCTTGTTGACGACTGGACTACAGTTTATAACGGTTATCTCACGCAGGATCCGGCCACAAGGATCTTCCCGGTTTTCAACATCAACCTGCTGACCTCCCTGTTTTTCGCCTCCTCCTTTGGATTTATCAACTTTGTCAACAATCAAAAAAAATTCATTTCACCGCTTCTTCAGGAAAAAGCGTTGCTGAACGTGATGAACTTCGTAATGCCGGCTATCCTGGTCATAGCGCTCTACTTTGCATTCATGATGGAAATATCAACCTTCTGGGAGCAACTTTACCAGGATTCCAGGGTCATTGTGAATCAGGGCGGGACCATTCCCGAAACATACTGGAATGAAGATCTTCTGAAATACGGCAGGATTTCGGGCATCTGCTATTCACTGCTCTTTTTCTTCCTTCTTTCCATGATGAATATCCGGTGGCTGAAGAGCAGCCTGCCTGGCAACATCAACCTTGTTCTGAATACGGTTTGCCTGGGCATATTCCTCACCCTGGGATTATACACCATAGGGGAACTGCGCGAAAGCTACCTGGGGCAGGCGCTTTCAGGAATGTATTACCGGGGCGGCTTCAACATCGGGATCCGGTACATTTCATTCGTGTTTGCCGGCCTGATCGTGTTTTCCATTTCCAGGTATATCCGTAGCGGCCTCATCAGGATAGATTTCAGGAGGGAGTTTGACCTGCTCCTTCACCTGACCCTGCTGACGGTTGCCGGCAATGAACTCATCAACTGGATGGACCTCTATCAGCCGGGACAATCCTACAAACTAGGGTTAAGCATCCTTTTCGGGCTTTATGCCCTGCTCCTTGTCGTACTGGGCATCAGCAGGAAAAAGGTCCACCTGCGGATCGCCGCCATTGTGCTGTTCGGGGCAACGCTTGTCAAACTCATCTTTTATGATATCTCCGATCTCAACACCATTTCAAAAACCATCGTGTTCGTCTCCCTGGGGGTGCTGCTGCTGATCAGCTCCTTCCTCTACACAAAATACAGGAAACTGATCTTTGACGACGATGATGAAAAGCGCGACGGCGAACCGCATCAGGGATGAGGACGGGAGCCGGAGCCCTGCACCGGTTACATTGTAATTTACTGTCTGTAAAAATATTAGTAAATTTGTAACAAATAAAACATAAAAACCGAACCCATGAAAAATCTCAGGTATATCGCCCTTTTTACCATAACCTTACTCCTTACGGGGTTTTCCACACTCCTGCCGGCGCAAAACTATCCTTTTGAACTGTCCAGGCTGCCTTACGCGTACACTGCCCTTGAGCCTGTCATCGATGCACAGACCATGGAGATCCATTATTCGAAGCACCATGCCACGTATGTAAAAAACCTCAACCTCGCGGTGAAAGGAACCGAATATGAGAAATACACGCTGGAAGAACTCCTGCTTTACGCCGGTGAAACCGGCGATGCCGTGCGCAACAGCGCCGGAGGGCATTACAACCATTCGCTCTACTGGAATACCCTTTCGTTAAACAACCCGTTTGATGCCCTGAGCGACGTGGGGAAAGCGGTTATTGCCACATTCGGCTCGGCCGACAGTCTAAAGAAGCTGCTGACCAAAGCAGGCGCCACCCGTTTTGGTTCAGGTTGGGCCTGGCTTTATGTCACCACGGATAAGAAACTTGCCGTGTGTTCCTCTCCCAACCAGGACAATCCTATCATGGATGTCTCTCCCGAACGCGGGATTCCAATCCTGGCCATCGATGTTTGGGAACATGCCTATTACCTGAAGTATCAGAACAAACGGGGAGATTACCTTTCGGCCATTGTCAACACGATCAACTGGGCCGCGGTAAATAAGAACTACACCGATGCCCTCGCAAACCCCCTGCTGAAAGATATTGAAAAGGATACGTGGACGGGGCTGAATGAATTTCACGAAGTGATGTCGCAGACCTTCCATCCCTCGCAGGATGGCGACCTGAATCCCATCCGCGAACGGTCGGGCGAGTTGTTGGCCAGGGCTAAAGATCTGCAAAGCGGAAAGATCCCGGCCTCATTCAATACGGCTGAAATAAAAAATTCGATCGCCAGCCTGGTCAAAGAGGCAGGAGTTTTAAATCAACTGGTTATTAAGAAAGCCGACGATAAAACCATCACCAAAAAGCTTGGCGAGCTTCATGAAATCTTCCATTCGATAAAGTAAAGCCTTACAAACCATCCTCTTGTGGCTGCTGCCTTCCCGGCCTTCTGTGCGTTTCCCCGGATGAAAATCCGGGAATTAAAAAGATAAAAACAGGGAGTTGCCAGGTTTATTTATTTAAATAAAGCAGATCATCAGCATGATATTAAACCTTTTTATATCTTTGTCATCCTGGGAAAAGTTGTCATATTGACCATCAAATCCCAAAACCGGAAACTATGAGTAGTTTTTCAATTTTCATTGTAGAGGATGACAGATTTTATGGACAATATCTGAAGCAATACCTCTCGTCGAACCCTGACTATGACATCAAGCTTTTTTTGACCGGGAAGGAATTTATGGGCGAACTGCATAAAAAGCCCGACCTGGTCACCCTTGATTATGATCTGCCGGATATAAACGGCGCTGTGATTCTTAAAAAGATACGGCAAACGAGTCCCGACACGAAGGTGATCATCGTTTCCGGCCAGAAGGATATTTCAACGGCCCTTGATTTGCTGAAAGACGGTGCAAATGATTATATCGTAAAGGAACAGGATTCGAGATCCCGTTTGTGGAATGTGATCCTGCGCATACGCGAAAACCAGGTGCTGAAAAGCCAGGTTGAGCAACTGCAGGAAGAGGTGGGCAGGAAATATGACTTCGAAAAGGCCATCATCGGCAACAGCCAGGCGATCAAGACCATCTATGCCCTGATTGAACGGGCCAGCAAGACCAACATCAATGTTTCAATAACCGGGGCAACAGGTACCGGCAAGGAGATGGTGGCGAAGGCGATCCACTATAATTCACCCCGGCGCAAGAAACCTTTTGTGGCTGTAAATATGTCGGCTATCCCGAAAGAGTTGCTCGAAAGCGAGTTGTTCGGGTATGAAAAAGGTGCGTTTACCGGCGCTGACACGAGGAAAATTGGCCGGTTTGAAGTCGCCAGCGAGGGAACCCTGTTTCTTGATGAAATCGGCGATATGGATATTGCGCTGCAGGCCAAACTGTTGCGTGTGATCCAGGAAAGGGAACTGGTGAGGATCGGGGGAAAGGAGACCATTCCCCTCGACCTGAGGCTCATTGTTGCCACGCACCGTGATCTGAAGGAGGAAGTGGCGCTCGGCAACTTCAGGCAGGATCTCTATTTTCGCCTCCTGGGCCTTCCCATTCACCTTCCCCCGCTTCGTGAAAGGAACAATGATATCATGATCCTGGCAAAACACTTTGCCGAAATGTTCTGCAAGGAGAATAAAATGCCGCTTGTCAGCTTTTCCAGCGAAGCAAGTGAAAAACTGCTCCGTTACTCCTATCCCGGCAATATCAGGGAACTTAAAGCCATCATCGACCTGGCCGTGGTTATGTCGAACGGCAAGGTGCTGCTTACTGAGGATATCATCTATTCCCAGACAGCACAACCCAATGATTTTCTTAACTCGGGCGAAATGACCCTGGCCCAGTATGACCGGATGATCATCCGGTCGTACCTCGATAAATACCAGGATAACGTTGCCCTGGTGGCTAAAAAGCTGGACATCGGGAAGTCGACCCTGTACCGGTTGAAACAAAACGACGAGATCTGACGAAACTGATCATCGCGGCAATCATTGCCATAAAAGTTAATGGATTGAAACACAGCTGAAACCATGACAAGTAAACCGGAAAAATTATTTGACCTGCAGGAACTCCGTACCATTGCGGCCGGGGATAAGGGTTTTTTCAGTGAAATGATCAGGCTTTTCATTTCACAAAATGAAGCCGCCCTGCTGGATATCAGGACCCAGGTTGCCAAAAATGAGTTTTCATTGATCAAGGGAATCCTTCATAAGATGAAACCTTCGATCATGGTCATGGGTGTAAATTCTGCGACGGAAATAATCAAGCAAGTGGAACAGCTTGAACTGCCTGCCATGAAGGAACCCGGATTCGCCGAACTGTTAAAACAACTTGAAACGATCCTGCAGGAGGTGAATGACCAGTTGCGGAAAATGTGAGAAATTTTTCCCATTCATGGAGTATTTCATTTGTAAGTATTAGAGACACTTGTTTGTTAAACAGAAGAATGTCAACGATTTAAATCTAAATTTTGCATGGTGGCATGAATTTTGATATTTCAGGTCAAAATCGAAGCCATGAAAACACTTAAACTGTTTTTCCTCTTCTCTGCCATCGCGATGGTCCTGGCGTCGGGGTGCAAAAAAAGTGAACTGACCACCCCGGTAAGCCTTCCCAAAACCCTGAAAGAGTTAAAAGCCGCCGATTCGTTCAACTGGACTACGGGAATGGCTGTAGAACTTCAGATAACCGGTTTGCCCACCCTGGTACCTGTAAAATCTACCCTCACTGTAAACCTTGCCAACGGAACCACCTTGTTCAGCAAGCTGCACCAGATGGACGAAAACGCCATCATCAACCTCACCGTACCTACAACGGAAAAAGAGCTTACCCTGCGATATGGCTCTGTAACTTACCTGGTTGCGATCACAAACAACAAGGCATTTTTCTCCTTTATCCCTGTCGTAACGGATTAAAATCATCTTAAAATCAAATCAGATGAAAAAGCTATTCTTATTATCAGTACTGATTACCCTGGTCTCTTTTTCTGAAAGCATGGCCCAGGTAACATTAAACTGCGAATCGGGGAATCGTGCCATTGAACAGGGAAACTGCTGGGGATTCGCCCAGGCCACCTATACCGGGACTCCCGGCGTTCCGATTACCGGCAGCTGGTCGTTGCAAAGCGGCAGCATTCCCGGCAACTCACCGGATGCCTCGTGGCTTAAGACCCCATGGATGCTGGTATCGTCGGGCAACATCACCTTCAATGCGAGGCTTGGAGGGTTAACCGGCACGACACGGGGAATCGAGCTTTTTTATATCCCGTACGACGGGAACAATCCTCCTGCATACGAGGGGACCCCCGTTTCGTTTTATTCTTACAACTGGCCAGCGCCCGGGATCATCACGCCGGTTATGGCATTTGTCGTGCCGGTTCCGGGTGCGATCGCCAATTCAGCGGCAGTGTACAAAATCAGGGTGAGTTTTACAGGTGAGGGCGGGCTGGCTCCCATTATTTCCGACGATTTTGTTTTTCCCGGCCTCTACTGGTCCGATCCGGCAAACGGCTGCATCCCGCAGGCTCCTGTTCAGGATTCAGACGGCGACGGCGTTGCCAATACGGATGATGCTTATCCCAACGATCCGAACAAGGCATACAACAGCTACTTCCCCTCGGCAACCCAGGCAGGAACGCTTGCCTTTGAAGACCTCTGGCCGGCAAAAGGCGATTATGATTTCAATGATGTGGTGGTTGACTATAAATTGCAAACGGTTACCAACGCAGCGAACAACGTCGTGGAGGTGAATGGCGCTTTTACCCTCCGTGCAACCGGCGGTTGTTTTAACGACGGGTTTGGATTCCAGATTGATGGAATTACGCCGGATAAAATATGCAGTGTGAACGGAAACTCGATAAGTCACGTCACAATTTATTCCATTGGCCCCAACGGTTTGGAAACCGGGCAAACCTATGCAACATGCATCGTGTTTGATGATTCTCACCGCGTCCTTGGATTATGCCAGGGGAATACCGAGAAAGGCGCCGCCTTTTCCCCGTACGTCACACTGAATGTTCGCCTGGTGTTCATTAACAATGGGATTCCTGCACCCGGGGGCGTTGTTGCCGGGTCACAGCTTACACCCGCGGTGTTTAATTTCTTCATTGTAGGAGAAACCCTTACGGGACAGGTTATTGGAAATGTACAACCCACCTTTCAGGACCGTGGCAAAGAAATTCACCTGGCCGGCCGCGTTCCCACCAGTCGTGCGAATACAGCCCTGTTTGGTACCCGCGATGATGATACGAGGCCCGGCGAAGGGAAATATTATAAAACGGCAAACAATCTTCCCTGGGGCGTCAATATCCTTCAGGGATTTGATTACCCGATTGAAAAAACGCCCGTGAACGAAGCCTACCTGCATTTCATAGAATGGGCTGCCAGTTCAGGCACTGCTTATCCCGACTGGTATTCAAATGCCCCGGGTAACCGCGACCCTTCAAAGATTTACTAACAGTTTCCTTTTCATTTTTCATGGCCGGTTCCCTCGCAGGAGGGTCCGGCCTTTTTTTCAGATGAATCGGAAGGGTCAGATTCGATTTTCAATCGAACCGGCTGTAAGGGATTTGCATCAGTAAGAAAATAATATTAACTTTGTTCAGGTTTGCCGGGACATATCATTTAAAGATGACTGGTTTCAATTTTATTTAAACGCTGGCAATCAGATAAAAAGGATCGTTAACAATTAAAATCTGTTCATATGTCAAAATCGAAAGACGCAAAAAAGGACGTTAAAAAGGCGCCTGCAAAATCACCAAAGGAAAAACGGCAGGAAAAAATAGAGAAAAAGGCAAAAAAGGGTTAGGCAACTGCTCACCGTTTTTCAGCCGGGGCTTTGTAAAGCCCGAAATGACTTATTTCAGACACATCCCGCGAGGAGGTGATCCTCAGCCTCACTTTGTCTGTCTTTACGGGTTCGAACCGTAGCAACCGTTTATAGCCGATGGTTGTTCCGCGGGCGATCTCCTTCCAGCCATTGCCGTTAAAGGATTCCAGGATAAATGATTCAACGCGCTGTCCATGGCGGAAGTCCTCCTGCAACATGGCCCGGTCAAACAAAACCGGCGCGGGGAACCTGACCAGCATCGAGGAGTCATTTTTAAATACAGCCGCATTTTTTGCCAGGTTGTTGCTGAAGGTGGCATCAAGCAAAGACTTCATTTTTTTTAAGGCAGCCACATCGTTTTCATGGATGAGCCCCCGCCTGTCGGGAGGCAAATTGAGCAGCAATACCGAATTCCGCCCGACGGAACTGTACCAGATATCGGTCAGGGTTTCGGCGCTCTTCACCAGGCTGTCCTCGCCGGGGTGGTAGAACCATCCCGGGCGGATGGAGACATCGACCTCGGAAGGATACCAGATCAGGGCGCCGGCCTGCGCTATTTTTTCCCGGCTGCCGAGGTCCTGTTCCATCATGTCGCCTATCGGGAAAAAGACCCCTTCTTTCATAACCTTTTCGGCAGAGGTGAGAGCAATATCCTTCAGGGCGGATGCCGGGGCGGGTACGACACTCCATTCCGTTTCACGGCCGTAGCCCGATTCAGTGCCAACCCACCGCACGTCGGGCCCGGTAACGGCGATCACAGCCTGCGGCTGCAGCATTCGGGCCACCCTGTAATAGCTCAGCCAGTCGTACACCTGGCGTTTGCCATTTGGACCTTCCCCGCACGCGCCATCGAACCATACCTCATCAACAGGCCCATACAGGGTAAGCAGTTCCGTGAGCTGGTTCCTGAAATGTTCGTTGTATGCCTCGGTGCCGTACAGGGGCGAATTCATATCCCAGGGAGAGAGGTAAATCCCGAGTTTCATGCCGTGTTTTTTACAGGCTGCCGCCACTTCGCCCACAACATCTCCCTTCCCGCCTTTCCAGGGTGAATTTTTGACGGAATAGTCTGTGAACCTGCTGGGCCAGAGGCAAAAGCCATCGTGGTGTTTGGCGACGATGATCAGGAGTTTTGCCCCGGCCATTTTTGCCGTTTTCACCCACTGTTCAGCGTCGAGCGCCGTCGGGTTGAACAGGGATGGCGGTGTTCCCTTCTCGCCCCATTCCCGGTTGGTGAAGGTGTTCATCCCGAAATGGATGAACACGGTAAATTCCAGCTCCTGCCAACTGATTTGCCGCGCAGAGGGTATGATATGGGCTGCCTTTTTCAGGATGACCGGCAGGCTGTCGCCCGGATTGATCCGCACCGCGTTGCCGGTTGGGGATTCCTGGGCTTGCGCACCCAGGGCAAGCAGCATTCCCAGGATAAGTGTGCTGAGGTGTTTCATCGTACAAAGTTATTCTTTATTTTTAGGTGTTAAAAGAGTGGAACCCCTACGGGGTTCGGGGGTATTTATTATTTTTGGAAAAGGAGTGGAACCCCTACGGGGTTCGGGGGGAAACAATATTCTTTGTGAAGGATATAACGGTAATTAAAAAAATTACTTACCTTTGTCAAGATTAATTCTAAATAATGGATAAGATCTTCATCCCGTCAGACTATATCCCGGTGCTTGTCCAATCGCTGGTAGCACTGGGTTTTGTGGCGGTCACCATGTTCGCAACCCATTTTATCGGGGGAAAACGCAAGAAATTCCATACCATCCGCAAAGATCAGAATTTTGAATGCGGCATCGAGGTGAAGGGAAATGCGCGATTCCCGTTCTCCGTCAAGTATTTCCTGATCGCGATCCTGTTTGTGCTCTTCGATGTGGAGATTATCTTCTTCTATCCATGGGCCATCAATTTCAAGGACTTTGGGTGGGACGGCTTCTGGGAAATGCTGCTGTTCCTCGGGTTCCTGCTTTTCGGATTTTATTACATCATCAGCAAGGGTGCGTTAAACTGGGAAGATTAACAGGTTTCAGTTATAAAATGGATACCAACATAAAGACATACAGCAAAGCCGATCCCCCCGACGGATACACCGCCCCGGGGATCTTTGCCACCACATTCGACAAGGTGATCGGCCTGGCGCGGAAAAATTCGATCTGGCCATTGCCTTTTGCCACTTCCTGTTGCGGCATTGAATTCATGGCCACGATGGGGGCCCATTACGACCTGGGCCGGTTCGGCGCCGAGCGGCTGAGTTTCAGCCCGAGGCAAGCCGACCTGCTGATGGTGATGGGAACCATTGCAAAAAAGATGGCGCCGGTCATCCAGCAGGTGTACATCCAGATGGCCGAACCCCGCTGGGTGCTGGCTGTGGGCGCCTGTGCCTCGAGCGGAGGCATATTCGACACCTACAGCGTGCTTCAGGGCATCGACCGCGTGGTGCCGGTCGACGTTTACGTGCCCGGATGCCCGCCACGGCCCGAACAGATCATCGACGGCTTCATGAAAATACAGGAACTCGTGGGAAACGAGTCGCTCAGGCGGAGGTATTCGGAGGAGTATAAGGAGTTGCTTTCGGGGTATGGAATATTGGTTTAAGGTAGCGAGGTAGTGAAATGGTGAAATTGAGAAAATGATGGAGAATGCGTTGATAGTTGACAAATTATACAAGGCGTTTGGGCGGGATATCCTGAAAATGGATACCGATGCCGACATTCTTTCCGTTACGGTGGCGCACCCGGTGATCCATGAGGTGATCCGTTTTCTGAAGGAGGATGGTGATCTTGAATTCAACATGCTGACCGATCTCTGCGGCATTCATTATCCCGACCGGGGATTGCCCCTTGGGGTGGTATACCACCTGCACAACCTTCCTGAAAACAAGCGTATTCGCATTAAAACATTTGTTACGCTTGCCGATCCTTCCGTTTCAACGGTTACCGATCTTTTTTCATCAGCCAACTGGATGGAGCGCGAAACCTACGATTTTTACGGAATCCTCTTCACCGGCCATCCCAACCTGAAACGCATACTGAATGTTGAATACATGGATTTTTTCCCCCTGCGGAAAGAATACCCGCTGGAAGATCCGACAAGGGAAGACAAGGACGACCGCTTTTTCGGCCGAAATACTCAATAACCAAAAAATACCTGTAATGCAATTTTCATTATTTCGCTACCTCGCTACCTCGCTACCTCGCTACCTCACTATTTTGCCATTTTACAATTTTACAATTTTGCCATCTGCTAATGGAATTTGAGGAAAAACAATATACGACCCTGAATCTTGGCCCCACCCATCCGGCCACGCACGGAATTTTCCAAAACGTGCTGACCATGGACGGAGAGCAGATCGTCGCTGCCGAGCAAACCATCGGCTACATCCACCGTGCGTTTGAAAAAATTGCCGAACACCGTCCCTTTTACCAGATCACCCCGCTCACCGATCGCCTCAACTACTGTTCTTCGCCCATCAACAACCTCGGCTGGCACATGACCGTCGAAAAGCTCCTTGGGGTTAAGACATCGAAACGCATTGATTACCTGAGGATTATTATAATGGAGCTGGCGCGCATCACCGACCACCTGGTGTGCAACAGCGTGATCGGCGTCGACAGCGGCGCCCTCACCGGCTTTATCTATGTTTTCCAGGAACGGGAACGCGTATATGAAATTTACGAGGAGGTTTCGGGTGCCCGGCTTACCACCAACATGGGCCGTATTGGCGGATTTGAACGCGACCTCTCGATCAGGGCAGTGAAGAAGATCAGGGAATTCCTCGATCACCTGCCGAAAGTGCTGCACGAATTTGAGAAGCTGCTCATGCGCAACCGCATATTCATGGACCGCACCATCGGTGTCGGCCCCATCTCCGCCGAAAGGGCCGTAAACTATGGGTTTACCGGCCCGAACCTGCGAGCTGCCGGGGTCGATTACGACGTGCGCGTGATGACACCTTACAGCAGTTATGAAGATTATGAGTTTATCATTCCCGTTGGCACCCAGGGAGATACTTACGACCGGTTTTGTGTACGCCAACAGGAGATCTGGGAAAGTGTGAAACTGGTTCGCCAGGCCCTGGAAAACCTTCCGGAGGGCCCGTTCCATATGGATGTGCCCGAATTTTACCTTCCGCCGAAACAGGAAGTCTACTCGAAGATGGAAGCCCTTATCTGGCATTTTAAGATTGTCATGGGCGAAATTGAGGTCCCGGTTGGCGAAGTCTATCATTCGGTGGAAGGCGGCAACGGCGAACTGGGATTTTTCCTTGTCAGCGACGGTGGCAGAACCCCCTTCAGGCTGCATTTCCGCAGGCCCGGTTTTATCTATTACCAGGCCTACCCGGAAATGATCCGTGGCGGGGTGCTGTCGGACGCCATCCTGACGATGAGCAGCATGAATGTCATTGCAGGGGAATTGGACGCTTAATGTTGAATCGGTACATCATGGAACAGGGAAATATAGTAAATCATAAGCTTTTCGTCAAAGAAGGCAAGACGGTTGCTTTTTCGCCCGAAGTGCTCGGGAAGATACAGCAACTGATCCTCCGCTACCCGGAAGGTCAGCAGAAATCGGCCTTACTGCCCATCCTGCATATTGCGCAGGAGGAGCTGGGCGGATACCTTTCAGTCGATGTTATGGATTATGTTGCCGGGCTGCTCGGCATCCAGCCGATCGAAGTGTATGAGGTGGCTACCTTTTATTCAATGTTTTATCTCGACAAAATGGGACACTATGTGATAGAAGTCTGCCGGACCGGCCCCTGTGCCATTTCGGGAGGGGAAATGATCATGGAGCATCTGCGGCATTCGCTGGGGATCAGTCCGGGTGAAACCACCCCCGACGGATTGTTCACGTTAAAGGAGGTGGAGTGCCTGGGTTCCTGCGGCACAGGCCCGGTGATGCAGGTCAATACAGGATACTACGAACATCTCACCCCGGGAAGGGTCGATAAGATACTGGATGACCTCAGGGAAAATGCTAACAAGGATAAACCGGACGATTCGACATGGGTGGAAAAATTCTGCTAGCCGGCATAGAAATTCCGGGGATCCGGGGATTCGACGTTTACCGCGCCAACGGGGGCTATGCTGCCGTGGAAAAAGCGTTGCGGGAGATGACGCCGGCCCAGGTGAATGCCGAAGTAACCAGGTCGGGATTGCGCGGCAGGGGAGGAGCCGGGTTTCCCACCGGCTTGAAATGGAGTTTCCTCGACCGGAAATCAGACAAGCCGCGTTACCTAATCTGCAATGCCGATGAGAGCGAACCGGGCACCTTCAAAGACCGTTACCTGATGCACCATCTGCCGCACAGGCTCATCGAAGGACTGATCATTTCAAGTTTTGCACTCGGGGTGAAAACGTGTTACATTTACATCCGCGGAGAATTTAAATACCTTGTCGGTGTGCTCGAAAAAGCCATTGCTGAAGCGCACCATCACGGGTACCTGGGCGAACACATCCTGAAAACCGATTTCTCGCTGAACATCTACGTTCACCCGGGTGCCGGAGCCTACATCTGCGGGGAAGAGACCGCATTGCTCGAATCGCTCGAGGGAAAACGGGGAAATCCCCGCATCAAACCTCCATTTCCGGCATTCAAAGGGCTTTATGGCTGCCCGACGGTGGTTAATAACGTGGAAACCCTGGCCACGGTCGGCCCCATCATCGGCATGGGCGGCGAAGAATATTCAAAGCTGGGCAAGGGCAAGAGCACCGGAACCAAGCTGATCTCGGCGTGTGGCAACATAAACAACCCGGGGGTGTATGAAATTGAACTGGGGCTCCCGGTCGAGGATTTTATCTACGCGCCCGAATATTGCAACGGGATCGCCAACGATAAGTACCTGAAAGCGGTGATCCCCGGCGGTTCCTCCGTGCCGATCCTGCCTGCCGACCTGATCCTCAGCACCGCCAAGGGGGAAAAACGTTTGATGAGTTACGAATCGTTGTCGGAAGGAGACTTTTTAACCGGCACCATGCTTGGCTCCGGCGGGTTCATCGTTTTTGACGAAGATGCCTGCATCGTGCGCAATACGTGGAACCTGGCCCATTTTTACCGGCACGAATCTTGCGGACAGTGTTCGCCCTGCCGTGAAGGCACGGGATGGATGGAAAAAGTGTTGTACAAAATCGAGCATGGACAAGGTAAAATGTCGGATATCGATCTCCTTGTCAGGATTTCAAAGAACATCGAGGGAAATACGATATGCCCGCTCGGCGATGCGGCGGCCTGGCCCGTGGCCAGCGCCATCCGCCATTTCCGGCATGAATTTGAAGAACATGTGCTGCATCCCGCGGAGGTTCTGGAAAAGGAACGCCGCCTGTCGGCCAGTTTTGCAGTTTGAAATTTGCATCGTGAATTATGTTTAAAGTAACCATAGATAATCAACAGGTTGACGTCGAGGAAGGCACGACCATTCTGCAGGCGGCGCGTATGATCGGGGGAAAAGTTGTTCCGCCGGCCATGTGCTACTATTCCAAGCTCAGGGGATCGGGCGGGAAATGCCGGACCTGTCTGGTGAAAGTAGCACAGTCATCGGCCAAAGACCCGCGCCCGATGCCCAAGCTGGTGGCTTCCTGCAGCACACCGGTACAGGATGGCATGGTGGTGCAGAATCTCACCTCTCCCGAGGTCGTCGAAGCCCGGAAAGCCATAGTTGAATTTCTGCTGCTCAACCACCCGCTCGATTGCCCGGTGTGCGACCAGGCCGGCGAGTGTGACCTCCAGGACCTGAGTTTTCGCTATGGCATGGAAGAAACCGGGTCGGAAGAGGATCGCCGTGAATTTCCCGTGACCGACATCGGGGATAAGATCAAACTCCACATGAACCGCTGCATCCTTTGCTACCGGTGTGTTTACACAGCCGACCAGCTGACTGACAAGCGGCTTCACGGGGTACTTTACCGCGGGGATGTTTCGGAGATTGGAACTTTCATACAACAGGCGGTGACAAACAATTTTTCGGGGAATATGATCGATGTTTGCCCGGTTGGAGCGCTCACCGACAAAACCTTCAGGTTTAAGAGCCGCGTATGGTTTCTCAACCCGATGAATGCCCACCGCGATTGCCCGAGTTGTTCGGGAAATGTGACTGCCTGGATGTTCGGAAACGAGATCTACCGCGTCACAGGGCGGAAAAACCAGTATGGCGAACTGGAAGAATTTATCTGCAACGAATGCCGGTTTGAAAAGAAAGACCCCGGTGACTGGGTGATCGAAGGACCGCGGCATATTAAGCGGCAATCGGTCATTTCTGCAAATCATTATGAACGGATGAAGAAACAGTCTGTCATTAAACCTATTGAGGGAATCATGGAGGATCCGGAATAACGCCGGGATCAAAGATATAAACCAAAACCGCGTTTTGAACTGTTAAACATGGCCATCTTTATTCTGTATAAATTTCTTCTTGCCAGCATCATCCTGGTCCTCAGTTTGCTGGTAGCGATGTATTCCACCCTCATTGAACGGAAGGTGGCCGGGTGGTTCCAGGACCGCCATGGTCCGAACCGGGCGGGCCCGTGGGGATTGCTACAGCCCCTGGCCGACGGGGTCAAGCTCTTTTTCAAGGAGGAGTTTATGCCCAATTCTGCCGATAAATTTCTCTATATCCTGGGACCTTCGCTCACCATGTTCATCGCCCTGCTCACCAGCGCGGTGATCCCCTGGGGTCCCGACCTGGTGATCAACGGCCAGGCCTTTCCCCTGCAGATGGCCGATATCAACATCGGGATCCTTTACATCTTTGCCATTGTCTCCATCGGGGTGTACGGCATCATGATCGGCGGATGGGCCTCCAACAACAAGTACGCCCTGCTGGGGGCCGTGCGGGCTTCGTCGCAGATGATCAGCTACGAACTTGCCATGAGCCTGTCGATCATCACCATCGTGATGATGACCGGGTCGCTCAGCATGCGCGACATCGTGGCACAGCAGCAGGGATTCCATTGGAACATCTTTTACCAGCCCCTCGGATTTCTGATCTTCCTGATCTGCGCCTTTGCCGAAACCAACCGCTCCCCGTTCGATCTGCCCGAATGCGAAACCGAACTGGTGGGAGGATACCATACCGAGTACAGCAGCATGAAACTTGGGTTCTACCTCTTTGCCGAGTATATCAACATGTTCATCTCGGGAGCCGTGATGGCCACCCTGTTCCTGGGCGGGTATCATTTCCCGTTCATCGACAAGCTCGGACTGTCGCCCAACGTCTTTGCCTTTGTCAGCTTCATGGTGCTTTTTTCAAAGATCACCTTCTTCGGCTTCATCTACATGTGGATCCGCTGGACGCTGCCGCGATTCCGGTATGACCAGCTGATGAGGCTCGGCTGGAAATCGCTGATACCGCTGGCTATATTGAACGTGGTGATCACCGGGGTTGTGATATTGCTGAACAAATAAAAACAAGATATATCCATACTATTCTGACCTTTGCCCATTGAATTAACCTGAAGATGACGAACCTGACCAGCCGATCGAAGATAGTTTCCAACAAAAAGATGACTTTTTGGGAGCGGATTTATCTGCCTGCCATCCTGGGCGGGTTGCGGATCACCTTTGGTCATCTCTTTCGGAAAAAGACGACGGTGCAGTACCCCGAGGTGCAGCGGGAATTCTCCGACATATACCGCGGAAAACATGTGCTGAAAAGAGATGACGAAGGCCGCGAACGCTGCACGGCGTGCGGGTTGTGTGCTGTGGCCTGCCCGGCCGAAGCCATCACCATGGTGGCCGCCGAGCGGAAACCGGGCGAAGAAAACCTCTACCGCGAGGAAAAATACGCGGTTGTTTACGAGATCAACATGCTCCGCTGCATCTTCTGCGGCGACTGCGAGGAGGCATGCCCGAAGGAAGCCATTTTCCTTACAAAGGAGATCGTGCACTCGGAATACCACCGCGATGAGCTGATCTATGGAAAAGACGTGCTGGTTGAGCCGATGGACCCGGCAAAGCGGATCGATGTTTCAAAACGGCAAACGCCGGAAGTTTTGGCATTCAAGCAGAATAAGAAATTTAAACACAACAGGTAAAAATAATTAATAATTAATAATTATTAATTAAAAATCAGAAGGTTAGGTTATAAAAGACGGAATATGTTCACAGAGTATATTTTTTATTTTCTCAGTATTATGGCGCTGTTTTCGGCGGTGATGGTGCTGGTGTCGAAGAAGCCGATCCATTCGGTCCTTTTCCTGACACTGACCTTTTTCGCCATCGCGGGGCATTATGTGCTGCTGAACGCGCAGTTCCTGGCGGTGGTCCATGTGATCGTGTATGCAGGGGCCATTATGGTGCTTTTCCTGTTTACTGTGATGCTGCTGAACCTCAACAACGACGAGCGGTCACCGAAACCCGTGTGGGTCAAGATCATGGCCATAGCTGCGGGAGGGATGCTGATGCTCACGCTGATCGGCGTTTTCCGCGGGTATGACATCAAGTCGGCCCACGATCCACTTACCACGCAGATTGGTCTTGTCAAGGAACTTGGCAGGATACTTTACCATGAATACTTAATCCCGTTTGAATTGTCGTCGGTTTTGTTTTTGACGGCCATGGTTGGGGCGGTTTTGCTGGGGAAGAAAGAGCAGATTTACAAATGAACATTCAATATTCAGTATTCAATATTCGATATTCAAAATTTCCAATATAATGATGATCCTCAGCACCATTCCAATCGATTATTACCTCGTATTCTGCTCGATCCTGTTCTGCATCGGGGTCATCGGGGTGCTGATCAAACGCAACGCCCTGCTGATCCTCATGTCGGTGGAGCTGATGATCAATTCGATAAACCTGCTGCTTGCAGCATTTTCGGCTTATATGAACGATCCGGCGGGCCAGATTTTCGTCTTTTTCATCATGGTGGTGGCTGCCGCGGAGGTTGCCATCGGGCTCGCGATCGTGGTGCTTATTTACAGGACTACCCATTCGATTGATATTGATGTATTGAATAAGTTGAAGTGGTAATAAGAAGTAGCGAGGTAGCGAGGTAGCGAAAATGCGAAAATGAGAAATATTGTTAAATCTTGGTTTCTGAAAATAGTATAATGAATACGATTGTTGCACTGATACCAGTTTTTCCTTTGTTGGGATTCCTTATTTCCGGAGTCGGCTACCGGCATGTGCCTAAAAAGGTGACCACCTTCCTGGCCCCGGGAATGATTTTGATCTCATTTATTTTTTCTTTCATCGTTTTTCTCACTTTCGCTACCTCGCATTTTCGCTACCTCGCTACCTCGCTACCTCACCATTTATTTTCCTGGATCCGCATCGGTCCCCTCGACATTCCCTTTTCCTTTCTCATCGACCCACTCTCCTGCCTGATGCTGCTTATCGTCACGGGCGTGGGGTTTGTCATCCATGTTTATTCGGTCGGGTATATGAAGGATGACCCTGGATTCAACCGGTTCTTTTCCTACATGAACCTCTTTGTCTTTTCGATGCTGCTGCTGGTGATGGGTGCAAATTACCCGATCATGTTCATCGGTTGGGAAGGGGTGGGGTTGTGTTCGTACCTGCTCATCGGGTTCTGGTTCAAAAACCACGATTACAACAACGCGGCAAAAAAGGCCTTTATCATGAACCGCATCGGCGACCTTGGGTTCCTGATGGGGATGTTCCTGATCTTTACCACCTTCCACAGCCTCAATTACCAGGACGTTTTTGCACAGGCCAAAGGGATGGCTTTCGGAAATCCAAACCTGGTTGCAATTACCCTCCTCCTGTTTGTTGGCGCTGCCGGGAAAAGCGCCCAGATCCCGCTCTACACGTGGCTGCCTGATGCCATGGCCGGACCAACGCCGGTTTCAGCACTCATCCATGCCGCAACCATGGTCACGGCCGGGGTTTACATGGTGGCGCGTTCAAACATCCTGTACGTATTGTCGCCGGCAACCATGGCCATCATGGGAATGACCGGGCTGGCAACGGCGCTGCTCGCCGCCTCCATCGCCATTTTTCAGAATGACATCAAAAAGATCCTGGCCTACTCCACCATCAGCCAGCTGGGATACATGTTTGTGGGACTCAGCGTCGGGGCATTTACCGGGGCTGTGTTCCACCTCACCACGCACGCCTTTTTCAAAGCCCTGCTCTTCCTAGGTGCCGGCAGCGTTATCCACGCGATGGGCGGGGAGCAGGATATCAGGAAAATGGGCGGGCTGAAACATGCCATGCCTAAAACCTACTGGACATTCCTGATCGCGACCATTGCCATTGCCGGGATTCCGCCATTCTCGGGTTTCTTCTCGAAAGATGAAATCCTGGGAAAAGCTTTTGAATTCAGTTCTCTTGTATGGCTCCTGGCGGTGATCGGCTCCCTGATGACGGCATTTTACATGTTCCGCGTGCTTTTTCTGACCTTTTTCAGGGAGTTCAGGGGAACTGATATGCAAAAACACCACCTCCATGAATCTCCTGCAGTGATGACGATTCCACTTATAATCCTGGCAGTTTTGGCGGCAGTTGGCGGATTTATCAATATTCCGGCGATCTTTGGCGGGAATGCCGGGCTTTCACAGTTCCTGGCCCCGGTTTTCGCCGATGCCCGCGCCGTCATGGAACATGAAGCGCCGCTCGCCCCGGGCACCGAATGGCTGCTGATGGGCATCACCCTGGCCGGGGTGCTTGCCATGTCGGCATGGGCATATCACCGTTATATCATAAAACAGCTCGGACTGCTCCCCGACGATGCCCCACGATCGTTCGCGGTGCGCCTGGTTTCCCATAAATATTACATCGATGAACTTTACGAAGCTGTCATCATAAAACCAACCATGTGGCTCTCGAAGATGTTGCATGAAGTCGTAGAACTCCGCTTCATCGACCGCATCGTTGACGGGGTGGGCAACATGGTCGTATGGACCGGCAACACCGTACGGTACATTCAAACCGGGAACGTTGGTTTTTACATGTTTATAATGATTTTAGGGATCATCCTGATCCTGTTCTTTAACATCCTGATCTGACCGATGCTGACACAAATACTCATACTGTTGCCCCTGGCGCTTTCGCTGATCACCCTGCTGCTTAAGAAGGAGAGGACCATCAGGTATTTCGTTCTCGCCGGCACGCTGGTCGAATTCGGGATCGCCGTTGCCGCTTTTATCCAATATAAAACAATGTGCCATTGCCAGCTGCAGGTTACCGCCGGGTGGATCTCCTCGCTGGGAATCAGCCTGAAGTTCGGGATGGATGGCATCGGCCTGCTGCTTGTGCTGCTCACCACCTTCCTTCTGCCCATCATCGTCCTCTCCTCCTTTAGCCATTCCTACAACCGGCCTGCAGCATTCTACAGTCTGGTCCTTTTCATGGAGATGGCGCTGGTAGGGGTTTTTACCGCCTTTGACGGGATGATGTTCTACATCTTCTGGGAGATGGCGCTGCTCCCCGCCTACTTTATTAGCGCCGTATGGGGCGGGAAAGACCGGATCAGGATCACCTTCAAATTTTTCATCTACACCTTCACGGGAAGCCTCTTCATGCTGGTGGCCCTGATCTATCTCTACTTCAGGACACCCCTGCCTCATGCCTTTGATTTCCAGTCGCTTTACGCTGTTACACTCACACCGGCGGAACAATCGTGGATTTTCCTCGCCTTTTTCGTGGCCTTTGCCATTAAGATACCAATCTTCCCGTTCCACACCTGGCAACCCGACACCTATGCCCAGACACCGGCTTCCGGCACGATGCTGCTCGCAGGCATCATGCTTAAAATGGGTCTTTTCGGTATGATCCGCTGGATGATACCGATTTGTCCGCACGCAGTGCAACAATGGGGACCGGCGGCCATGACCCTCGCGGTAACGGGCGTTGTTTACGGGTCACTCATCGCCATCATGCAGAAGGACATGAAGCGTCTGGTTGCCTATTCCTCCATCGCGCACGTGGGGCTGATCGCCGCCGGCGTGTTTGCCCTTACCATCCATGCCATGCAGGGCGCCGTGATCCAGATGATCTCCCACGGGATCAACATCGTGGGGCTCTTCATCGTGATCGACCTTATTGAAAAACGCACAAAAACCCGCAACATCGCCGACCTGGGCGGGATTGCCCTGAAAGCGCCGCGGCTTGCCGTGTTTTTTATGATCATGCTGCTTGGAAGTATTGCACTACCGCTCACCAATGGCTTTATCGGCGAGTTCCTGCTGCTCCTGGGGATTTTCGAGCGCTACATGGCATTCTCTGCCATCGCCGGCCTTACCATCATCCTGAGCGCCGTATACATGCTCAGGATGTACCAGCGCACTATGCTTGGAACTACAAACGAAATCACTGAGCAGGTGACCGACCTCACCTGGACCGAGATGGCGCCGCTGATCCCGCTGGTCATCATGGTTTTCTGGATCGGCCTCTTTCCCGGTCTATTCCTCGACACCACCCTTCCCGACGTACTGACGATAATGAGCTATATCCGGTGAAAAACCGAATCCAAAATCATGGAAAAACCCTGAATAACCATTCGTAATTTTTAATTTTTAATTATTAATTGGTCCCCCCCCTTCAATGACAACAATAATCTCCCTAATTATCCTCGGCATCCTGGTCCTTTTCCTGGGCATCCTGAAGAAGCAATCGTGGCTGCTGCCGGTGATCCTCACAGGGCTGATCGCTGCCATGGCGCTTACCGTCATGGATTGGAATTCAGTACGATCTTTCAACAACGGGATGCTGATCGTCGATCACGTTTCGGTGGCGTTCAGTGTCGTACTTATATTTTCGGCTTTCCTGATATTTTCGCTGGCGGCCCAATACTACCGGGGCGTACAGCGCCCGCTTGACGATATTTACGGGGTGATGATCTTTGCCCTGGTAGGGGCGGTGATGATGACCTCCTACGGCAACCTCATCATGTTGTTCCTGGGGATCGAAACCCTGTCGATTGCACTTTACGTGCTGGCCGGCAGTCACAAGGAGGCGATCACCTCTAACGAAGCCACGCTGAAATATTTTTTACTCGGTTCATTCCTTTCGGGGTTCCTCCTGTTCGGCATTGCGCTGATCTATGGTTCAACCGGCTCTTTCGACCTGCATCAGATTTCCCTGTATGTTGCCTCGTGTTCGGGAATCTATCCCACCATGTTCCTGGCCGGGCTCTTTTTGCTGATCATCGGGCTGGCATTCAAGATTGCCATCGTACCCTTCCATTTCTGGGCTCCCGACGTTTATGAAGGCACGCCCACCCTGCTCACGGCCTTCATGGCAACCGTGGTAAAGACAGCGTCCATCGTAGCCATGTTCCGCTTTTTCACCCTTACCTTCAACGGTATTCATGGCGTTTGGGAAACCACGATCTGGATATTGGCGGCAGTCACTATTTTACTCGGGAACCTTACCGGCGTATACCAGCCTAACCTGAAACGGATGCTGGCCTACTCAAGCATCAGCCATTCGGGATACATGATGCTGGCGGTGGTGGCCTTCAGCCCGATGTCGAACAATGCATTGCTTTTTTACACCTTGTCCTATTCCATTGCAACCATCATGGCCTTTGGCATCCTTATCCTGGTTCGGGAAGCCCATGGTAATGATTTTTTCACCTCCATGAACGGTATGGCAAAAACCAACCCGCTGGAGGCCTTTTGTCTCACCGTTGCCATGTTGTCGCTGGCCGGGATCCCGCCGCTGGCCGGGTTCATGGCCAAATACTATCTCTTTACCACGGCGCTTGAAAAAGGGCTGGTGTGGCTGGTCATCATCGCCATTGCCGGGTCGGCGATCAGTGTTGCCTATTATTTCAGGCCCATCATCGCCATGTACCTGCGCGAACCGAACGGGATACCCCTGAAAGTGGAAATGCCCTACAAGATACACCTGGTCTTTATGACCCTGCTGGTGATCCTTATAGGCCTGGTGCCGGTGTTTTTGGTGGGTATACTTTAGGGGAAATGCAGGAATGCAGGAATGCAGGCAATGCAAACAATAAAGTTTTCAGAAATTTGAAAACGAATAAAATTGCGGCAGGGTCAAATTTTCACCTGTCCACCCGTCCACCTGTCCACCCGTCCACCTGTCCACCTGTCCACCTGTCCACCCGTCCACTTGTCCACTAAAGAAACTTCCTGATATCCGCCGCGTGTTCTTTCTCCTCTTCAATGATCTGCTGCACCAGGCGCCGGGAGTCGCTGTGGGTGTATTTGAGCAGTTCAGTGTAGAATGCTACGCTGTCGTTTTCAAACTTATAGGCAACTTCAAGCGCTTCACGGGGGGTTTTGAGGCTCAGTGCCAGATTTTTTCCTGAATCCGGTTTTCCGAAGATGTTCGTTCCCGCCAGGTGGTTGATGTACTCGGTGGCATCTTCAGTGCCGAAATCGAAAGATTCATTATCAAACTTTTCAGCCAGCTTCTGGAAGATGGAGATATGAAGGATCTCTTTTTCTGCAAGATCATAGAACAACCCTTTGATGTCGGTGCTTTCTTCGATCATTTCAGCAGCGGTTGTGTAAAACTCATTGCCGTTCTCTTCAATTCTGACGGCAATTTCAACGATTTCTTGTCCAGAATAATACATAATGGTGTGGTTTGTTGCGCAAAAGTAGTAAAAATAGGTTGAAGCAATAAGCATATTCCGCGTTATCTTTGAAAAGAAAGTCTGCAATTGGGTCTTCGCTGTTTGTTGAATCACAATAAAAAAAATGGCTGAACAACCTAACAATCTGGAATATTGCTATATTTGCGATGATATTTACAAATCCTCCATTAACCCCTTTACACATGAAAAAAACTTTACTCACCTTCGGAGCAATTCTTGCTTTTTTAGTGACTTTTTCTCAGGCAGTTCAGCGAAACCAGGTTGTCCTGGAGATCGGCACCGGTACCGGATGCCAATATTGCCCGGGAGCTGCCATGGGCGCCCATGACCTGCTCACAAACGGTTGCCAGGTAGCCGTAATCGAATACCACAGTTATAATTCCGGCGATCCGTTTAACACACCGGAAGCCGCTGCCAGGACAGGCTATTACGGGATTTCCGGTTACCCGACTGCTTTTTTTGATGGCACCCTCAGTTACGTAGGCGGGAGTTATTCGGCCAGCATGTATCCTCAATATCTGCCACTTTATAACCAGCGGTATGCTGTACTGTCGCCTCTCACCATCGACATCACCGGCAGCAACGTCGGGAACCTGTACAACATCACCTTGACCATCACGAAAGTAGCCGCAATCACCAGCACCAACCTGAAGGCACAGCTGGTGTTAACTGAATCGAACATCCCCTATTCATGGGAAGGTCAAACGGAGATCAATAATTGTGAACGCCTGATGGTTCCTGACCAGAACGGGACCGCCATCAACTTTGCCTCGGGTAATACCGTCGTACTCAATCTTTCATTCACCAAGAATGCGAGCTGGGTTACCAACAATTGTGAACTGATTGCTTTTGTGCAGGACGCAACCACGAAAGAGTGTTTAAATGGTGCCAAGAAGATGCTCAACGCACTCTATCTCCCGCTGCCCACCAACTTCACGGCAACACCCACCACGGGTTGTGCTCCGCTTACGGTGAACTATACCGACCAGTCGACCGGCGCCACAAGCTGGAGCTGGGTATTTCCCGGCGGAACTCCTGGCACTTCGACCCTGCAGAACCCGGTGATTGTATATAACACGGTCGGCACCTTCGATGCCACGCTGAATGCCTATAACCTTGGAGGCAATGCAGCCGGTTCCATGACAAAAACAGCCTTTATCACTACCACCTCCAGTCCCAATGCCCCTACAACACCACAGGGAACAGCAGCTTTATGTGTCAATCCGTCGAATCAAACCTACACCACAACCGGTGCCGCCAATACCACCGGCTTTGTATGGGATCTTACACCGGCCAGTGCAGGCGTGGTCACCAACAACGGAGCCAGCTGCGTCATCGACTGGGACAATGCCTTTATCGGGGTCGCCCAGCTTAAAGTGAGGGGAACCAATACCTGCGGAAGCGGCGCGTGGACTCCTTCCCTTAATATCACCATCAGTGCCCTTCCGGTGCAGGCTGCAACACCGACAGGATCCACCAACCTCTGCATGAACCCCGGTTATGTTGATTATACCACCACCGGCGCTACCAATGCCACGGCTTACGCATGGGAACTTTTACCGGCCGCTGCAGGCGGAATTTTCACAAACGGAACTACGGCAACCATCAGTTGGAGCCCGATCTTTGTCGGCACAGCCACGCTTAAGGTAAAGGGACTCAACGGTGCCTGCGACGGCGCGTGGTCGGTGCCTCTGAGCATTACTGTAGCTGCTGGCCCCCAGTCCTATACCGTTACTGGCGGAGGAACTTTCTGTGCAACCGGTGGTACCGGTATGCCGGTTGGTCTTGCCGGTTCTGAAACGGGAATGATCTATACACTTTACCTTAACAGTACGACCACTGGCATCGTGGTTCCCGGTAGTGGCTCAGCCATCACCTTCGGAAACCAGCTTTCAGGCGGAGATTACACAGTAAAAGCCAGCCCTGTTTCAGGCACCTGCACCAACTTCATGACCGGTTCTGCCGTTGTTGTGGTTGATCCCCAGGCTCCCAACACACCGGGGATGCCCGTTGGTCCTGCACAGGTCTTTTCAGGTACCACCCCAACGTCTGATTACACGACTTCGGGAGGCACCTATGCAGCATCTTACTCCTGGGAAGTTACCCCGGCTGCCGCTGGTTCCATTAGCGGAACCACCACCACGGGAACAGCCACCTGGAATCCTGTATTCACCGGGACTGCTTCTGTCAAGGTTAGAGGGATTAACACCTGCGGTGCCGGTTCATATACCAGCGATTACACCGTGGCTGTGGCTTCATGGCATGTTGGGATCAATGAAAAGGGAAATAACAGCCTGGTTTCTGTTTTCCCGAACCCTGCCCACGGCATGCTGACCCTGATCCCGGTACGTACCATGAATGCCGATATCATGATTTACAACGCCCTTGGTTCGGAGATCCTTTCAAAATCAAATGTAATGCTCAATGGCAATTACAAGATGGATATTTCATCGCTTCCGGCTGGTTTATATTTCATTCGTGTCAGCAGTCAGGAAACACAGCAGACCGTGAAACTGGTTGTGGAATAACTTTCTGCGACAGCAATCCAAAATTGATGAATGGCGCCCGGGCAAAAGTCCGGGCGTTTTTTTTGGTACCTTTGCACACTTTTTGCCACCACCCCGTCAGGGTCCACCACCCCGTCAGGGTCCACCACCCTGACAGGGTCCACCACCCTGACAGGGTCCACCACCCTGACGGGGTCCACCACCCTGACGGGGTCCACCACCCTGACGGGGTCAAATATAGTTATATGGATAAAAAAACACTCGAAAAATATAGTTCCGCCTTTACCCTGAGCGATATGGAAATATTCATTTTCCCTGATCTGCTCTATGCACTGGTACTGGCCAACATCATGTCGCCCGAAATCTGGAAATGGCGCGACGACCCCTGGTTCGCCGGAATCCGGAAAATGGGACCGCTGAAAAAGATCCACCGGGTTAAACAATATGTGATGGATCACTACAACTTCAACCTCGACCTCGAAACCTGGGGACTTACCGATAAACAAACCGAGATCAGCCGCTTCAGCGAATTCGTCGATATCGACATGCTTTCGAAATCCAACGCCCTCTTCGGTTATGAAGGCGACAAGTACTACTTCGACATGGATATCCGGCGCCATTTCGGCCTCGATAAGTTCGATTCTGATATCATCCCATACTGGAAAACGGAAACCGTTGAGGCCATGAATGCCTTCCGGTTCAAACCAAACCATGAAGCCGGGGCCGGCGAATGTGTATCACTGGCCTGCCTCTATGCGGCGGCCCTGTTTATCGTTGCCGAAGTCCCGCTGGATAAGATTTTCCTCATGGGCACCCCGCTCCATTCCCAGAATTTCGTGATGGTCGACGAGGGCGTGCTTACAAACAACCGCCGCATCGTTACCAAAGCCATGTGGTACAATGGCACCGAACTCACCGCCCTGGCCCGGCGCGCACTGGAACACGAACAGGTGACCTACGTCGCCCACAGTTCCGGCTGGATCCATTCCATGTACCCGGAAGCAACAATCAGCCGGCACGATTACCAGGTGTTTCGTGAAAAACTCTCAAAATTTCTTGAAACAACGGTCAATTACGAGATTTTCATGAATTTCCTGCGCGATTATAGCAGGTTCCAGAAATATTTCCAGATATGCTTCTCCTGCCAGGGGTCCAACAGGTATATCCGGCTTGAAAAAGCCTACGGATATGAACACGGCAGTAAAAACCGCATCAGCGACAAGACCAAATGCAAACTTTTCTGTGAGATGGATGAGGAAGATCTTTATACGATCCCCATCATAGGCCGCGCTACCATTCTTCCGGATGATGACCTTTTTCAGACAAAGGCATATCCTGATTTCATCGGGGTCCTCGGGCAAAAGTATCCCGACCTGGCCGGCAATGATGAATTTATTTCCGAGCTGAAGAAATTCATGCATACCGCTCCCCGCCTGCCTTCGTCGTCAAAGGAATTCATGCCGGTGCCTGCCATCCAACTGACACCTGATCAGACCCGGGAAGAGATGATTGCTTACCTGGGAACCCTCCGCAATGCCGCCTACCCGGTGGCCGACCTGGCCTTCTATGCCGGCCGTTACATGGATTCCTGCGACTGGAAACCGTTTTTTAAAGCGGCGTTCGAACGCAACCCGGTTTCAATTGAGTTCTTCCATGACATGGAACTTGCTGATGTTTATAATCAACTGAAAACCTGGCCCAACGAATCGATCTACGACGGCAACCGGCTCGCCCTTCCCGACGAGGTGGTCAATTACCAGCGTGGCGATGGCACAGAGATGGCCCTTACCATGCTCCATGTGGCCAGGTTCCGGCATCTTGATGCAACGCTTGAACAAAAACCCGGGCACATTGCCGTGAAAGTTCAGGGCCGGAAGTTCGATTTTATTACAACGAAAACCCTGGTGATTCCTGATTGCATCCCCGGTTCGCAAGGCTGATTTTTCCATCTCCGTTGCGGGAGCTTTGTTGTACAGCAGGTTGATAAACTATTTTTTCGTGTACCTCTTGCAAATCCCTTGCAATCATATTAACTTTATCGAAATATTTACGGGATGAAACCTGCATGAAAATAATGTCTTGCAGGCCCGAAATGATAATTTGCTGACGCTGGGAGCTGTTGGTGCCTGTTTGCCGAAAAATCAAATATCAGCATATGAAAAGGGCAATTTTAATGTTATTGCTGGCTTGTGTCGCATGGATGACCCGGGGCCAGTCTTATTATCCACTGGTTGACACAGGAAAGATATGGAGTACGCGGTTTGTGATCGAACAAACATGGGCCTGTTCCGATTTTAAAAAGTTTGAAGGAGATACCTCGATCAATGGTTTCTCCTATAAAAAAATCTGGGTTGCCCGGGATGCCGCTATGTCAGTATGGACAAGGAGCGGTTTCATCCGTGAAACCACCTCACGCCAGGTGTTTTATAAATCCTCGGTTGACTTTCCCGAAACCCTGATCTATGATTTCTCCCTGCAGCCGGGTGATTCGGCAAGGTTCTGGGGCGACCAGTCATTCTACTATAAACTCGACTCCATTACAACCACCACCCTGCTCACCGGTGAACAACGGCGCCAGTTCCACCTGTCGGCCCCCCTGTTTAACTGCACCGATCACTGGACCGAAGGCATCGGCAGCCTTTACGGCGTAATGGAACCCGCCTCGTGTTACTGGGTGGGAGGCACCTCCGGGTTGCTCTGTTTTACCGAACATGACTCGTTGAAATACCACGATCCCGGATTTTCATCCTGTTATGTGTACAGCGGGATCAGCGACCAGCCGCCAGGTAATAAATTTACTGTGATGCACAACCGGAAATCTGGTAAATTGATGGTCTCCGCGAAAGAAACGATCAGCGGCAACACGGTCATCGAATTGTTCGATATTTATGGAAGAAGGTTGTATTCAGGTCTGTTGAAAAATGAGAAGACGGAAATCAGCCTTGCCGGACTGAATCGTTTCGACGGGTTGGTTCTGATCCGCATCAGGTCGGGTAATATACCGGTTTTCAGCACAAAAATGATCCTGATCACGGAATAAGGAGAAGATAAACCCTGCTGATTTTGCATTTTTCCTACCTTTGTGGCCCAAAATCAGGATATTTATGGCCACAAACGACGATCTCTTCAAGAAAATAATCGCCCACGCCAAGGAATACGGCTTTGTATTCCCGTCCAGTGAAATTTACGACGGACTGAGTGCAGTCTACGATTACGGCCCTTTCGGCGTTGAACTAAAGAACAACATCAAGGAATACTGGTGGAAATCGATGACCCAGTTCCACGAAAACATCGTCGGGCTCGACTGCGCCATCTTTATGCATCCCACCGTGTGGAAGGCTTCGGGACACGTTGATGCATTCAGCGACCCGATGATCGACAACCGTGATTCCAAAAAGCGGTATCGCGCCGACGTGCTGGTGGAAGACCATCTGCAGAAGATCGAAGACAAGATTCAGAAAGAGGTGGAGAAGGCCCGTGGCCGCTTTGGCGAGACCTTTGATGAAAAGATGTACCGTGAAACCAACCCGCGGGTAAAGGAGTACCAGGATAAGATCGATGCCATCAAAACCCGCTTTTATGCCTCCCTCGGGAAGGATGATCTTGCCGATATCAAACTGCTGATCGAAGAAACGGGGATCGTTTGCCCCGTCAGCGGAACCAAAAACTGGACCGATGTCCGCCAGTTCAACCTGATGTTCTCGACCCAGATGGGCTCGGTGAACGACGACACATCGGTCGTTTATCTGCGGCCCGAAACCGCGCAGGGAATCTTCGTAAACTTCCTGAATGTCCAGAAATCGGCCCGGATGAAAATCCCGTTCGGCATCGCCCAGATCGGGAAAGCCTTCCGCAACGAGATCGTGGCCAGGCAGTTCCTTTTCCGCATGCGCGAATTCGAGCAGATGGAAATGCAGTATTTTGTCAAGCCCGGCGAAGAGCTCAAATGGTATGAATACTGGAAGGAAGAACGGATGAAATGGCATCTCTCGCTTGGATTTCCCGCTTCGAAATACCGTTTCCACAACCATGAAAAGCTGGCCCATTATGCGAATGCCGCCGCCGACATCGAATTTGAATTCCCCATCGGTTTCAAGGAACTCGAAGGCATCCACAGCCGGACTGATTTCGACCTGAGCGCTCACCAGCAGTATTCGGGCCGCAAACTCCAGTACTTCGATCCGGAAACCAACGAGAGTTACGTGCCTTATGTTGTTGAAACTTCCATCGGTCTCGACCGGACTTTCCTTGCTGTTTTAAGCCAGGCCTACCGGGAAGAGAAACTTGAAGATGGCAGTGAGCGCGTCGTGCTTGGCATCCCCGCAAAGCTCGCGCCGGTTAAACTGGCCGTGCTGCCGCTTACCAAAAAGGATGGACTGCCTGAAAAGGGCCGCGAGATCATGGATGTGCTGAAAAACGATTACCGCTGCTATTACGAGGAAAAAGACACCATCGGACGTCGTTACCGTCGCATGGATGCCCTTGGCACACCTTTCTGCATCACCATCGACCACCAGACATTGCAGGACAACACGGTGACCATCCGCGACCGCGACACCATGCTGCAGGAGAGGATCCCGGTGGAGATGATTTCGGGGATTGTTAAAGGGAGAATGTAACTTGGTGACAAGGTGACAAGGTGGCAAGGTGAAATGGTAAAATGGTGAAATGGTGAAATGGGGAAGGAGCAGGGTACGGGGTTGGGGCATGCTGAAAGGGGTGCTCCTGACGATTGGTACTGTGGCCCTGGTTGCTGTTTTCATGGCCTTTACCCCGGCACCGTTCTACATGTGGTACGGCATGGGGATGAAAAAGGCGGGGATTAACCGACCGCCCGATTATATTGTCGTGCTGGGCGGGGGCGGGATGCCAAGCGAATCGGGACTGATGCGGTGCTGGTACGGCGCCAAAGTGGCCGGAAGGTTCACCCGGGCGATGGTCATCGTGGCGCTCCCCGGCGATATCCACGACAGCATCAGTTCGGTTAACCAGATGAAACAGGAATTGGTACTTCGCGGCGTTGCGCCCGAACGCATCCTTCTTGAAGATTCCGGCACCAATACCCGCGCCGAGGCGCTTTGCGTGCAGAACATCATCCCGATATCCAAATCTCTTCTGATCGTAACTTCTCCCGAGCACCTGCTTCGTGCGGTGCTCACGTTTAAAAAAGCCGGCTTTATGAAAGTCGACGGGCTGCCCGCCTTTGAAAAGACCATCGAATCAGACCTGAGTTTTTCCGGTAAGAAACTTGGAGGTCACGGTGGAATGCTCGATATCGGAAAAAACATCACCGTCAGGTACCAGTTCTGGATGCAGATGAATTACGAGCTGCTGGCCCTCAGGGAATGGACGGCGATGGGGTACTATAAGCTTATGGGGTGGATTTAAGGAAATTAAAAATTAAGAATTAAAAATTTCTGGTTATCAGGGTTTTTCCCTATTAAAAAAGTATTTATCTCACCCGTTCACCAGTCCACCCGTCCGCCTGTCCGCCCCCTACCGTTTATTAAAGAAATTCATCGTCCTCTCGGTCCCGATCAGCACAAAGCTTTTGATCAGTTCCACGGTGGTTTCAATTCTTGGTATCAGGGCTTTGGTTTCTTCGGCAGTCCAGCGGCCAAGAACGTAGTCAACCTGGTATCCTTTGGCAAAATCGTTTCCGATGCCGATACGCAGGCGTGCAAAATCCATGGTTTCGATGGTTTCGATGATGCTGATCAATCCGTTGTGCCCACCGTCGCTTCCCTTCGATTTAAGCCGCAAGGCGCCCAGGGGCAGCGCCAGATCATCCACGATGACCAGCACATTTTCCTTCGCAATATCCTCCTTTTGCATCCAATAGCGTACCGCTTTGCCGCTCAGGTTCATAAAGGTTGATGGCTTGATCGCAACGAGTGTCCTCCCCTTAAGCGTCATCCTGGCTACCGACGCGAGCCTACCAACCTCAAAGGATGTTTTAAAGTTCTGAGCCAGCGCATCCACCGCTATAAAACCGATGTTGTGACGCGTATCTGCATACTCGTCCCCAATATTCCCCAGCCCGACAATAAGATACTTCATGGTATTTATTTTATCTTTTTCAATTTACCCTGCCATTACTTCCAATCCATCCCATCCTCACCCCAATTCCTGCATTGTTCACATTGCCTGCATTGCCTGCATTGTTTGCATTGTTTGCATTCGAAAAAAAAGAAGGTGTAAAGTTACCCACTCCACACCTTCTTTTGCAAAAAATGAAAAAATATGCTTACTTCTTCGGGGCTTCAGCTTTCTTGGCGGCTTCAGCGGGAGCAGCAGCAGCGGCACCTTCAGCGCCAGGCAGTGCTTCTTCCACGACAGAACGTGCGGTACGCACACCAACGATCACATTGCTGGCCGGGTCGAGGAACAGGACATTGTCAAGTTTCATATCGGAAACCTTCACAGAATCGCCGATTTCAAGTCCGTCGATGGAAACGGTAAGATCATCGGGCAGATCCTGAACCAGCGCCTTGATGACCAGTTTACGCATTTTCTTGATAAGGCGGCCGCCGCGGAGAACGCCCGGGGCAGTGCCTGTAACTTTGATGGGAACACCAATGGTGACGGGTTTTTCGGGGAGGATCTCCATAAAGTCAACATGCAGCATACGGTCGGTGACCGGATGATACTGCACATCCTGTACAATGGTGTTGAACTGCTTGTTTCCGATGTCCAGTTTGAAAATGTGGGCCACAGGTGTGTGCATCATCTTCATCAGCACTTTTTCCTCTGCCACAAAGTGGATCTGTTCTTTCCCGCCATACACCACGCAGGGAACCTTGAATTCCTTACGGTGCATTTTGGCATCTTTTTTCCCTACGTTCTCGCGAAGAGAACCGCTCAATGATACCGATTTCATAATAGTTTATTTATTAAATGTTTAATTATTTACCTCCCAATCAGATTTCGAATTTCGCTACCTCGCTACTTTTTGGGGGTGCAAAGGTATAAATATTTTTCAGAACTTAAACAGGGACGAGATAGATTCCCTTCTCTTTAGCCTGCGGATGACTTCGGCGAAGAGGTCGGCCGTGCTGAGCACCTTGATTTTGGGGCTTTCGGCCTTGAGGGGTATGGTATCGCACACGATCAGTTCGAGGAGCGCTGATTTTTCGATATTCTCCAGCGCGTTGCCCGAAAGCAGCGGGTGGGTGACCATGGCGCGCACTGAGGCGGCGCCCTGTTCCATAATGATCTCGGCAGCTTTGCACAATGTTCCGCCGGTGTCGACCATATCGTCGAGCAGCACCACGTGTTTTCCCTTCACATCGCCGAGCAGCCTCATCCTGGCAACTTCATTGGGTTTTGCGCGGTGTTTGTAGCAGATCACGAAGTCGGTGTGGAAATATTTTGCATATGAACCGGCGCGGCGGGTTCCGCCGGTATCGGGCGAAGCGAAGGTCAGTTCCGGGAGGTGCAGTGTTTTCAGGTAAGGAATGAAGACCGACGACGCGTAGAGGTGGTCGACCGGTACGTCGAAGAATCCCTGGATCTGGTCGGCGTGGAGGTCAAGGGCGATGATGCGGTTGACCCCGGCGGCGGAGAGCAGGTTGGCCATGAGTTTTGCCGCGATGGATACGCGGGGTTTGTCTTTGCGGTCCTGGCGGGCATACCCGAAATAGGGGATCACGGCGACGATGGTTTTGGCCGAGGCGCGGCGTGCCGCGTCGATAAGCATCAGCAGTTCGAGCATGTTATCCGAGGGTGGGAAGGTCGACTGGATCAGGAAGACGTCGGAACCGCGGATATTTTCCTCGAAGGAGGGTTGAAACTCGCCGTCGGCGAACCTGACCACCGAAGCTTTGCCGAGGTCGGCGCCATAACTTTGCGCAATTTTTTCAGCCAGGTAGGCCGTGGCCGAACCTGAGAAGATATTGATCTTTGCTGCCATGTGAGGGGGGATTACTTTGCGCAAAGATAATCGATAATGTATCCAGATGCAAATTAAACTCTGTTTCGGTGGGTTCCCCACCCGCTTTGGTGTGTCAGTTGCGAGTATCGACAGATATTGCCGGATATTTCGACATGTTTGGAAGTCCACACACAAAGATTCTGTATAACTGTTGCTTGCTGAAAAAAAAGTGGTATTTTTGCAGCCCTGTTTACCAGACCCAGGCCTTTCAGTAACTCAGGCCGGGGTACTTAACTGCCCGGATGGCGGAATAGGTAGACGCGTTGGTCTCAAAAACCAATGAGGTAACACTCGTGCCGGTTCGATTCCGGCTCCGGGTACTTTAATCTCGAATTAATTGACATAATATCAACAGATTACAAAGGTCAACAGAAGTCGAGGTAAAAATTTAGGTAAAAATTTCTGAGCAAAAGGCTGGTTTTCACCAGCCTTTTGCGGTTTAATCCATTCCTTTTGGGTTTAACGAATTACTTCTTCAGGAACATTCTTGAAATTTTCTGATATCATTTTGTACTTTTTCAGTTTTTCTTTAACCGCAGTTAACTCACTATCACTTATTGGAGAATACGCATATTCAAGATTAATTTCTGATTCAAAAAATGATGATATTGAAGATATTGATTCATTAAATATATCTTGAAACTCTTTATGATGACGAACAGCAAATAGTTTCAGGTTTTCATCATCAAGGAGCCTATTTTTATATAGGTAATCAAGATGTTTCCTCAGATTATTTAGAAGATTTAAATTGAGAATCACCTTTTTAGGGAGTGTTCAATTAAGTGTGTCAATTCTCTTCATCATCCTCGGTTCCCTGGTGTTTCCCTGCGGGGGTCTGACTGGAGGCCGTAGGCCGGAAGGCAGACCCCCGCAGGGAATGGTTAATATTTTATGACAGGTGCCGGACATACCGTTCCCCAAAGTACTCCATGAGCTCCCGCTGAATGACCACCCAGTTAAAGGCCTTATTCTTCCAACTCCTTTCGCTGTATTTAAGTGTCAAATATAATTGTTTTAACAATCCCTTGTCATTACTCCAGGCACCTTTGGTTTTGGTGACTTTCCTCATAACCCTGTGAACAGCTTCAACCGGATTGGTAGTATAAATCATTCGCCTGATGTTTTCTCCGTAGTCCATAAATGTCATTAGATCATCCCAATCTGCGGTCCACGAAGGTTTTATTTCTTTGTATTTTACATCCCAGCGTTGCCCAAATGCCTCTAATGCTATCGATGCCTGTTCCTGGTCGGATGCAGTATAAATTACCTTTAAATCCTTGCAAACAGCCTTTCTGTCCTTTTCGATAACATAGCGTGTTGAATTGCGGATTTTGTGTACAATGCAGCGTTGAACGGCCGAAGCAGGGAAGACTCGCTCAATGACATCTTTAAAACCAGTAAGCCCATCAACGCTAAAGAAAAGAACATCCTCGACACCTCTGCGCTTGATATCTTCAAGTATCAGACCCCACTGGAGTGCCCCCTCAGTTTCGTTCAAATAAAGCCCCAGGATGTCTCTCTGACCATCAACGGACACTGCATAAACTGTATAAATAGCCTTGGATATCACTTTGCCATCTTCCCGAACCTTATAATGAATGGCATCAAGATAGATTATTGTATAGCAAGATGATAGAGGGCGTTGCTGCCATTCAATAATCTCACCCCACACCCGATCTGTCACCGCACTAATGGCACCTACACTGACATCTAAACCATAAATCTGATGCATTTGATGACGAACATCTTCAACCGATTGGCCTCGGGCATAGAGACTTAAAATTATGTCATCGAGCCCTGTACCTAACTCCCGTGTCCTTTTCTTTACAATTACCGGTTCGTGATCACCTGCCCGGTCCCGGGGCGTCAGGATGGACAAGGGACCTGCTGTACTTCGTACAGATTTGGAAGTGTGACCATTACGCCGATTTGTCAAACTTTCAGATTTTGATTCTTCCAGGAAATTATCCATCTCCCCTTCTAGCGCCGCATTTACAAAGGATTGTAGCAGATTTGTGAAAATACCTTTGTCGCCTAAAATTGGATCTCCTTTGTAGAGCCGGCTTAACATTTCGGTTCGCATTTCATCGTCAGGAATAATCTCTTCCAAACGCATTCTCTTCTCTCGCTTTTTTGATTGTTGTTTTTCCATGGTCAAAGTTATTTAGTTTTATTGATTTAACTTTGACACACTTTATTGAACAGACTCGCATCAGGATGTGTTTCTGCCGATACTCGCTTTCTTGGTTCTTTATATTTTCTGGCTCAGAAAGAGAGCACGGAGTTAGGGAAGGGATTTAGACCTGCGATTGTTTGTCCTCCTAAGTTTCAATGCGTGGAGAAGAGAACGGAGATTCCAAATTTAAAAGACCAACATCGCCATGCCTGACCTCAATTTTCTTATAATCAAATGTTGATGCTTTTGCCCAATAAACATCATATGAAGGAGGAACAGAAATTGAATACTCTCTTTTAGTACTTGGATCGACAACAAATAAGTAAAACAGATACTCCTCAATTTTTGGTTCTTTTTCTTTTGTTCTATAAAGTTTTATGGGATTTCCGTGTTCATCAATACTGTCATCTATGCAAACTACATTTAATAATTCAAAATATTTTTCTGCACCAAGAATTTCCATAATACATCTACGTCTTTCAATATTGGGTTCCGATAAAACTGTTCGTTTATCAATGGTTTCCTTATTTATAATCCATTCTCTTGGAACTTTTATACCATTCCAATAAAAAAGACCAAATCCATCGCTCCATTCAACAGCGGAATTATTGGAACAATGCAATTGCCCATGTTCATTTTTTAAAATCCTTATTGGAAACTCAGAAACAATCGTCAAACTTGGTAACCGAATCATATCAGCAACTCCCAAGTCTAATAATTCTTGACTTTTTGGTTCAGGAACATTTTTAAAGTTATACTCAAAGTTTATTCCGTCATAGAAATACAAATTAATCCCTGAGCGTCTGAGGTAACGCCCAATGATTTTCTTAATATCATGCCAAACCTCTTCCCATATTTTATAACTAACGAAATTGCTTACTCTGTCAATAAGTCGTCTTTCAAAGTCATTAAAACAATATTTCTCGATTATTGGCCAAATTCCCTTCTCTTTCCCGTCCCAGTGCTCACAAAGGTGTCCCATGATTACACATTGACAAAAATGCCACCCATGTTCCTTAATTTCAGTTTTAAGGAATGGAAGAATAAAAGCCGCTAACTGACATGCCATTGGACTTTTTAAAATCAGAATTTCTGGTTCCATACGAGAATAATAACCATTCTCTTGAGCACCTTTATATAATTCTGCCTCTGTTCCATACCTAAGGATAACTCTACCTGTTAACTTCTTCCCTTTGAGTATAGAATCTTTTGGTAAAGACCTTTCTTCAAATACGAATTTTTCGTAAAAATCCGATAACTCCTCCTTATTCATTGAAATCAATCTTGGATTTTACGCATTCCATTAGTGATCGGATTATATTCAATTTGTTGAATAAATTCGTATTTACCCTTTTTTAAAGGGATGTCCTTGTGCTCCTTTGTCCATATCAGAGTACCGTCTTCAACAAATGGGGTTTCAAGAATGTGCTTTAACACTGCACCTTCATTACCAACTTCAACAATTATTTCATTGTTTGTGTTTCTGGAGACAATTACATCTTCTCCAATAACAGCATGACAATGGTCATGAATTTCTCCTCTTGCAAGTATACGATTGATCCGTTCTTCTTTTGTTTTCATGGTTCAAGATGTTAATAATCAGAATAAATACCAATAATTAAATTTCCTTTAATATCTTAGATTAATGGGTGTTGCTCACTTTCATGGATAGTGCAGGTAATATTTATTTTCAGCAGGTAAAAGTATTATAAAACATTAAAATCATTTGGGTTCTAATCAAAAAATTTGTATTGAATTAGTATTTAGCAAGGAACGGAATTTCTGAGGAGAACAAATATCATTGATTATAAATATCTTGCATTCCACTAACCACAGGAAGAAAAGGATTCATTGTTCATAAAAGTTGAATTTTCCAACATGTCAACGTTATTAATCATTTTGGGTTGTTAGTATCATTATAAAATATTAATATTTAGTATATTATATAATCCAAAAAGTTATTCACCACTCTTTCCAGCCCACGACAAGGCTTTCCATCGGTCAACCCCTGAAAACATAATAATAACAAGTGTTATAGAAAATTACTATTTGTTAATTTCAAATCCGTTTCCCAATTTTGCATTGTTTTAGTTGTATTTAATTAAATATCAATTTATTATATATTATTTAATCAATGTTTTTATGAAAAAATTGGATATTAATCTTCTTGATTTAGTTGCAAAAGAATATTGTGGCAATGAGGGTATGACTGAAGTTTATGTCGTCAGGCGAAACACAGAAGGAATGTACGATGACCCGATGACTTGTTTGGTTGATTTGACTGATGGTACGGTCCAAACATCACAACTGTTCCATCAATACTGGAAGTTTCGCCTTCCTGTCGATTTGAAGATTGATGATTCTGACAAACTGCTTGTGATGAAACAGTTCCTGACATACTCTGTCAAAGCCCAAAAGAGGTTGATTTCACTTTATGATCTTGAAGTAATGACCAGGGCTGACTCAATCACCATTGAGGGTGCTTTTCAATATGTAAAACGAGGGATATTACTACCTTTGAGTGAGCAAGAATTCAATTACATTGAAAATGGATTCAGGCTACGATGGAACTATTCCTCTGGTCAGATGATTGGAGATGGGGATTTGAAACGAGCGGTAAGCCAGTATTTGGTTGCCATTGATTATCACATGGACCAGCGGAAAATGAAGAAAGTCGTTGACTTGATTCTTGAGTATCTGGAATGGATAGGGCAGTGGGGAAGAAATTCATAAAACAACTTTGTTATTTGAACTTAAAAATATAGATATGAGCACTTTGCTGAGGATTATCAAAATTACTGAGAACTTAAATGTCGAATTCAACAGGATTGCAGATGACTTAATGAATAACCACATTTGTTTGGTAGGAGACCATAAGATTCGGTTTGCTGAACTGGAGTTTTATGGGTTTAATAAAGAATACCACAATGATGTGTCGGTTCATTGTGATCCTATACAAGCCGAATATGGAAAATGGTACTTTCTGACCTTTTCACCTTATGAAATGGATTAAAAAGGGAAATGTATGTAATTTGTATGCAAAAAGAAAAAAGCCACTCACAATTTTCATCGTAAGTGGCTGATTTTCTGGCTCCCCCTGCTAGACTTGAACTAGCGACCCTCTGATTAACAGTCAGATGCTCTAACCAACTGAGCTAAGGAGGAATTTGGGAGTGCAAAATTAGCAGTTTTTCTTTAAAAACCAATTCTTTTTTGAATTTTCCTTCGGTTTGCTGTTTTTTTATGCGGGGCGGCCAAGGTTAGTTCGCGGTTTGGCTCATTTTGAAGTACTCCCGGGTTGAGTAAATGGCTTTGACCGTGACCCGGGCGGAGGTGTCGACTACGAACTCGCTGAGCCCAAAAGGATGGTCCGGGTTGGCCCAGTCATAGGTGTAGCCCAGCCGGGTCCAGGGATAGGCGTTGGTGGTGGAGGTGTCGTACTTGATGGCGACCTGGCCGAGGAACCAGGACTTGTGTTTCGGGGTGGTGCCGTGAGGGAAAAAGAGGCCGGCCTCATGGTCGGTGATCTCCGCGTCGGGCGTGGGGCGGAACAGGTTTTCGGGGTAAACCCAGAATTCCACAAAATAATCATTTGGGCTGTCGGGCGGCAACCCCAGCACCTGGGCGATGCGCAGGTGCAGCGGCAGGGAGTCAGCTACGCCGTTCTTTTGCAGAAACACGGCCATCTCGGGCGCGGTGGTGATCCAGGCCAGGTGGGCCATGCTGCTGCTCGTTTTAAACGTTTTCCCCGCCGGCCAGTACTGGAGCGACCCTTTGCTCATCCACGACACCGCCAGCAGGCGCATGCGGCCCGCCGAATCGGCCGACCAGCGCAGGTTCCCCTGCCCGGCCATGCTGTCGCCGTAGTAATGGATCGCCACCAGGTTGCGGTCGATCTCCCAGGGTTCTGCGATTTTTGCATCCATCACGGCCAGCTTGTACCGGTGAACCAGCGCGGCCATGTCGGGCGCCGCGGGTTTGTAAATCGTCTGTTTGCTGCACGCCTGGAAGAGCACCAGCGATGCTGCCAGGATAAAAAAGGATTTGTATAGTGTTTTCATAGGCCGGGGATTAAATGTTTGGCAGCACATCCCCCTCCCCTTCAAGGGAAGGGGCCGGGGGAGGGGTCACCTTTTAAATTGAATATTGAACAACGAATTGTGAATGCCGAAGTGCCTGCTTCGCAGCAGGCTATCAAAGATAATCTTAATAAACAAACACCGGAAAATGCACCATTTTTATTTTTCTTACGTAATTTTACCGTATCTTAGCTTGCTGTATCGGCAGTCGGGTGCCTGTTTTGGGCATCTCTGCTTACTTAATCAGTTCTCACCGATGATCTTTTATAATATGTCCAGAAAAATTAAATATTTATATATCATACTGTTAATTGCAGGTGCGGTTCCCGGGTATTCGCAGGTGCAGGGCATACTGGGAAAAGGGTTTACCGACAACTGGTCGTTCGGCGTGGGCGCCGGGCCCAACATCTTTTTCGGCGACCTGAAGGAGCAGCCCTTCTGGCCGGTGACCAGCAACATGAACGAGGTGAAGTTCGGCGGCACCGCCACCCTCACCAAACAGTTCAGCCACGTGTTCGCTCTGCGCGGACAGTTCCTCTACAGCGAACTCTCGGGCACCAAGCGGGACCACACCGACCTTAAGCCAAACAACGAATATTTCAACGGGAATGTGCTCGAAGGTAACCTCAACGCCACCATCAACTTCTCGAACCTGCTCACCAAAGGATACTTCCCGAAACGGAAGATCTTCCTCTACGGCACCTTCGGGATCGGGAGTTCCAGCTGGAACTCGAACGTAAAGCAGCTCGGCACCAACCTGCCCCTGCGCCAGAGCGACAGCCAGGGAGCCTGGACCACCGCACTCGTGGCCATGGCGGGCGTCGGCGCCTACGTGAACATCCACGACAAGGTGAACCTGGGCATCGAATGGACCCTGCACGGGGTCAACTCCGACCGCGTGGATGCCACCGTGGGGGGCTACAAGTACGACGCCTATTCCATGCTCTCGGTCACCCTCACCTACAACTTCAACAAGTACAACCCCGGCAAGGAACCCGAACCGCTGAAGGTCTTCGTCCCCGTGATACAGCCTCCGGTGGCCGAAACGAAACCGGCCGAGTCAGAACTGCCCGAGATACTCCCGGCAACCGACTCCATCGTGCAGGATACTATTGCTGATAAACTGGATTTCCCGGCCGAAACTGATACCGTGAAAGCCGCACCCGGTCCGCAGGAGAAGGGGAACAACTACCGCGTGCAGATCTTCGCCTTCACCTCCGACAAGTATACGGCGCAGGAGGTACGCGACAAATACCACCTCGACCAGGAGGTCTACAAGGATTTCTCCGACGGGTGGTACCGCTTCACCATCGGTTATTTTACCGCCTACGCGGATGCGAAAGCCATGAAACTCCAGATGCGCAAACGTGGGTTCAAAGGCGCCTTCATCACCAAATACAGCAATGGGACCCGGGTTCCCACCCATGGAAGCAAATGATCGGAAACCGGTCATCCTCCTGGTCACCCCGCCCTTCACGCAGCTGAACACCGCCTACCCTGCCACGGCCTGCCTGAAGGGGTTTCTGGATACGAAGCATATCCGCAGCCACCAGTGCGACCTGGGGATCGAGGTGACCGACCGCCTTTTCTCTCCCGAAGGACTTACATCCCTTTTCAGCGGAATTGACCAGCGGAAACCGCACCTTACTGCTAACGCCCGCAGAATGGTGCAGATGCAGGAGGCCTATGCCCGCACCATCGCCCCGGTGATGGCGTTCCTCCGCGGTAGCCAGCCCGGGCTGGCTCACCTGATCTGCAGTGAACTGTGGCTTCCCCGGGCAGCAAGATTCAACCAAATCACCGACCTCGACCACGACTTCGGCCACCTCGGCCTGCACGACCGGGCCAAACACCTGGGCACCCTCTACCTTGAAGACATTGCCGACCTCATCACCGAAACCACCGACCCCCATTTCGGCTTCAGCCGCTATGCCGAACGCCTCGGCCGGTCGGCTTCCTCGTTCGATGAACTGCACGACGCACTGAACGCCCCTGCCAGTTTTACCGACACTCTTCTCATCACCCTGTTGGAGGAAAAGATCCATCAATACAACCCGACCCTTGTGGCTATCACCGTGCCCTTCCCCGGCAACCTCTACAGCGCGTTCAAATGCGGGCAGTGGCTCAGGGCGAACCGACCCGGGGTAAAGATTGTGATGGGCGGGGGCTTCGTCAACACCGAGTTGCGGTCGCTCAGCGACCCCCGGGTGTTCGATTACACCGATTTCATCACCCTCGACGATGGGGAGACTCCCTTGCTCAACCTGATCGAACACCTCGGCGGAAAACGCAGCCTCGAACACCTGAAACGCACCTTCTCCCGGGTGGAAAATGAAGTTGTTTATTTCGACGGTTCGGCCGAACAGGATGTTGCGCAATGTGATACGGGAACACCCGACTATAGCGGTCTCCCCTTGGATAAATACTTGTCGGTGCTCGAGGTGGCCAACCCCATGCACCGGCTGTGGAGCGACGGCAACTGGAACAAGCTGATGCTGGCCCACGGCTGCTACTGGGGAAAATGCACCTTCTGCGATGTCACCCTCGACTACATCAAACGGTATGAACCCAACAAAGCCTCGGTGATCTGCGACCGGATGGAGGCGATCATCGCGCAAACCGGCCGCAACGGGTTTCATTTCACCGACGAGGCCGCCCCGCCCGCCCTGATGCGCGAAGTGGCGCTGGAGATCCTGCTGCGCAAGCTCACCGTGGTGTGGTGGACCAACATCCGCTTTGAGAACAGTTTCACCCCCGATATGTGTTTTCTTCTGAAAAAGTCAGGGTGTATCGCCGTTTCCGGCGGGCTGGAAGTCGCCTCCGACCGCATCCTGGCGCTGATCAGCAAAGGGGTTACGGTGACGCAGGTGGCGCGCGTGGCAGGCAATTTCACCCGCGCCGGGATCATGGTGCACGCCTACCTGATGTTCGGGTTCCCCACGCAGAACGCGCAGGAGACCATCGATTCGCTCGAGGTGGTAAGGCAGCTTTTCATGAATGGCGTGGTGCAGTCGGGCTTCTGGCACCAGTTTGCCATGACGGCCCACAGCCCCGTGGGGCTCGACCCGCAACGGTTTGGCATCGAACGGGAAAACACCCCGCCCGGCACCTTCGCCAACAACGACCTGGTGCCGGTCGACCGCACCGGGTGCGACCATGGCGCCTTCAGCAACGGGCTCAAAAAGTCGCTCTACAACTACATGCACGGCATCTGTTTTGATTTCCCGCTGCAGGAGTGGTTTGATTTCAGGATCCCCCGCACCACGGTGGCCCCCGGCTTTATCCGCGGCGTGCTGTCGCGCGAACCCGCAGATCAGCCTGCTCCGCACGCCCGCGTCGTGTGGCTGGGCGAAACCCCCTCCTTCACCTTCCAGCTCCGCCAGAAAAAAGGTAAGTCAATCCCGTCGATAAGGCTGGTTATCCAAACTGCCTCACGGGAGGAAAGCATCTATATGGGAGAGGAAGCCGGCAGGTGGCTGATGGATGTTTTTCCCCGTTTCTCCCCGGGGAACCAGGATTTGCTGACCTTCCGGCAGCTTGAGGAGTTATTTGCCTCAGCGGGGCATGGCGATTTCAGCGCATTCTGGAAAGGGCCGGTCTTCAGCCTGCTGAAAGAACACGGGCTGGTGTGCATGTGAGGTCTTCCCGTTTACACTCCCGCAATGGTCAGGGCGATCTTAATCCCGTCGGCAGCGCTTGAGACGATGCCACCGGCATAGCCGCTGCCTTCGCCGGCCATGAAGAGGTTTTCAAAGCCGGTGCAGAGTCCGTTCTTTTCGCGGATGACCTGGATGGGCGACGAGGTTTTGCTCTCCAGCCCCAGCAGGATGCCGTTGCCGTAGCCCCGCAGCCGCTGGTTGAAATCCTTCAGTCCTTCGCGCATGGCGTGCGTGACCACCTGCGGCAGCATGTTCCAGAGCGGGGCCGGTTTCAGCCCGAGGGGATAGCTGGTCTCCGGGATCTTTGCGTGTTCGGTGCCTTTGAGGAAATCGCCGATGGTGCAGAAGGGGGCTTCGAAGCCGCCGGAAAATTCAAAAAACGACCGTTCGAGGTTTTCGAGCCATTCAAGCGCTTCGAGCGGCGTAACCTGCCGCCCGGCCAACTGGTCGGGATGGATGCCCGCCACGCAGCCGGCGTTGGCGAATTTCCCGTTGCGGCGGTAGTTGCTCATCCCGTTCACGATGTTGGTGTCGGCGGAGGTTGCCGCCGGCACGACCATCCCGCCGGGACACATGCAAAACGAATATACCGGGTGTTTGCCGTCGCCTTCGGAGGTAAGCCGGTATTCGGCGGCCTTCACCCCCTGGAGTTTGGCGATGCCCCACTGGGCGCGGTTGATGTCCTCCTGGCGGTGTTCGGCCCGGGAGCCGATGGCAAAATTTTTGGTGCGGAAGGCCACGCCCCGGACGATCATCATCCGGTAGGTCTCATAAGCCGAATGGCCGGGCGCCATGATGACATAATCGGCCGGGATGATCCCGCCGGTGGTGACGGCCCCGGTAACCCGGCCATGCTGAACTTCCAGGTCGTCAAGGGTGGTTTCGAAGCGGATCTCTCCCCCCATCTCCTGGTACTGCTCCCGCAGGGTTTTCACCACCCGGCGCAGGTTGTCGCTACCCACGTGGGGATAGGCCATGTAGCGGATCTCCTCCGGGGCACCGGCGCCGATGTAGCTGTCGATAAAAAAGTTGCGCTCCCTGGAGATATGTTTAGACCGCGAGGTGAGTTTCCCGTCGGAAAAGGTGCCCGCCCCGCCTTCGCCATAGGCGTAGTTGGACACAGGATCGAATTCACCCGACCGCTCGAACCGGATGATCCCCTTTTCCCGTTTCCCGACCTCCGCGCCGCGTTCGAGGATCACGGCATCGAACCCGGCTTTCTGCAACGCGAACGCGGCAAAAAACCCTGCCGGGCCGCTGCCGGCGATCACCACCCTTTTATTTCGTTTCTGGTACGGGATCTCCAGCGGTCCGGAGGTTTCCGGCTCGCCGCCGCTGATGGCCGGGCCATGCACGGCCACCCTGAGCAACCAGTGGATGTCGTTCTTCTTGCGGGCGTCGAGGCTTTTGCTCTCAATCTGCCAGGTGAACTCCTTCACCCCGGCTTTTTTGGCGACGAGCTGTTTCAGGTCGTCGTCGGAATAGCCTGTGTGTGCTTTGATCTCTATGATTTTAAATCCCATTCACTCAATATTAACCCGGCAAAGGTACATTTAAAATTTTTGGCGGGTTTTTCCGTTATCCTCTATTATAAAACAGACCATGCTGCACAGGTACCTCGTTTTCTTCCTGCTCATCTTCCTCACAATTCCTGCATTTCCCCAGGCCGACCTAAACTTCAAGCAAACGGCCGTGGATCATCTGCGCAAGGGACAATTCATCGAGGCGGTGGAGAACCTCAACATCGCTATCCTGAAGGAGCCGGGGCTTGCCGAACTTTTCTACCTGCGCGGGTACGCCAAATACAGCCTCGACGATTTCATGGGCGCCGAGCAGGACTATACCCATTCAATCGACCTTTCGCCCTATCTGGCCGATGTCTTTACCAACCGCGCCATCGTCAGGAGCCAGATGCAGAATTTCACGGGGGCCATGGAGGATTTTGAAAAAGCCATGGAGATGGACAGCAAAAACGGCGAGATCTGGTTCTACCGCGCCCGCACCAACCTCTACCTGAAAAAGAACTACTCGTGCCTGGTCGACTGCAACAAGGCCATCCAGCTTAAATTTCCCGGCGAGGGGGTCTATATCCTGAAAGCCAGCGCCGAGCAGGAGATCAAGCGGTTCCCGGAAGCCATCGAAGACCTGGGCACGGCGATGAAGCTCAACCCCAAAAACGGCTATATTTTCACCCAGCGGGGCATGGTGTGGGTCGACATGGAACGGGTCGATTCGGCCATCATCGACTTCAGCCGGGCCGTAGCGCTCGATTCGGCCAACACCTACGCGCTGTTCAACCGGGCGCTGGCTTACCTGAAGATCCCCGACCAGCAGAAGGCGCTGCACGACCTCAACACGGTAATCCGCATTTCGCCCTACAATTCGTATGCCTACTATAACCGCGCAATCGTCTACATCGGTCTGAACCAGAAACATGAGGCCATCCACGATTTCGATATCGTGAGCAAACTCGACCCCAAAAACATCATCAGCTACTACTACCGAAGCAAGTTGAAATCAGAACTGCACGATTACCAGGGGGCGCTCGACGACCTGAACAAAACCCTTGATCTGCTTCCCGATTACACCGACGCGTTTTACGACCGGTATGAGGTGAAGATCAAGCTGAAAGACCAGAAGGGCGCCATGGCCGACTACAAGCGGGCGAAGGAACTCACCGAAAAGAACCATTTCAACCCCGACAGTCTGAAGGCTGAACGGAAAGATTACCTGAAAAGCCTGGTGAAGCTGAGCGGCGACTTCGAGCAGATGAACACGATGAACAGCAAGCTGCAGAACCAGGCGGTTGACATCAAGTTGAAACCGGTCTTTTGCCTGTTGGTCTGGAAAACCGATTTTGACAAGGTTAAACTGTACGATGTGTACAAAAAGGGACACTACTTCACCAACATCCTTACCCTCACCAACCAGCCGGGACTTATCAGCGATTCGCTGCTGAGGGCAGAAATCGATTGCCAGACCAGCCAGGCCGGCTTGCCGGGCTCCGACCCCGGGGCACTATACAAGCGGGCGATCTCCTGGTATTTCCTCAGGAATTACGATCGGGCGATCAGCGACCTGAACGAAACCATTGCCGCCGATTCCGGTTTCGTTGAAGCCTGGCTGAGCCGCGCCAACGCACGCTATGAACTTATCCAGGTCATCAACACCCAGGATGATTACCACCGGGAGATCACCATCGGGAAAATGCTGCCGAAAGCACCCGGTCCGGCCTTATCGGCCACCCTGGAGCATACTTACGAGGCGGTGATCCATGATTATGACAAGGCGCTCGCCCTCGATCCCGGCAATGCCTTTTCATGGTATAACCGGGGTTATGTGAACAGCCGCATGGGGAACTATCGTGCCGCTGTGGATGATTTTTCGAAAGCCGTCGCCCTGCGCAGCGATTTTGCCGAAGCCTGGTACAACCGGGGGTTACTGAGCATCCTGCTCAACGAGAACCATACCGGGTGCACCGACCTGAGCCGGGCCGGCGAACTGGGGATCAGCGATGCGTACCGGGTGATGAAACGGTATTGTTACAAATAAGGTAAGGTAAAATGAAAGGTGCTGCCGGTGCCGGGTTCGCTGTCGGCCCAGATGCGGCCGCCATGCATTTCGATGAAATCCCTGCATATGAATAATCCCAGCCCGATGCTGGGTTCTCCGTCGGTACCTGAACGCCTCGACTGTTCGTTGATCATGAACAATTTGCCAATCAGTTCCTTATCCATTCCTATTCCCGTATCGCCTACCGCCACCTCTGTCATGCCGGCGCCGGACTGCTTTGCCGATATCATGATTTTCCCGTTCCGGGGGGTGAACTTCACGGCATTAAATACCAGGTTGCGAATCACCGTGTCGAACATGTGAACATCGGCACGAACCGTCATGTCGCCGGGTATGTCAAGGATGATCTCAATCTCTTTTCTCCGGGCCGCTTCCAGGAGGATCTCCAGGTTTTTAGCAACACGGTGTTCTAAATGAACCGGCACCTGATCCATTTTAGTAATCCCCCGCTGCATCATCGACCATTCCAGCAGGTTTTCAAGGAGGCTGTAAACATTGGTAGCCGATTTCCGCATGCTGGCGACAATGGTCTTGATTTCCTGCCGGGTCATGCTGTCCATCTCCTCCGCCATGATCTGGGTAAACCCGAGAAACGCGTTGAACGGGCTGCGCAGGTCGTGCGCGATGATGGAGAAGAATTTGTCTTTCGTCGCATTCAGTTCCCTGAGTTCTACTTCGCTCTTGCGCAACTCCCCCGTCCGGACTTCAACTTCGAGCGCCAGGGTTTCGTTTTGTTTTGATAAAATGAGCGTTAAAAAAGTTACGAGTATGGTGAGTAAAACGCCGATGGCCACGGCAGCAAAACCGGAGTAGACCGGCAGGGACGACAGGGAGCCGGTGGCGGGAAAAACCAGGATCGCGTAGGTTTTGTCAAAAACGAACACAGGATAGATGACCGCGCTCTTATCAAGAATGTTATACACCGGGTCGGCATGGGCTTTCAGGTGGAGACTGATGTTTTCTTTCAGCGTACATCCGAAAAGGCGGGGAGTCTGCCCGGCCGAGAGTTGATAAATGTCGGTAATGGTTTCGATCTGTTCGGTATTTTCCCAGGAAATGGCCTTTTTTATAAATTGTTCGGGGCTCACCAGGGCGACAATCAATCCAAGCAGCGTTCGGGTCTTGGCATCCCCTTTGTAGACAGGCTGAAAAATCATGATCCTTTCCTGCTTTGATTTATCCATCGGAAAAACGATCGGATCGGTGACGGCGGGTAAGCCTGTTTTCACGGCTTTTTCTATGGTTACCAGTACCTTCGGATCAGCGCCGGGATCGAAGCCGGGAGTCGGCGTGTTCACCGAAAGCGGTTCAAAATACCAGAAGGGAAAGTAGGTGCTCCTGGTTGTTGCTGCAATTTTCTGTCCGTTTGCATCCGGCTGCCATATGGAAAAATCTTCCAACCCTTCGGCCCGCGCCTTCATCTCCATTTTTTCCTTCTCGCCGGCGGCCACCGGGATGATCCATCCGAAGGTTGTTTGCTTCCCGCTGATCCTGAACATCGGAGCCAGAATTGAATGGAATGCCTCCCGGCCAATCACGCTTGGTCCCTGGAAATACCTGACCAGGGCCGTAACCTGGAAATCACGAAGGTTCATAAAAGATTTGCACAAACTTTTTGCCACGGGTTCGGCAACCTGGTTAAAAAGTGCATTCCGGTTCCGGAGGCTGTTCTGCTGTAAAACAAGGGCAATGATCAGGGTCAGGCTCAGCCCCAGCATAACCACATTGATCCCTTCGGAACGGAGTCTGAATTTCATCAGCAGGAACGCACCTTTTGCATGTAAAAAGGCGGCCATGATCAACACGGCGGCCAGTAAAAGCACGCACAGGTAGGCAAAAAGAGCCTGGCGGGAAATCAGGGCCCTGACCTCATTATAGTCAATATCAATCCCAACCACCATGATCAGTTTATCTGTGGCCGGATCAGACACGGGAGCAAAGGCAGAAACGAAGGTGCCGTACTCGTCGGTATAGGGGCCCTCGGTGAAGGCAGGTCCATTGCTGAACAACCGTTTTAATGAAGCGGCTGGTTGCCTGTAGACCGTTCCCGGCGGCGAGGCATAATGGCTGTTCCTTGCAATGCCTTCAGGCCCGAACAGGATGAGGTTATTGCGCATCACCATGCTGTATATGGTCAGTTCTTTCGCTCCAAAGGTGGCGTTTACGCTATTTTCATAGGCCATCATCTGGCTGCAGAGTTGTTCAAATTCCGGCCTGGCGCTGTCCGAAGCCGTAAACGCCAGCGCCCTGACCTCGTCCCTGTTGATGGTACGGGCAATGGCTTCAGCCTGCCTTTTTAGCTGTACCCTGACTTCCCCGTCCTTTTCACGTCCCTGCCAGCTTGCAGCGGCCAGCCCAAGAAAATAGAGGCCAAGGAGGGCGAAAAGAGCCCACCGGGAACTACTTCCACTGTATTTTTTCCTCATCCAGGCCAGGAGCATGATTGCCATGACAAAGAACGTGGTAAAGAGAAAAAAGAAAAAATCGGGTTGAAGTATCATTTCAGAAAATTATTGCTTTGGAAAAAAACGGTGGAGCATTTCAAACAACGCCTCTTTTTGTAACGGTTTAGGGAGATATTCATTGCATCCCGACTGCAACGCCTTCTCCCTGTCGCCCGAGAGACCATAAGCCGTTTGCGAGATGATGACGACTTTGCTGTCGAACTGCCTGATCTGCCTTGTTGCCTCATCCCCGTCCATTTCAGGCATTTTGATATCCATCAGCACGAGGTCGAGATCGGTATGTTTGCGGCAGGCTTCGATCGCTTCAGATCCTGTTCTTGCCCGGATAATCTCCAGGCTCACTTTATTAAGCAATTTGGTGAGGAGCAGGTACGACATTTCATCGTCTTCGGCAACCAGGATCTTCAGGGATTTAACCAGTTGCACTTCAACGTTGTCATGAACCTCGTTTTCCACCATGGCGTTAACATTGGGCACATGCTTGTAAGGAATGGTGAACCAGAAGGTGCTGCCAGCCCCGGGTACGCTTTCAACCCCGATGGCGCCACCCAGCATTGCAACATAGGCTTTGGCGATCGATAATCCCAGCCCGGCGCCCTGGTGGGCCTGTTTATCAGAGATGTCGGCCTGCACGAACCGTTCAAAAACAGCTTCCTGCCTCTCCCTGTCGATCCCGATGCCTGAATCTTTCACGAAAAATGCGAGTTCCGCCGTACCATCAGATCCCCCGGCATGGCCAGGGCCGGAGATGTTTCCGTTGTTTCCGGCCGGTTGCAGGGCATACCCGAATTCTATCGAGCCTTCATAAGTGTACTTAATGGCATTCTTGACCAGGTTGGTGAGGATGGCATAGAGCTTTTCACTGTCGGTGCTGATGGTAGCCTTGTGGTCGGGCAACCCGTTCCTGCAGCGGATCTGCAAACCTTTTGCTTCAGCCTCCGGTTTGAAAAAAGTGTAAATGTAATCGGTTTGCTGGTTAATGTTCGCGTCGGATATATACATCTCCATCTGTCCCGATTCTATTTTCGAAATATCGATAATATCGTTGATGATATTGAGCATCCGCAAGCCGCTTTCTTCAATAATACTGATATGGTTTTGCTGTTCTTCCCCGCTGAGCCCGGGTTCCTTGAGCAGAGAGGCAAACCCGAGGATTCCGTTCATGGGCGTTCTGATCTCGTGCGACATGTTGGCCAGGAAGGCCGATTTCAGATGGTCGCTCTCTTCAGCCTTGTTTTTGGCTGAGATCAGATCTTCCACCATCTGTTTTTTTTCTGTAATGTCTTCCTTCACCGCCACGAAATGGGTGATTTTCCCGTCATTGTCATGAATGGGCGAGATGCTGACATTTTCCCAGAATAATTCGCCGCTTTTCTTTTTGTTATGCAGCTCCCCAAACCACTGCCTGCCCGAGGAGATGGTTTCCCAAAGTTTGTTGTGTACTTCCGGGGGATGTAGCCCCGATTTCAGTATCCGCGGATTATTACCGATGGCTTCCCGGGCGCTATATCCGGTGATTTCGGTGAACTTCGGATTGACGTATTCAATTTGTCCATGTGCATTGGTTATAATGATGCTTACAGGGCTTTGTTCGATCGACTTTCCAAGGAGCAGGATCTGCTGTTCCGCGTTTTTCCGTTCGGTGATATCCCTGCAAATGACATAGGTATTCAGGTGGGTTCCCTGTTCGTCATAGTTGAATTTCGCGTGATCTTCGCGCCAGATATAATGACCGTCCTTGTGCCTGGTGCGGTAGGAATAGGACAATTCGTTCTTTTTCGTTCGAATTGCTTCAAAGATTTTCGTGAAGAGGGCATCGCGGTCGTCGGGGTGAATGACTGTATAGATGGTTGATGAATCCCTGCCCAGTTCCTCCTGTTCGTTATAACCTGATTGCCTGAGATAGGTAGGCGACACGTACCTGATCCTGGTATCGGCGCCGAGGATCAGGATGCCGTCTGAAATGTTTTCAGCAATGAGCCGGAATTTCTGCTCGCTTTGGTGAAGCGCTTCTTCGGCCTGCCGGCGGAGGGTGATATCCCTGACCATGGCCAGGACGCGGTCGTGGGAGGTTGGAACAACCCGCGCCTCATAATAGAACGGCTGCCCGTCGACCATGATCGAATAGGAGAACTCGACAGACTCATTGTGCGAAAATGACCAGTTGAATGCCTCGATTGATTTTTTAGCTACTTCGGCCGGGAAAAGGTCACGGAGGTTTTTCCCGAGAAGCTCCTCCCTGGGTGCCAGGAGTTTTTTGTCATCTTCGGTATAAACATCGATGTAATCGCCATTTTTGTTGAAAACAAAGAGCAAATCGGGAATGGACCGGATGATGGCCGCTTTCGAGGTTTCGCTTTCACGCAGGGCCGCTTCATCCGCCTTCTTTTCCGTGATATCGCGGGCGGTGGCAATCAATACATCTTTACCGAAGTACCTGCCCCGGTTGACGATTACATCCTTGGGAAAAATTTCCCCGTTCATGCGTTTGGCCCAGAACTCGAACCGGGCAGGAATACCGGTTCTCAACACTTCTTCTCCCTTGCGCCTGATCTCTTCAACATTGTTGCGGCCCGGTGCCGCAATGGTTGCCGGCGACTGGCCGATCAAATCTTCCCTGCTGCATCCGTACATCGTTTCGGCACCCTTGTTCACATCGATGAAGATGCCGTTCTCATCCTGGACGTAAATTGCTTCCGACACCGAATTGAAAATATCGAAATAGCTTTGCCGGGCAAGTTCCAGGGCTTCACTGGTTTTTCTTCGTTCGGTGACGTCTTCAAACAGGCCGACACCCCCGATGATTTTCCCGTCATCGCCGGGGAAAGAGACGAACAGACCTCTTACCGGTGTGGATTTCCCGCTGGTTACCGCATGGTAAACCCCCTCGTAGTGCCCGGTATCCCCGTTGAGGGCGATCCGGATGGCGTCAAGCAGCGCTGGATCCTTTAGCTGCCTGATCATATTCAACCCGATCAGCTCCTCCCTGGAAGAACCGATCCCATTGACAAATTCGTTATTGACTTCCACGATCGTGCTGTCCACATCGAAACTGAATATCCCCAGCGGAGCATGAAAGAACAAGGCACGGTATCGCTCTTCACTCATGCGCAGGGCTTTGGCGGCTTCTTTGCTGGCCGTGATGTCTTCGTGAATCAACACATATTTTTCGGGGAGATTATCTTTGCCGGGAACAGGAAAGACAACGACCCGGAGCCAGAGATTCTTGTCGGGACATTCGGGATTCACCCAGTGGGCATTGTATCTCATCTCGGGGATCTCAACCACGTTCCCTTTTTTTGCCAACCCGACAAGGTGGAAATATCCGAGTTGTTCGATCTGCGGGTCGTTGAACACGGAATAACCCGGCGGCGTTTCCCCGCCGAACAACCGCAGGTGCGCTTCATTTGTTGCAAGGGTATATCCCTCCTTATCGACCACCTGAGCCGACAACGGGTTGTTTTCAATAATCCCGTGCAAAAAGGAATTCAGCCCGTTCAGGTCATCCATGCGCGCATCGGGGGTATAAGTTGCCACAAAGTGATCCAGGGCGGGTGACCAGACGTTAACCTTAAACCATTGGCGGGGGGGGCCACTGCAAAAACTGAAACTGGTTTCCTCTCTCGTCGCGGCAACTTCACCGAACCGCCTGAGCGCGGGGATGCCGTCGGGGCAGGCAGGCAGGGCGGTCTCTTCCAGCCTGTGTCCGGTGATCTCTGTCCCGGTCAATCCTGATATTTGTTCAAAAGCCGGATTGACTTCCAGAATTTCATAGGAAAATGACCCATCCGGCACGTCATGGTGTATACGGCCATAAAGATACCCGAAGGATGCCTGATTGATAATCCGTTGATAATGATCGGTATTCATAATTTTTCTTGCTTTTCTCCACAATAATCCCAAACAAAAATAATTATTTAAACCGACTGTTATACAAAGCCATGTTGATCATGCCCCAAAAATGGGTTATTCGGGCGTGACGGGTTTCATGATCTTCCCCATGAACAGGATGCTCCCGGTTTCGTTATCACGGATCAGGAAAACAAACGGATGATCGGCATTGAACACGACCGGCCGGACTTTATCCGGCGCCGCCATCATGCACATGGTCACCGCCGTGGCTGCTGCCGCTTCAGTCCCTTTTTCATCCACGCTGACGAATGCCTGGTGGATCACGTTGCTGATGAAGAGATCCCTTTTGCCGGTCATCCCCGAAAAATCGGCCCCTTCCTGTGAAAAAGCCAGCGGCATCCCCATCGCCGAAAGGGTGCCCGACAGGTCAAGCTTAAAATCGACCCTGAACTTCGGAAGCGATAACCTGACATCGGTGAATTTCATTGAATCCATCATCTCCCCGTAATGGTTAAAATCAAACGAGTCGGCGAACGCTTTCATCGGTTTGTTCTTCTTGGGCAGGAAGATCACCATCGATGCCCTGTTCCCCCGGTAGGGGATTTCAATGGCCTGTATTTCCGGGTCTTCATAATAGCCATACCGGTCCTGCCGGTTCATGAAAGGAACGGTGATCAAGGTTCCGTCGGTTAATGAAAACTCATCGGGCCTGGTCGATTCTTTTTTAAAGGGTTCGGCCCAGTCGCCATAAAAGTAAATGGCGTTGACCAGTACGAGACGCGTCATGGAATTAAGATCACCCCGGCCAAGGAGGTCTTTGATCCTGTCATTGGTTTTCCGCTCAACCCAGGTATTGATATCGATCCTGGTTTTCTCCCTCGCGGCATTATCGGTGAAATCAACATTCTTCAACTCCGAACCGTACCCGGAATGGGTAAGGGCAAGGTATGCATCAAGAAATTCAAAGCCGCGCTGTGCCCACAAACCGTTGGCGATGTTCAGCCTGATCTTGCCTTCCGTACCTTCATCCACCCTTTTCAGCAATTTTCTGAAATCGTTGTGGAAGGTTTCCGATGGATCAAAATTCAGGGTCCGGCTCATCTGGAGCGCGGTTTCGTTCCGCGCGCCGGCATACACCATGGCCAGTGCCGTGGAGATGCTGAAGGGAGACCAGCATTGGTTTTCATTGGCCGTAATGCCCTGCATCCGGTGGAAGAGACTGAGGGCGAATTTGTTATTGCCTTCGGCGACTTCCTTCGGGGTATGTGCCGTGACCAGCAGGGGGAAAAGGCAGCAAAGGAGGCAAAGGATCGTTTTCATGAGAGGGGGAATTTTAAGACGTATTACCAGCAGATATCATGCCAAAATGCTCCGCGATGGGATATGACATGACGGGATATGACATGACGGGCTGCACCGATGGGCTACACCCATCGGTGGCATATTACGCCCCTGCGGGGCTGGGGTTACCACTTCACCAGCTTGATGATCTGCAAGGTTTTGCCGGCTTGCAGGTGGCAGATATAGATACCGGAGGAAAGGCGGGAGATGTCGATTACCCGGCTGGTAGCCGAAACGGCCTGTTCCATCTGTTTCAGCCCGTTGGCTGATGCGATGGAAACATACACCTGGCCCTGGCCCGGGGGTAATTCTATGGTCAGCCGGTCGGTGGCAGGGTTTGGATAGAGCCTGAATCCCGCTTCCGAGGGAAGATTATTCACCAGGGCATGACAGGCGGTTACCACCTCCGACCTTGTGTTGCAGCCTGGGGCGTTGTCGCTGATGGTGCCGTTGCCCTGGGCGTCGAGGATGTGGCAAAGCCTGCGGGTGTTGCAGATTGCCAGTTGTTTGTTGTGTTCGATGACGAAACCGGCCAGCGAATCGGCCGGGAGGCTGTCGAGCCCCATCAGGCTGGTGAGGCTGTCGTTGCCGGTGATCACCAGGTTTCCCCCCATATAGGTTAGGTGAGTGAGCCCGTCAAGCGTGGTGAGCCTGCTGTTGCCCGTGATCCGGAGTCCGCCGGTAAGCGTGGCGACATGGCCCAGGCCTGCCATGCCTGACAGCGTGCGGTTGCTGTCGATGCGGAGCACCCCCCCGACAGATTCCAGGAGATCGGCCCCGGCCAGGGTGGCAAGGTACCGGTTTGACCTGATCACGAAGTCTCCTCCAATGGTGCGAAGGGAACCCAGCCCGGTGAGGGTTTTGATGGTGTCGCAACCCGTGATCACCAGTTTTCCCCCAACCGTGGTGAGTTGCTCAAGCCCGTGAAGGTCATTCAGGTGCGGGTTATCAACAACCAGGAGGGAATCGCTGATGGATGCCAGGTGATCGAAACCGCCGGCATTGACCAGACTGTTATTTTCAAGGAGCCGGATGTGCTTTTTCACTGACGTCAGGCCTTCAAGCCCTTTCAGGTTGTGCAGCGACCAGTTCATGGCGATGTCGGCCATGCCTCCCAAAGTGGTCAGATTTTCAATCCCGGCCAGGTTATACAGGTCCTGGCAGGTCCACACCAGCAGGTCGCCTCCCACCGATTTCAGCGAGCCCAGCCCGGTGAAGTTGACCAGCGACGACAAATCGAAGATCCGCAGGTTTCCTCCCACGGTTTCCAGGTTGTCGAGACCCGACAGGCTGGTGACCGCGTACATGTCGGCGATGTTCAGCAGCCCTCCCACCGACTTCAGGCTGCCGAGGCCCGAAAGCGAGGCTAGTTTGCTGTTGTTGAAAATCTCCAGATTGCCCCCGATGGTGGTGAGCGAGCCAAGCCCCGCCAGGGAAAGGAGGTTGTAGTTGTTTTGTATATATACGATGCCGCCTACTGATTTCAGGTGATCCAGCCCGTTGAGGAAATTCAGTCCGCTGCTGTTTTCGATGTAGAGCCCTCCCCCGATGGCGGCCAGGCTGTCGAGCCCCGAGAGGCTGAGCCCGCCGGCCCAGGTGATGGACAGGTCTCCCCCGATGGAGGTGACCCCCCGCAACCCGGCAAGGCTGGTGACCTGGTACCCGGTGATCGCAACGTTTCCGGCAATCATGGTGCAGCCAGGATAGTCAACCGGGAAGTTGTCGACCTGGCTCTGGAGGTAAAAAACGATGCCGTTTGGCAGGCAGGACTGGGCGTGGGCGCCGTAGGCGAGCAGTAACGGGGTGAGGAGGATAAGAAAGTATTTCATACATTTCATCATTAAATGACGGTTGTTTGCAGGGATCTGCCTTGGCGGGTACTGTTTCATTTGTAGCAGTGGAAAGCTCGTTATGCGGCGTGTTTTATTCCAGATCAAGTATTATTTTTAAGTTCTCTTTTAATTTTGGAATGGCATCTGCTGGAGCAAAACCCAGCTTTTTAATCAGTCGTTTATTGTCAATTGCGCGGGTTTGATCAACCATTATATCGCAATCCTCGCTTAATCCGCAGCACCCTTTTTTTAAATGGACTCTTAATATTTCAGAATCCTTTTTCACCTTGGTGGTTAAAGGACAGACTATGGATGATGGGTGATACTTGTTGAGCAGATCAGTTTGAGCAATAATTACCGGCCTGATTTTGCCTGGTTCGGTCCCTAAGGTTGGATTCAAATCGGCAATCCAGATTTCATATTGTTTAGGCTTCATAATCAATCATTTCAAACTCATGAAGAACATTCAATGAATCATCCTTAACTAATTTGGATTCTTTTTCCAATTTGGAGGCCAACATTTTTCTTTTCTGCACTTTATTATAGAAGTCCAGTGCTTCGTTAATATACCTGTTACGGGATTTTTTTATATGACTAATAACCTGTTCGGTTTCAGTAAAAATTGAGTCATCTAATTTTAAAGATAGTGTTTTCATTTGATTCCTTTGTTTTATATCACAAAGGTATATACTATTTAGAAATACTGCAATTATTTCTTTCTTTTCTCATGACGTATAACGGTGGGCACACGCCATGGCGGCAGGATTCGCCATGCGGCTCGTAAACGCCATGCGGTGGGCACACACCATGCCGATGGGATGCGCCATATGGTTTTACACGCCGTGCGGTTTGTACACGCCATGCCGATGGGATGCGCCATGTGGTTTTACACGCCGTGCGGTTTGTACACGCCATGGCGATGGGATGCGCCATGTGGTTTTACACGCCGTGCGGTTTGTACACGCCATGGCGTGTACCTACGATGCCACCGTTTGTTCCCTGCAGGGCCATGCCATGGTATGGCCCCACCGCATAGCGGGTCCCAACAACTTTCACGTTTGCCTGAAAGCAGCGAATTTACTTTTCTTTGGTTGCCCCCTTATGCCCCGTGTTAAATTGGTACGCAACGCCCAGCTCAACTTTATGCTGAAGGAACCGGTACGCGTTGTTGGCCCACTTTGAGTCGGTCGCGAGAATGCTGATGCTGAAGGTATAGTTCGCGGAAACATGGAGCGATTTAAAGACCTGAACATCGATCCCGGCGCCGGCAAGCGCCCCCAGTTCAAAATCGGAGATGTACCCTTTGGCGCTGCCGCTCCAGGCCTCGTTTGTTTCAGTCTCCCCGCTCTTCTCATATTTGGAACCGGTCATTTTTGAAGTGAGGGGTATGCCAAGACAGATGCCCGGGTAAACCAGGAGTTTGATTTTTTTACCAAATACCAATTGCGGCTCAAATGTGAAATTCAGGTATGATACATCCATGTTAAGATGATTTTCGCCGGGCGATCCGAGCCCTCCCCATATTTCGTTCATCGTGTAGTTCCTGTTCAGATATTCTGCTTCAAAACTAACGTTCACCAGGTGGTTCGACCTTTGGCACAAATAGATTGCAACAGGCATGGAACCCGGCTGGGGCCCGAACAGGGTAGGATGGTATTCGGAATCAGATTGCCAGAATTTCAGCCAGTTCACGCCCGATTTTATTCCCACCTGGATTTGAGCGTAAGAACCCGCGGTTATTGTCGCGAGAAGGATAATCAGTTTAAATCGTTTCATTAATATGCTGGTTTTCTTAGTGAATGACCCTTATGATTCCTACATGTTTTTAATCCCTTGTAAATTGTGCCGGAGGCACAAAATGTAGGTAGCAGTAAGGAATCAAGTACCCTCATATCGTCCCGTCCGGGACGATAGATTACATTCCCCGAACCTTTTCTACCAATATCAGGTCCCTCCGGGACCCGCAGTGCCTCAGGCTGATCCTTCGCAAACCGATTTCTTTTTCATATTTGACATAGAAAAGTTATACCGAAAATCGTGGGTTTGAACGAGGTGGCAGTAAATAATAATGACATCTACAGCCCGATCTGGTCGGCGACGGGCATCATAGCGGCGATGGCGAGGGCGGCGAATTCATCGATCGGGATGCCGATCTTTTCGCACTCGAGGATATTCTCTCTTTTGACCGAAGCGGCGAACATTTTCTCTTTCATCCGCTTCACCACTGATTTCGGTTTCACGGCAGCCAGTTTCTTCTCAGGATAGACATAGGTGGTGGCGAAGATCAGCCCGGTGATGGTCTCGCCGGCCGCAAGGGCATACTGGAACGCGGTGTTCCGTTCCCTGCCCGACGAACATTCATTGTGCATGCGGATGGCATCGAGGATTTCGGGGTCAACAGCATAGTCTTTCAGCAGTACCTCCGTCTGGGTTCCATGCACGGTGGCTTCGGCATTCGTGGTCTCCACATCGAGGTCGTGCAGCAGGCCGGCCAGGCCCCATTGATCCTCGTCGCGGCCAAGTTTGCGCGCGATCCCCCGCATGACGGCCTCGGAGGCGAGACAGTGGAAGATCATCTTCTCATTCTTTACATACCGGTACAACAGTTCCAGCGCTATTTCACGGTTCAGTTCCATATTCGGGTCCTCCTTTGCGGCATCAGCCAGTCATCAGGGTTGGGGAAATAATGATGTCAGGCAACGCGTGCAAAAATAGCATTTTCAATTAACACGAAGGCATCCGGGCAGGTCTGTTTAAACCGGTCCCGGAGGGTTATTTTCGTTTGAAACAGTTACCCGATTTCAGCAGAATGGTCAGGGAGTCATCCGCTGGTTTTAAATCAGTCCAGAGGCAATCACAATACAGCGGCAGCCAGGAAGGACCATATTTTGTCGCGATTTGCTTATTCAACGCCGTATCCTCGAAGGCTCTTTTCTCATCCCCTGCCATATGGGCCATTAAGGCTGCTCCCTGGCAATGGCCGGCATGCCAGGAGGTAGTAGTATCGCCGGTCAGTTTGTATTTATTGAGCAAGGTCGTTAACAGGGTATCGGCAGCTATCCGGGTTAAACTGTCGGCATAGGTTACAAACGATTGACCCGGGAGCATTCCTGTATAGCAAACGTTTGTGATGTGCCTCGTATTGATGATCAGGGCGGAATCCCTGACGTAGGTAATAACCCGGTATGAACAGGGGTAAACAATCGTGGAGCCGGTTTCGATATCATACAGGAACCTGTTTTGCAAATTTTTCTTTACAATATCCGTTGCATGAAAATGTCCCGTAAACATGATCTTTAAGCCTGCTCTCATGAGCTGGTCGGCGACATCGTTATAATTATCCACGAGAAAGCCTGGAAAAGTTGAATCCTGGCCTTTGAAGTGTTCAACCAGCCCGTGATGCATCATGCCAAACACTGTTTTTCCCTTCAGCGAGGCCTCTGCCATACGGTCAAGTATCCATTTCATGGTACCCGGCCTGATCACGCCTGCCGTGTAGGCCTGATTATTAATATTATCGTATTTACAGTCATCGATCGAGATGAGCCAGAGATTGGGTAATGGTTCGGAAACATAACTGAGTGAGTACGGGTCGGTACAGATCGCGTCGCTATACCCGCAATCCGAATAGATCGACCTGAACTGATCCGGGCTGATATTCTGAACCCTGGTCATTACCTTGTCGTTGTATTCATACGATTGTGCGCTGTAAATGTCGTGGTTGCCATCAATGACCCTGACCCTGATCCCGGCACGGATCAGTTGCTGCAGGTATAGATGAACGGAGACATGGCCCACGAATTCCCCATCCTTGGTAAGGTCTCCTGCAATAAGAACGAGGTCGGGCTTCGGGGTAGCATGAATCAATTCATAAACAGCCTCCTGCATGATCGCATCGCTGGCAGCCAGCAGTTTCCCGTTTATGACCAAATAATCCTGAAACTTTGGACCATCCTTGATGAGCAGCGAAGGATCCATGTAATGAATGTCGGACATCACGGCGATGGTATACACATTTTTCGCGGTGCTGCACCCGCAGTTGTTCCTATTACATCCGGCTGAGAACAATATCAGCAGGATCGCCGGCAGTACAAATAGTTTTCTCATGTAGGTGGGATTTGGATTGGGTTTTTAAACAGGACAGGTGGTACGTGATAAGTCTGGATAAATAATCCGCCCGGGCTCTATAAATTTAGAGAATTATCCTACCGGGTATACGTCGTATCAGAAATATTTATTAGAATTTCGCAAACTGCGCAGAAATCGTGCAAATGCAAATAAAAAAAGGCTCCCGGGATTTCCGAAAGCCTTGATTTCACTGGTGGGACGTGAGGGATTCGAACCCACGACCTCATGCGTGTGAAGCACTCCGAAATCAATTTCCAACAGCACAATACTACAATATATCAGAGTGTTACCAAAATAACTAGAAAATAAATGTCGTTTTATGTGGATAAATATCGTAATTTAGGTGGCAAATCAGGTGGCAAATTTTTCCGTGTTTATGATCCTGCTCAATAAGGTATCTATTGTAGTCCAAATTTAAAACTTTTTAACCGTGAATACAACTGTTATTCTGGTTCTCGATAGGCGACGGGTTAAAAAGGGAGACCTATACCCAATTTGTCTTTTGCTCAATCACAAAGGAACTAAGCTTTATCTCAATCTGAAAGACAGTGTAGCCACGAAGTTTTGGGATCAGCAAAATCAGAAAGTATTAAATGGAGCGCCGGTTTCTCCCAATGTGTCCTGGGTGAATAACCATGTTCAGGGGAAAAAAACAGATGCAATCCGGCTTATATCTTTGCTGGAACAAACAGGAGAACTTGCCCAGCTTTCACCCATGGAACTTAAACAACGAATCCGGAATAAAAGCCATCGGGCTTCTTTTTATGGCTACCTGGATTCTCTGATTGCCCAGTTTAACAACCATGGTAAACAGGGTAATGGAGAGGTTTATTTGAGGACCAAGGTGTTCCTCCAGAACTATGTTCCCGGAAAGAAAGATCTGTTTTTCGATGAAATTAATTTTAAACTGCTCAAATCCATAGAGCTGCATTACCTTGCCAAAGGGAACCACCTGAATGGGTTAAGTCATTATTTCAGGACTATCCGTGCAATCTACAACCGGGGTATTACGGAGGGTATTGTAAAGAGTGATGCATACCCGTTTAAAGAATATAAAATCAAGCAGGTAAAAACCCATAAATCCGCCTTGCGGAAAGACGATCTCATGAAGCTTTGGGACATCTCAATAACGGAGGGAACATTATCCTGGCACGCCAGGAATATGTTTTTTTTCTCCTTTTATTGCCAGGGAATGAACTTCTCTGATTTAGCAAAGCTTAAAATTGAAAATATTAAGGTGGGGAGAATCTATTACACCCGGTCCAAGATCAGTAAAGCGATGTCGATCAAGCTGACTGATAAGATCAATGAAATTCTTGAAAAATATGTTTCGGGGAAAAAGAGATCAGATTATGTATTTCCCATTATAACTGAGGAATCCCGGCACAATTTACAGATTAAAAACTACCGGGATGCTGCAAATCATGCCCTAAAGCGCTGGGCAAAAAAGTTAACGCTCAATCCCAGCCTTAGTTTTAATACAGCCCGTCATTCATGGGCTACCATTGGGAAAGACATGCAACTGCCTATTGGCGTTCTTTCAGAAGGCCTCGGCCATAATGATCAACGGACCACGCAAATTTATCTTGATTCGTTTGAAAGCGATGTTATTGATGGGGCGAATGATTTGATTACGTCTTCATAGCGTCGGATTGCTTTCAACAATCCATTTTCCGTCTTTCACCTCCAACATCTCCTGACTATATCCTTTCCGTCCTTTTCAGGCATGATCCATGCCTGTACTACTTTTCATTGTGAAATTTAGAACAAATAAAAACTATTCTCAAAACCGTTGTTTTCAGTGTGGTTAAAATGCATAATAACAAAACATAAGGATATATTTGTTATGGAATGATTATTATGGGCCTTGACAAGCTTTATTCTATTTATTATCTTGGTCCGGAATTTAATTACCAATTCAATTATAAATAAACATTCTGCTTTTATTCAATCCAAACTCTCCGGATCTGGAAAATTACATTTATGCCTAATTACAAAACCAACAAATACCAAAATTCCCGTGTTTCATTCGATGTCCTTTTACAATTATTTGCTTTTCACTGCAAATTTTCACATTGTTGAGCATTCTTCCCTTCGTATTTCAAATAAATAAACCATATCATTATGAAAGCACCTGAAAACCTGATTTTTGTTTTTCTGACTGCATTATTATTAGTCACATCATCCGTATCCGCTAAAATATGGCGAGTAAATAATCGTGTTGGAATTGTCGCTGATTTCACCACTGCTCAGGCTGCTCATGATGGTGCAAACGCCGGAGATACGGTTTTTTTTGAGCCATCCCCAACCAATTATGGTGATATTACTTTAACAAAAAAACTGATCCTAATTGGAACAGGATATTTCCTGGATCAGAATCTTGAAACGCAGTGGAAAAATAATTGGCCTGCAACTATCGGTCATGTTACATTTAGCAGTAATTCTTCGTCCTCTGCCCAGTTTTCACAACTGATGGGATTGACCTGCACAGGTGATTTGACCGTGAATGCCCCAAGTATTATCATCAAAAGGAATTATTTACAAAGCCAAAATCAATTCTCAGCTTCATTTGTTGATTTTGAGGATAACTATTGCTACCAGACTGGGCTTTATGGTTATAATTCATGTGGATATTGTTTATACATTGATCCCGGATTGCATGATATAATAATTAATAATAACATTTTTAAGTTTGTTTATACTGTAAACCGTAGCCAGGTTTGTATTTATGCCAACAGTGTGTATAATTCGAGTTTTAATAGCAACACAGTTGTTGGTTATCAAAGTCAGTGGAATGGTGTATTGTGCTCATTATCCATTGAAGGGTTTATCGTTCAAAATAATATCCTGTCTGCATGCACTTTTTCCCCAAACAATAACAACTATTCATATAACATATCAGATAATACATTTTTTGGGAATCAGAATGGAAATCAACAAAATGTTGACATGAACTCGGTTTTCCTTTTTTCGGGTAGCACGGATGGTCAGTATCAACTCAAAACTGGATCACCAGCAATTGGAGCGGGCGTTGGTGGAATTGATTGTGGGGCATATGGTGGAACCAATCCCTATGTATTATCTGGCATCCCGCCGATCCCGGCAATTTACTCAGTCATGATTGGAGATCCCAACAGCCAATATAATGTTCAACTAAAATTGAAATCACATAATTAGTCATCGGCCTTGCTTTCGTCTGACTATAATTGAAAATCAACTTTTTGTAACTTTAAAAACCACAACTATGAAATTCAGGTATCGACTGACATTATTAGTCCTGTTTTTGTCTTCATTTTCGGTTTCGACATCCTATGCCAAAATATGGAGAGTTAATAACCGCGGAGTAATTCCTGCAGATTTTACATCGGCACAGGCGGCACATGATGGGGCTAATCCTGGTGATACGATTTTTTTAGAACCATCGCCGACCAATTACGGCAATCTAACTGTTTCAAAAAAACTTATCGTTATTGGGACCGGTTATTTCCTCGCAGAGAATCTTGAAACCCAGTGGAAGAATAATTGGCCTGCAATTTTAGGGTCGGTCACCTTTGATGTTTTTTCTGATTATTCACAGTTAATGGGAACTATTTGCGGGTCTCTGCAGGTTAGTGCACCATATATAACAATTCGGAGAAATTACATTAATGACATTATTCAACTATCCGCATCCAATATTGTTGTTCTAGAAAATTATTGCGACTTTTTGGGAGGATACGGGTGTACTACAATAAGTTTCTTAAAAATTAATTCTGGATTTCATGATATTTCCATTAATAATAACATTTTTATTTTCCATCCACGACCCTACACTAGTGGTGCCGGTGTTGGCGATATTTCTGGATCTGTTTCTTATGCGGGTGGCTTTTTGAATAACATCATAATGGGTTATTTAAGTTGGAATTGTGCTGCATCCAGTTCCTTGAATCTTGAAAATTTCATAGTCCAAAACAATATTATATCTACCTGTACATTTTATCAAAACAACAACTATTACACCAACAACATTTGCAATAATACTGAATTTGGAAACCAAAATGGGAACCAGGAAAATGTTGATTTAAATACTGTATTTCTATACACTGGCAGTACAGACGGACAATATCAACTTAAAACCGGATCACCTGCAATTGGTGCCGGGTTTGGTGGAGTTGATTGTGGCGCTTTTGGCGGATTGAATCCCTATATTTTATCCGGAATACCACCTATACCAGCCATTTATGACTTCAATATTGGTAGTGCTAATAATCAATATAATGTTCAGCTTAAAGTGAAGGCTCACAATTAATAGACGGTCCTAGATCCATTAAAGTGATTCCAAAATGCTTCATACAATAAAATATTGCTTAACGAGAATGAAATCTATCCATTGGAGAAATTTCATTTTGACCACATTGATCTTATTGCTCTTTAATCGGCCAACATTGGCACAAAATGTAACACAGGTCGAATATTTCACAGATACAGACCCTGGCTATGGCCTTGGAATAAATGTCCCGATCACTCCTGAGCCCAACTTTTCGGATTTAGTTTTTCCAATTGATTTAACAGCCATTTCTCCCGGATTTCATAACCTGTATGTGAGGTCTAAAGATGAGTACCTGAAATGGAGTTTGACAGCAGTTAGACCCTTTTATAAGGAAAGTCCTAACAATTTAGCGTTACCCAATATAATACAGGTTGAATATTTTATTGACAATGACCCCGGTAACGGGCTGGCAACGAATGCTCCCATCGTTCCCGGCACAAACTTGTCCAACCTTGTTTTTCCAATTGATATAGGTGCTATCGCACCAGGTTTTCATAATCTTTATGTCAGATCAAAGGACGCTTATCTGAAATGGAGTTTAACCGCTGTCAGGCCCTTTTACAAGGAAACTGCAGGCATGTTGTCCCTACCCAACATAAGCCAGGTTGAATATTTTATCGACAATGATCCCGGTAACGGGCTGGCAAAGAATGTTCCTATCGTACCCGGCACTAATTTATCCAACCTGATTTTTCCAATTGATGTTGGTGCTGTCTCACCAGGTTTTCATAATCTTTATGTCAGATCAAAGGACGCTTACCAGAAATGGAGTTTGACTGCAGTCAAACCCTTTTATAAGGAAAGTTCAAACAATTTAACGCTACCCAATATTACCCAGGTTGAATATTTTATCGACAATGATCCCGGTAACGGGCTGGCAACGAATGTTCCTATTGTACCTGGCACTAATTTATCCAACCTGATTTTTCCAATTGATGTTGGTGCTGTCGCACCAGGTTTTCATAATCTTTATGTCAGATCAAAGGACGCTTACCAGAAATGGAGTTTGACAGCAGTTAAACCCTTTTATACTGAAAGTCCTAACAATTTTGTGTTACCCAATATTACACAGGTTGAATATTTTATCGACAATGATCCCGGTAATGGGCTCGCTACAAATGTTTCCATCGTCCCAGGTACAAATTTGTCCAACCTGATTTTTCCAATTGATGTGGGTGCCATCTCACCAGGATTTCACAATCTTTTTGTCAGATCAAAGGACGCTTACCAGAAATGGAGCTTGACAGCAGTGCGTCCGCTTTATAAGGAAATCGCCAACATAACCCTTCCCAATGTCACCAAAGTAGAATATTTTATTGATGCCGACCCTGGACACGGGTTGGGAACCAATGTGCCGGTCATACCAGGTTATAACCTGGCCAATGTAACTTTCCTGGCCGATTTGACATGTGTTTCGCACGGAAAACATCATTTATATGTCAGAGCCCGGGATAACAATGGGAAATGGAGTCTTACAAATGATGATACAATAACCAGCACAGGCCCATTTATCAATGCATCAGGTTCAACAAATATTTGTCCCGGGCAGTCTGTCCAACTTAAGGCCCCCACTGGCCCCGGAAGAACTTATCAATGGCATAAGGATAATTCACCTATTTCCAATGGCACCGATTCAATATTTTTGGCTACAGAAATCGGGAGTTATTATGTTCAGATCGTCGATGCAGGCGTTTGCACAGACACCAGCAATGTCCTTACGGTTACCCTAAAGTCAGGAAGTCTGACTCCAACTATAACCGGAGCAAGTCCAGTTTGTGTCGGCACCCAGGGGATCATTTATACTACTGAATCGGGGATGACCGGATATTCATGGTCTGTTTCATCAGGCGGATCAATAATGAGCGGTTCGAATACAAACAACGTCACCGTTAACTGGAATGTCGCCGGTGCGCAAACCATCAACGTGACCTATGCTAACAGTGTCGGCTGTACTGCTTCTCCAACAATAATGAATGTGACAGTAAACCCTTTATTGCCAGTTAGTGTAACTATTGCAGCCTCTATTAACCCCTCTTGTTCAGGAACCTCTGTTATATTTACAGCAACTCAAACCAACGGAGGCAATTCACCTTCCTACCAATGGATAAATGGTGGCATAAATATTCCAGGAGCCACAAATTCAACCTATACGTATACCCCTGTGATTGGAGATACTATATCATGTCAACTTACTTCCAGCATACAATGCCCAATCGGTAATCCGGTTGTTTCGACACCGATTGTAATGACCGTTAACGCATCTCCTAATACCCCATTATCAGGGGCAAATATAAGTTCACCTATCCAGATAGTCTGGGCCTGGAGTTCAGTAGTTGCCGCAACAGGATATAAATGGAATACAATCAACAATTATGCAACAGCAACCGATATTGGGACTGCCACAACAAAAACAGAAACAGGCCTAACTTGCAGCACTTCATATACCCGATATGTATGGGCATACAATGGGTGTGGCAATTCCATTGCTCTTATCCTGACTCAGTCAACATCACCATGTTTTACAACTTGTGGCCAAACCCTTACTGACAGCCGGGATGGCCAAAACTACAATACAGTTCAAATCGGCAACCAATGCTGGATGGCTCAGAACCTTAATGTAGGCCAACAAATAAATAGTTCGGGCTATCAATCGAATAACGGAATCATTGAAAAGACATGTATCAACAACTTAGAATCAAATTGCACTATTTATGGTGGGATGTATCAATGGGATGAATTAATGAATTATACTTCTTCCAGTTCTACAATTCCTAGTGGTCGTCAAGGGATTTGTCCAATAGGTTGGCATTTACCTTCGGATGCTGAATGGTGCCAAGTTACGACCTATCTGGATCCTACTATGAATTGCTCAGCAACTGGTTGGTTGGGTAGTGATGCAGGAGCCAAGATGAAAGAAACAGGAATTTTGCATTGGGCAAATCCAAATATTGCTTCAAATATTAGTGGTTTCACGGCACTACCCGGTGGCGCCTATAGCCGTTTTGGCAGTACTTTCTATCTTTTCCTTAATGCGTCATATTTCTGGTCTGCAACAGAGAATGGTGGCAATGGATGGAATTATGAAATGGGCAATAATATTTCACAGATTCACAGACAGGGAGATGCGACGAGCATGTATTTATTTTCCGCCCGGTGCATAATGGATTGTGATATGCCTGTCGCTCCTATGTTTGGAATAATTAACACCTCACCTTCTCAAATTATTTGGAACTGGAACCCGGTTTCAGGGGCAAGTGGTTACAAATGGAACACAACCAACGACTATGCTTCCGCACAAGATCTGGGCACAGCAACAACTAAAACTCAAACGGGGCTAACCTGTAATACCCCTTACACCTGCTATGTTTGGGCGTACAATACGTGTGGTCATTCTACTTCATTAGCACTAAATCAGTCAACGTCACCATGCTTCACAACATGTGGCCAACCCCTTACTGACAGCCGAGATGGACAAAGCTACAATACGGTCCTAATCGGCAGTCAATGCTGGATGGCCCAAAATCTTAATGTGGGCGCAAAAATTAATGTGCCTGCCAGGCAAATAAACAACGGTTTGATTGAAAAGTTTTGTTTCAATAATGATGAAGCAAATTGTTCAATTTATGGAGGATTGTATCAATGGGATGAGTTGCTTAATTATTCCTCTTCAGGCAATTCAAATCCAGGCAATCTGAGAGGCATTTGTCCATTTGGATGGCATGTTCCGACTGATTTTGAATGGTGCCAGATGGAAATGTTTCTTGACCCAACAGTAAATTGTAGCATTTCCGGGTGGAGCGGAACGGATATTGCCGGAAAGTTAAAGGAAACAGGGACAGTACATTGGCAAAGTCCTAACACTGGCGCGACAAATAGTAGTGGATTCACAGCTCTTCCTGCTGGTTATGGATTTGGTGGTTATGGATTTTCCTTCTACGATCTCAATTACACGGCTTACTTTTGGACTTCAACAGTTAGTCCGCCAGTAATGGATTGGAGCCGAATCTTAGACTATAACAATTCACAGATACAACGACATGACCCGGACTGGGATAACGGTTTTTCAGCAAGGTGTATCTATGATACCTGTAGCTCTATACTCTATGCACCAGCTCTGGGCGTCAATATTCCTACCAATAATCAAATTATCTGGAACTGGAGTACGGTAACAGGTGCAAACGGTTACAAATGGAACTCAACCAACGATTACACCACGGCACAAGACCTGGGGACAAACACCTCAAAAACAGAAACCGGATTACTCTGTAATACGACCTACAACCGCTATGTTTGGGCATATAATCTTTGTGGAAATTCGATATCAACCCAATTGACCCAAGCAACCTCTGATTGTGGGATACCCTGTCCTGGAATCCCAACATTAACTTATGAAGGCAAAACCTATCATACTGTCCAAATCGGTGAACAATGCTGGATGAAAGAAAACCTGAATGTTGGCACAAAAATTAACGGCAGCCAGGACCAAACAAATAACAATATCATTGAAAAGTACTGTTACAATGATATTGATTCTAATTGCAGTATTTATGGAGGACTGTATCAATGGGATGAGATGATGAATTATACCACTTCAAGTAGTGCCAATCCAAGTGACAGGCAAGGGATTTGCCCGACAGGCTGGCATATACCATCAGATGTTGAATGGTGCCAAATGGAAACATATCTCGATCTTACAGTTAATTGTACTTATATTGGATGGAATGGAACTGATATAGGTGGAAAACTAAAGGAAACTGGGACAGTTCATTGGCTTAGCCCCAATATAGGAGCCTCTAATAGTAGTGGATTCACAGCATTACCTGGTGGTTATAGACATTATTTTGGAGAATTTTGGAGTTTTGCAGGGGCATACCTATGGTCATCCACTGAAATTTCTTCGACAGTTTCATTGAATTATCACCTAAGTTCCCCAAGTACCCAAATCCTGCGAGATAACAACCCAAAGTCTGACGGTTTTTCCATTCGGTGCATTAAAGGTTGTGATAATCCTGAAACTCCTAATGGCGGCACCAATGTGCCTGCTCCAATGCAAATCATATGGAACTGGCTCCCCGTTTCTGGTGCAACCGGTTACAGATGGAGCACAACCAACGATTATTCATCATCAATTGATGTCGGAACAGCAACCACAAAAACCCAGCCCGGTTTATCATGCAATACTGCTTACACCTGCTATGTTTGGGCCTACAATGGCTGCGGCTATTCGATGGCCTTACAGATGAATCAAACTACTTCGATGAATCCTGCTGTGAATGTATCAATTTCTGCTTCGGGCAATCCTGTGTGTAATGGAACCACGGTCACTTTCACAGCAACATCAGTCAGTCCGGGAACATCTCCTGTTTATCAATGGCAAGTCAATGGCTCAAACGAAGGAATTAACAGTTCCGTGTATTCGTATTCACCAATGAATGGTGATATTGTTAAATGTATTTTGACGTCAAATGATCCGTGTGTACTGGTTCATTCCGACACATCCAATAATATCACCATGACGGTTAACCAAGTTTTTCCGGTAAGTGTCAGTATTACATCATCCGCCAACCCCGTATGCTCAGGATCTTCAGCCACCTTCACGGCAACACCCTCCAACGGCGGCTCAAACCCCGCATACCAGTGGAAAGTCAATGGCAGCAATGCCGGCAGCAACAACCCGTCATACAGTTACATCCCGGTTGCCGGCGACCAGGTCTCCTGCGTTATGACCTCGAATGCCAGTTGTCCTTCGGGAAATCCTGCCACATCCAACTCCATAACCATGGCCCTGACGTCCACAACCCCGGTCAGTGTTTCGATCACGCGATCAGCCGACAATGTGTGCCAGGGAACCGCAGTCTCTTTTACAGCGGCGGCAGTCAATCCCGGCACATCACCTGTTTACCAATGGAAGGTCAACGGATCCGGCACCGGGACAAACAGCCCATCCTTTACCTACACCCCGGCCAACAATGATGTTGTGACCTGTTCTCTTTACGGGGATGTAACCTGTCCCTCGCCCAACCCGGCTATCTCCAACTCCCTTACCATGTCGGTCGTGTCTGCCCCGGCTGCCCCGGCCAGTGGCGGAAACCAGGCCAGTTGTTCTAACGCCCTGCCCGGAACCTTAACGGCCGCGGCGCCATCGGGCAGTGTAGTGGATTGGTATACCGCCCCCGGCGGCGGCACTTTGCTGCAATCTGCATCCAACACGTTCGTCACATCAACCGCAGGAATTTATTATGCAGAATCACGGAACACCACGACCGGGTGCACCAGTCTTGCCAGGACAGCGATAACGCTAACCATCAATTCTGCAATTCAATATTTTGCCGATGCCGATGGCGATGGCTACGGCAATCCGTTAGTTTCGCTGATGGCATGCAGCCAGCCGGCCGGCTATGTCACCAACAGCACCGACTGCAATGACAACGACGCCACGGTGCATGCCCTTCATCTATATTACGTGGATGCCGATGGCGATGGTTATGGCTCCACCACCACGGCCATGCTTTGCTCGAACACGGCTCCTCCGGGTTATTCATCCAACAACCTCGACTGCAACGACAATGACCCGTCGATCAACCCGGGGGCGCAATACTTTACCCCAACCGGCAACCCGGGGTTTACCGGCACGATCGTTTCGCCGCTGGAAGGATCTTCCTATACCACCTTCCATTTTGAAGCGGATTACCACGACCTGACAAATTTCCTGCCTCCTGCAGGTTATCCCAGGCTGATCCTTGACTACGAGGGAGATGGCAACTTTGCCGGGCCCAACGATCGCACCATTGTCATGACCCAATCCGATCCATCGGACACCACTACCAATAATGGCAAACGTTACTTCGCCAATGTTGACGGGTTACTGTATGGGTCCTCCTGGCAGTCCAGGATCATTGTCAGCGATGGCGGAAACTGTACGACCACCTTCGGTCCGTTCAATGCCCCCGACGTGTTGCAAGCGCCCAACCTCGTGATCTTTGCCAACGACATCTCTTTCAGCAATGCGCATCCTGATCCGTCAACCGCGGTTATGGTTTATGCTGCCGTGCACAACGAATCGGATTTTACTGCCCAGAACTTCGTGGTCCACCTGGTCAACCAGTATGATCCAACGCTTGTTTATCCTGATGTTACGGTAGTCAGCATCGCACCCCATGCAACAACAACAGTTCAATGGACCATCACCACGCCTTCGATCCCGGCATGGTGCCCGATGCAGGTAACGGTCGACTACACCAATGTGATCGCGGAAGCCAATGAACTCGACAATACCGCGGTCCGCCCCTTCGTCTGCGGCAATTACCAGATGCCTGGCGGCATTTCCTGCAGTGGAGCGGTGACGCCTGCCGTGTCTTATTCTTCGGTCAATAATACCCTGCAGTTAAGCGGAAATGCCAGCTATTACGGACTGGCGATCCCGTTGCCCAATCCCGGTGTGGCCGGTGCTACCGTAGAATTCCAGATCACCGAGACCACCGCGATCTATTCAGGCTATACCGATCTGAACGGGAACTACACCATTTATTTCCCGGGTCCGCTGCCCACAGGATCCTATCATATAGCCGGGACCATCACGGATTACACCTTTACCGGGACTTTCACGGCCCAGTTCTCCATTATTCCGCACACCACCCTGCCCAACCTTGTTCTGCAATATTGCCATTCAATGAGTGTGCAGCCCCAGGATCCGCAATATCCCGGAACAGGCACCCTGGTTGCCCACGTGCTGAACAATGGCGGCACTCCCGCCGCCGGACCAATCCAGGTTGAGTTCACCTATGGAACAGGCGCCTTTTTCATCGGTCAATCCGATGCAACGCTGGGAGCCGGGCAGTCGGTTGATATATCGGTGACAAAACAGTTACCACCACCCGCCACAACCACCCTGACTGCCTATGCCGACCCGTTCGACCTTGTAACAGAATCGGATGAATCGGATAACTCGGCCACCGACAACATGTGCTGGGATTTCCAGCCGGTTGGTTTTGGTTATTGCGGCTGGAATTTCTGGAATACCTCCTACCAGGTCAACCAGTCGGCCACGCTGTCGGTGGGACTAAATTCCTACTACTTGTACGATGCCAGCCAGGTTAAGGTAAAGTTTGAAGTCAGCGGACCGGGGATCACCGGAACCATGAACCTGGGGAACGGTACCGTGAACAATGTGACCAAAAACTGTTATTGTCCCTATGCGGTGGTCTTACCCACCCAATTTACTTTTAGCCACACCGGAACCTATACTTTCACGATTACAGCTGATCCGGATAACGAATATGTTGAATGCAACGAAGCAAACAATGTGCTTGTGGTTACTGTTTATGTTTATGAGCCGGTTGTCCCGAATCCCCAGCCAAATCTGACGTTTTACAGTTGTCATCCTGTGGAAGTCCAGCCTGTCAATCCCCAGTACCCGGGCACGGCCAGCCTGGTCAGCCACATTATCAATAATGGGGATGCCATAGCCATAGGTCCAATCCAGGTTGAATTTTCTTATTCCACCGTGGGAACGTTCACCGGTCAGTACACCGGGAACCTGGCTCCCGGCCAAACAGTTGATATTACTGCCATCGCGACCCTTCCGCCGCCCGCAACCTCGCTGCTTACTGCAACAATCGATCCCCAGCACCTGGTAACGGAATCGAATGAGTCTGATAACACCACGTCGGATGATATGTGCTGGGATTTCCAACCGGCACCACTCTGCGGACCCTATGGCACAAATTTCTGGGAACACACCTACAACATCAACCAGTCAACCTACCTGTCGGTTGGCTTGTCAGCCTATCATCTTTATAAAGCCACACCGGTAAAAGTCAGATTCGAGGTTTCAGGTCCCGGGATCACGGGCACCTTGTACCTGGGAACGGCCCTGGTGAATGATGTCACCAAGACCTGCTCCTGCCCCTACGGAGCATCAATCCCTTTGCCGTTCACCTTCTTTGACCCGGGAACCTATACCTTTACGATGACGGCAGATCCTGACCATGAGTATACGGAGTGCAATGAATCCAACAACATCCTGGTTGAACAGGTTGCCGTGGTCAACCCCCTGCCCGATATGCGTATCCTGTCGCAGTACCTTAACCCGTCGCTGCTGAATCCGTCGCCAAACCAGGCGATCTCCTTTGTGGTGACCTACGACAATGTGGGGGTTACCAATGTGAATGATGTCATGAAGATGAAGGTGCTGATCGACACAACTCTTTTTGCTACGGTTTATCCTTTGCCCGGGCTCGCTTCGGGAGATCACAACAGTGTGGCCATCCCGGGAACCTGGGTAAGCAGCCTGCCCGGGGTGCATGTGATCCGCGGGATCATCGACGCCGATCATGTCATTACCGAACTGGATGAAACAAACAATGATGCAACCCGGTCGTTTATCGTCGGGGAGGCCGCCAATCTCTACTTCCAGGCATTTGCACCTTCCGACTCCATGCCCCAGCTGGGCGACAATATCCTGATCCATGCCCGGATCGGCAACGGCGGAGCGCAGAACTGCAATTCGACCCTGCAGGTATTATATATCAATGACAATGCCGACACCGTGATGATCGGGCAAACGCCCTTTTCCATCCAGGGAAGGGACAGTGTATCGATGATCCTGCCATGGACCGTTGCCGATAATTCGACCACCCTGGTCGGGAAGATCGTGAACACCATCGTCATGGAGTTCAACTATAACGACAACCTCACTACGGCCAACCTGGGAGGATACCAGGTAACCCTTACTGCCACCCCGGGTTGCGAAGGCGTTACCGCCGGATCGCTTACCGCGTATGCCTCCGGGGGCGTAACGCCTTACCTGTACAGCTGGAACAATGGCTACCTTGGTCAAACCTACAGCGGCGCCCCGGGAACCTATGTGGTTACCGTCTCCGACGGAAACGGCCAGGTGAGGACGGCTACCGGGACCATCTCGGTTTACCCCCTGCCGGTCCCGGCCATATCCGGTCCCACCTCAATCTGCGGGATCCCATCATCCGGCAATGTCTACTCGACCGAGGCAGGCATGACCAATTATTCATGGACTATTTCACCGGGCGGCGCCATCACCTCAGGCGTCGGAACGAACGCGATTACCGTTACCTGGAGCACCACCGGGGCGCGGTTTGTCAAAGTTTCGTACACCGACACCCATGGCTGCGCTGCTGCAGCTTCAACGGTGAAAAATGTAACCGTCTACCCGCTGCCCATCCCGGCATTAACTGGCCCTGTGTCAGCCTGCAAAGGTTCAACAGGTCATGTTTACACTACCGACAGCGGGATGACCGGGTATACATGGTATGTCTCCGCGGGAGGGACAATTACAGCAGGAGGCACATCCACGGATAATACAGTTACCGAGACCTGGAATACTTCCGGCGCGCAGAGTGTAAGCGTGAACTATACCAATGCCAATGGGTGTACGGCCGCATCCCCCGCTAACCTGCCGGTTTCTGTCAAACCTTTGCCAATTCCAACCATAACCGGTACCACTTCCGTTTGTACCGGGAGTCCCGGGATTACCTATTCGACGGAATCGTCGATGACCGGCTATACATGGTCGGTGTCGCCGGGAGGATCAGTAACCGCCGGGGGTACCTCTTCCAGCCACACCGTAACGGTTATCTGGAACGTTCCCGGACCACAAACCGTTGGCGTCAATTATACCAATGGAAATGGATGTACGGCCAGCAGTCCGACGAGTTATCCGGTTACGGTCAACTCACCGCCTGTACCTTCCATTACCGGCCCCACTACCGTATGTGTAAACTCTACCGGTAACGTTTATACCACCCAGACTGGAATGTCGTCCTATACCTGGACGATTTCTACCGGGGGAACCATCACTGCCGGGGGCACCACTTCGAGCAATTCCGTCACCGTTACGTGGACCTCATCGGGTTCAAAGACCGTCAGTGTTTCTTGTACAAATACGAATGGATGTGCAGCGATTACACCAACAACATTGGGTGTAACTGTTAATCCTGCACCCCTGCCAACCCTTTCAGGACCCTCCTCCCCGATGGTCAATTCGACGGGCAATGTCTATACGACCCAGGGCGGGATGTCGGCCTATACATGGACCGTCTCGGGTGGTGGAAGCATTACCTCGGGAGGCACTTCCGGCAGCAATTCCGTAACGGTAACCTGGATAACGCCCGGTGCCAATACAGTGAGCGTTAATTACAGCAACAGCAATGGATGTTCCGGAGCCACGGCAACCAGTTATCCTGTTACCGTCATCCCGCTTTCGGCGCCTGTCATTACCGGCCCATCCGCGGCATGTGCAGGTTCGACCGGGAATGTGTATGTTACACAAACCGGGATGACGGCATACACCTGGAGTATTTCATCGGGAGGCACCATCACTTCCGGGGGCAGCGGCACCGACCACACCGTCACCGTGACCTGGAATAACCCGGGTACCCAAACCGTCAGCGTCAATTATACCGACAACTATGGTTATACCCCGGCATCTCCTACCAGTTACCCGGTGACCGTTAATGCCATGCCCTCGCCCACCCTTGCCGGGCCTGCAGTTGTCTGTGCAAGTTCAACCGGAAATGTCTACACAACCCAGTCGGGGATGTCGGGTTATTCCTGGACTGTTTCTGCCGGAGGTTCGATAACAACCGGAGGAACATCAGCAAGCAACAATGTGACCATAAGCTGGATCACAGCAGGGCTAAACTCGGTAAGTGTTAATTACACCAATGGTAATGGTTGCACAGCCGTTTCAGCGGGCAGTTATGCCGTCACCGTCAATCCGCAACCAATCCCAGTGATCTCCGGAAACTCCTCGGTCTGTATCAATTCAACGGGGAATGTCTATACTACCCAGCCGGGCATGTCGGCCTACACCTGGACCATTTCATCCGGAGGAAGCATTACCGGAGGTGGCAGTTCATCCTCCAGCAGCGCGACGGTTACCTGGAACAATGCTGGTCAGCAAACCATAGGCGTTAATTATACCAATGGATATGGCTGCAGCGCAACCTCCCCGGGAACCCGTGCAGTGCAGGTGCAGGCAGCGCCGATCCCGGTCATTACCGGACCAACTTCCGTGTGTGTCGGGGCTACCGGGGTGGTTTACACCACCGAAGCGGGGATGATCGCGTATACCTGGATTGTATCGTCCGGGGGCACGATCACGTCGGGAGGCAGCGCCAGCAGTCATTCAGTCACCATCACCTGGAATACAACCGGGTCGCAAACGGTGAGTGTGAGCTATGTCAACTCCTTTGGATGCGCTGCAGCTATGCCTACATCGCTGGCCGTATCCGTGACTACTGCGTCCAATCCCGTTATCAGCGGCTATTCATCCGTTTACGCGGGAACAGCAGGTGCGGTTTATTCTACCATTCCCGGCATGACAAGCTATTCCTGGGATGTTACAGGCGGGTCCATCACGGGCGGACAAAGCACCAACGCCATCACGGTGACCTGGGCAGCAACCCCGGGAAGCGGATCGGTAACCCTTACGGCCACAAACAATAGCTGTTCCGGCACCACCGTTTACCCGGTTACGATTCTGGCCACCACCAACGTAAAGATTTTTGGTTTTGTATCCTACAACAACAGCGCGGCAACCAGGATGAACGGGGTCGGGGTGAAGTTATACAATTCATCGAGCGTGATCGTGGGCGACACCGTCACGGCCAACAATCCCGACAATGGGCAGTCAGGCTACTACGCATTCAAAGATATCCCAAATGACACCTATACCCTGCGCGGGAGTTACAACGGCACCTGGGGCGGCAACAACGCCACCGATGCCCTGATCGTGCAGTTGAACATTGTCGGATCGTACCCGCTGGCGGGCTTACGGGCCCTTGCGGCCGATGTGAACGGCAGCACCACCACTACTGCCCTGGATGCACTTTACATCAAATTGCGCACAGTGGGGTCCGTCAGTTCTTACCCGGCAGGCGATTGGAAGTTTACAGACACCACGGTGACCCTGACAGGTCCACCCCTGTCGGTCAACCTGCAGGCGCTGTGCACCGGCGATGTCAATAGTTCTTTTGTCCCAGTCGGGTTCAAAGAAACTACATTCCTGTCGGTTATTGAGGATGGCGCAATGACAGTCCCGGTTGGCGAACCCTTTATTTACAATATCCACAGCAGCAGGGATGCCGATCTTGGAGCTATGACCCTCTTCCTGGGTTACGACAAAGACCGGTTTGAAGTGAGCGACGTAGCAGGAACCCTGGATGGCATGAAGTATGTGATCGGCGATGGCCTGGTTGCCATTGCCTGGGCCGATACCAAACCCCTGAAGATGACCAGCGGCGACCTGGTATTGAGTCTCAACATGAAGCTGAAGGATAAGATCACTTTTCCCTCACGCGCGTTCGATATCCGGGCCGGGAGCGAATTTGCCGATATCCTGGCACGGCCGTATGAAAACTTCAACCTGAAGATGGCGAACGTGGTAACGCCCGATGGCGCAAAGGATATCACACTTACGAATTACCCCAACCCGTTCAACAAAACCACCACCATCGTTTATGTGCTGCCTGAGGCAGGACACGCCGTGATTGAGTTGACCGATATCTATGGAAACGCCATCCGCACCCTGGCCGACTGCCAGGACAAGGCAGGATCTCATAGTATAACGGTTGATCCGGCTGCGATGGGTTTGGCTTCGGGGGTGTACCTGTACAAGCTGGTATTTGAGAGTGCGGCGGATACCTATGTGAAGGTAAATAAGATGGTGTTTACGAAATAATATGTGGTGATTTCGGGAGCCTAAGTCACCGCGTGGGAGAATTGGCCTAAAATGACCACTACGAATCTACTACCAGACTACTACGAAACCACTACCAGACCACTACGAAACCACGTAAAAGTGGATAGAATCTTCATATTTTTACATGTTTTCAGCAAGAAACCACATAATTCTGCATGAAAACGTTGAAAATCCGTTTATACTCACCCCCGCAGCAGATTTCAGGCACGTCGAAACCTCCGGATGATCATCGAAAAAAGGACGAAATTGATGCTGCCCCGCTCAGAACCGATGGTGTTCTACCATGGATGAAAGCCAAGATGTAAAAGGGCTATCTCCTGCCAGGTAGTCTGGTTCTGTTTTAACCTCATATTGGAAGAATTGTCAGAAAAAATTTCCTTGTCTCATCACGCTTACCTAAATTTGACCTTATTTTAAAATAACATTGACCAACTGCCTCCCCAATCAATCCTCAACGAATGGCCAAAGAACAAAAACCTGAAGCTGAAGAGCCCCTCGAAAAAAAACTATGGAAAACCGCTGACAAACTCCGTAAAAATATGGATGCGGCCGAATACAAGCATGTGGTGATGGGCCTTATCTTCCTGAAATACATTTCCGATGCCTTTGAAGAGATGTTTCTGAAGCTAGTAGCTCAGAAAAGTGAAGGCGCCGACCCGGAAGATAAAAACGAATACACCGCTGAGAAGATATTTTATGTACCTCCCTCATCCCGGTGGAATTGGATCCAGGGCCGGGCGACCCTGCCTACCATCGGCAAGGATGTGGACGATGCCATGGATGCCATTGAAAAAGACAATCCCTCCCTGCGCGGGGTGCTGCCGAAGGTCTTTGCCCAGGAAAAACTCGACAAGGCCAGCCTGGGTGGGCTCATCAACCTGGTAAGTTCAGCCGCCCTGGGCACAAAGGAGGCTCAAAGCAAGGATGTGCTGGGCCGGGTGTATGAATATTTCCTGGGCGAATTCGCCATGGCCGAAGGGAAAAAGGGCGGGCAATTCTACACCCCCTCCTGCGTGGTAAAACTCCTTGTCGAAATGCTCGAACCCTACGAAGGCCGGGTATTCGACCCCTGCTGCGGCAGCGGCGGCATGTTCGTGCAAAGCGAAAAATTCATCCTTCACCACCAGGACCATTACCGCGCCCGGGGTGGATCCCGGTCTGCAAATACCATGAACCCTACTGACTTCATCTCCATCTACGGCCAGGAGAGCAACCAGACCACCTGGCGGCTCGCCAAGATGAACCTCGCTATCCGCGGCATCGACAGCAGCAACGTGAAGTGGAACAACGAAGGCAGTTTTCTCAACGATGCCCACAAGGACCTGAAGGCCGACTATGTGATTGCCAATCCCCCGTTCAACGACAGCGACTGGAGCGGCGACCTGCTCCGCGACGATGCCCGGTGGAGCATCCTGGGGAAAAAGTTGCCCCCTCCCCCCGGCAATGCAAATTATGCCTGGATCCAGCACTTCCTATACCACCTGGCTCCCACCGGGATGGCTGGGTTCGTATTAAGTAAAGGTTCGCTCACCACCAACACCACCGGCGAAGGCGATATCCGCAGGGCCCTGGTCGAAAACGACCTGGTCGACTGCATCGTGAACCTCCCCACCAAGCTTTTTCTCAATACCCAGATCCCGGCCTGCCTCTGGTTCCTGCGCCGGAACAAAACCCTGCGCAAAGGAGAAATCCTCTTTATCGACGCCCGGAACCACGGTTACCTGATCAACCGCAAGAACCGAAGCCTTTCTGATGATGACATTTCCATGATCGCAGGCGTTTATCATGCGTGGCGCACTGGTGAGGCTGAATACAACGATGTGGCCGGGTTCAGCAAGAGTGCTTCTCTTGACGAGGTAACTGCCTTGAATTTTGCATTGACCCCGGGCAGGTATATCGGGTTGGCTGATGATGAGGATGATTTTAATTTCCCGGAACGGTTTGCGGCATTGAAGGCTGAACTGGAGAAACAGATAGCCGAAGAAGATGCATTGAACCGGCGCATTGCGGAAAACCTGTCAAAAATAAACCTCAGTTGACATGTTCCAATTCTGCACCGAAGAAAGGATTTTTAAGATCACAGATTGTGACCATAAACCAGGACCAAAACAGAATGGACTCGGAAACAGTTAAATTATTGAATCAAATAAAGGTGAAAGAATGAGGGAGTGGAAAGAAGTTAAGTGGGGTGAAATTGCTGTCCTTGAATACGGCAAAGCCTTAAAAGACTATCAGAATAAAAATGGGAAGTACCCTGTTTTCGGGACAAACGGACAAATTGGGACAACAGATTCTTTTTTATGTTCTTCTTCTGGAATAATTATTGGAAGAAAAGGAGCGTACAGGGGCGTACATTATTCTGATATGCCTTTTTTTGTGATTGATACAGCATTTTATTTAAACCCTGCAATTAATGAGTTAAACATCAAGTTTGCATACTATCACCTGCTAAATGTCGATATTAATGCGATGGATAGTGGCTCTGCAATACCTTCGACAAGCCGGGAAGAGTTTTATGACTTAAATATTTTGCTTCCGGAACTTGACGAACAAATTGCCATATCTGAAGTTCTAAGCAGTTTAGATGACAAAATCGACCTCCTCCACCGCCAAAATAAAACTTTAGAGCAATTGGCCGGAACGCTTTTCAGGCAGTGGTTTGAGGATGAGGCACAAATAGATTGGAAAGAAATGAAGTTAAGTGATTTCATTTCCGTGAAACATGGCTATGCATTTAAAGGTGCTCACATCTCAAATGAGCCTACCAATCTTATCTTAGTAACCCCAGGGAATTTTAAAATTGGTGGTGGATTCAAGTTTGAGAAATTCAAATATTATACGGATAATAAATTTCCACAAGATTATATCTTTAGAACTGGCGATTTAATCGTAACAATGACGGATTTAAGCGGGGATGGAGACACCCTTGGTTATCCAGCATTAATTCCTGAAAATTGTTTGAATGAAAACTATTTACATAATCAACGTGTTGGAAAAGTTGAGTTTAACAAAGATCTTGGAAAGTTTTTTATTTATTATTTAATGAAAACAAAGAATTATCAATGGTTTATCCTTGGAGGTGCATCGGGTACTTCAATAAGACATACTTCACCAACAACAATCTGCTCATACTCTTTTTTTATGCCACCTAAGCAAAAACTAATTGAGTTTGAATTTTTTGCTACAGAATTAGAGAAAAAAAGGACAAAGAACCATACTCAAATTCGCACCCTAACCAAACTCCGGGATACCTTATTGCCAAAATTGATGAGTGGAGAGGTTAGAATTCAATGTTAATAAAATGGAAGAGACTGATTCATTAATGCTCGATACCTGGATCATCCGGGAATACAAATCAAAGCAAAGAAGTTGGTATCCAGTTGTTACTGATTCCGAACTTATTTTTAACTGGGAGGAGTTTCCGGCATTTAACAACTCAACCTTTGAAGAAATCTATTTTATTACCAAAAAAAACAATTCTTATAGAAGATCTGATTGGATACATTATATTTCAAGTGCAATCTATAACAGTTATAAAATTAGGAAGAACCATATTGTTATTATAGCCAACTTCAGCAATCGAATAACAAAAATAGGCGTAGTCGTTGCTAAGACTATAACGAATGACCATGATCGTTGCATCCGGTTTTCAGTCGAATGGAAAAAATTTCAACATGAAATGATTGTTGAAAACCGCGAGTTCCCAAAATGGCACCTGGTAAAATCCCTTGAACAGAATCGATCATATTCTTTATTATCCGGCGCTGAATTTGTTAAAAGCCCAGGGGATTCGAGGACACCCTGGTTTGATCTTATGTTTTTTCCGGAAGATCAAAAAGTTATTGTTTCGCGTAAAGCGATTAAACATAAGTTCCTTGAAGATCCTCTCTTTTTTCATACAATAAAAGATGATACCGGTGGCACTGTAAAGTTGTTTTTCGGCACAAACAGGAATAGAACGGGTTCGGAGAATCCAAATGATTATTTTGGAAATAAACCTGATGGATTGTCATTTGGGACTTGTATGGTAAACATTCCAAAAGGTCATATGCAAGGAGAGGTAGAACGTCCCTTCAGTTTCTGGGTTTTTAAATTGCATGAAAATGAAGAAGACCACGTTGTTCTAAAAAGTATCACCGAGGTTGAATCAAAGTCCTTTTTTGATGAACTGAACGAAGAGATTGCTTTGAAGTCTGAAAAAGCAGCCTTAATATTTCTTCATGGATACAACACGAGCTTTGCTGAAGCATCACGAAGGGCTGCACAAATAACATGGGATGTTCCATTTAATGGAATATCAGGATTTTATAGCTGGCCATCCCAGGGAAACCCACTGTTATACCGAAAAGATATAAAGCTTGCCAATGCCTCAGTGCCATGTTTTGAAGAATTTATTACGAGGATGATGGATAAATCAAATGTTGAGAAACTGCATATAATTGCTCATAGTATGGGCAGCCGTTTGCTTTTGTTTACAATAAAAAATATATTCCGGAAAACGCCGATCTTCAGCAAACTTTCAACTATTAATCAACTTGTTTTAGCCGCACCGGATTTTGATCAGATTGATTTTCAAAACAATATCCTGCCCTATTTTAGCAGGCTAGGGTCTCGAAGAACTTTATATGCATCAGACAAAGATTTAGCACTAAAGGTATCCGAATATCTAAGAGGTGGACTTCCACGACTTGGAGAGGCCGGAGATTCGATATTTGTGGCTGAAGGCCTCGATACCATTGATGCATCTAATGTAGAATCAAACTGGAAAAATCACAGCTATATTTTTGATGAGAAAGAGTTGCTTACCGACCTTTTTCTTCTTTTGAAAAACGGGGATGGGCCTTTGGATCGAAGATTAAGGCCTCGAAAAAAATTTGATTTACCGTACTGGTTATTTCCAGCATGAAACTCGTCATTTTTGATAAAATGGAATCCTTCGCCGATGAGCAACCTAAATATTTATGTATGGTTTTGTTCATCCTCGCAAATTTTTACTTAATCCGGAAAAGGAAAGTCAATACATGTTATTAATAATCTGTAACTTGCTGCTTAATTAACAAAGGAACATGATTAAAAACTGGATACACCGGGCTTTTGAACTCTTAACCCACAGCTTGGAGCCGGTACCACAGGAGATCAATGAGCTTGATTGGAAAGAGAGTCTTTCACCTGATAATGCGAAACTGACCCGCCATCTTTCAGCATTTGCTAATCAGCCTGGTGGTGGCTTTATGGTATTTGGCATCGAAAATAAAACTGCAAAACTTATTGGGATTTCACATAAAGATACAGATCTTATTGTTCAGAAGCTAAGCAGTCTATGCCGGGATGCTCTCAATCCGGTTATTGTATTGGACCATGCTGTTGAATATTATCAGGATGTTCCACTGCTTTTTATTTATATAAAAGAAAGTTCTGTAAAACCAGTACACTTAACATCGGAGTCAATTGAAGTTGCTTATATCCGCAGCGGGGGAACAACCCGTCTGGCCTCCAGGCATGAAGTGGGGGCCCTGATGCTGAACAGTAAAACACCTCAATTCGAGGAACTGCATGCTTCCAAACTCAAACAATTTCCTGAAATAATGGATTTGCTTGATTTCAGAAGTATATTCAGGTTGCTTGATAAGCCGGTACCACAGACAAATTCAGAGATTCTCCGGTGGCTGACAGATGAAAAAATGATTGTTGCCATAGATGGCGCGGGGTTTTACATAACCAATTTTGGCGCTTTATCATGTGCATACAATTTGAAGGAATTTGATGGTCTTGCAAGGAAGAGCATCCGTTTGATAAAATATAAAGGCATTACCAAAATTGAGACCGAGAAAGAATACCCGGGTTCCAGGGGGTATGCAATCGGATTTGATGGTTTAATCACCTTTATCAAAGCATTGCTTCCTGGAAGTGAGATCGTGAAAAATGCCTTAAGGGCAGAGACAACAATATACCCCGAAATTGCACTACGGGAGTTGATCGCAAATGCTCTTATCCACCAGGACTTCTCCATTCGTGGTTCCGGACCTATGATTGAAATTTTTGACAATAGAATTGTTATTTCAAATCCGGGTAAACTTTTACCATCAAAAAAAATAGACCGGCTGATAAGAACAACTCCTGAATCAAGAAATGAAGTTTTAGCGGCAGCTTTCAGAAGGTATAATATCTGTGAGGAAAGAGGTTCAGGCCTTGAGAAGGCCGTTGCTGCTATTGAATTCTACGGATTACCCCCATTGAAATTTGAAGAGCTGGAAAATTCATTCAGAGTCACCATGTTTAGCCCGAAAACATTTGCAAACTTAACCCCGGCAGAGCGTGTAGAAGCATGTTATCAGCATTCAATAATCAAATATTATTCAACCGGAGGGATGTCCAATGCCAGTTTAAGGGAAAGATTTAAGATGCACGAAAAGCAAAGACCTCAGGTTTCCCTGGTAATCAAAGAAGCTTTGTCGCTTGGGAAGATTAAACCCAGAGACCCAAATAATGTATCAACAAAATTTGCTGAATACATCCCGTTTTGGGGTTAGTCTTTGCTTAACTTAAAATGCTAACTATGATTTATGTTGCTGATATCCAATCGTTTTTTGCTTAATTCAAAACTGGAAAGTTATATAAACCTTGTTTTTTTTTTTAATGAAACCCATCACCGAGGATAAAATAGAATCCTTCACCATCGAACAACTTCAGCAATCGGGTTGGGAGTATGTTCATGGTGTTTCAATTGCCCCAGGTGGTGAAAATCAGGAACGTGAAACCTACGAACAAGTTATTCTTGTTGGCCGCCTGAAAGCTGCCATTACCCGTTTGAACCCTAATATACCGGAAAACTACAGGGAACAGGCCGTACAAAAGGTGTTGCGTATTTGGTCACCCGACCTTCTGCACAACAACGAAACATTTCATCAACTCCTGGTGGAAAAAGTACGCATCCCATACCAGCAGGATGGCTATGAACGCAGCCATGAAGTGGCGCTGGTTGATTTCGGCAATATCGGGAACAACCAGTTTTTGGCGGTCAACCAGTACACCATCGTTGAAAACAACCAGAACAAACGGCCGGATGTGCTGCTGTTCGTGAATGGCATCCCCCTGGTGGTGATCGAACTCAAGAATGCGGCCGACGAACAGGCTACCCTGCGCAAGGCCTTCGACCAGGTGCAAACCTATAAGGCCACCATTCCAGGGTTGTTCACCTTCAATTCCATTTGCGTGATTTCCGACGGGATGGAATGCAAGGCCGGAAGCGTTACCGCCGGGTTCAGCCGCTATATGGCATGGAAAACCGCCGATGGCCGGAAGGAGGCTTCCAGGTTCAAGCCACAGTTGGAAACCCTGCTCACCGGGATGCTGAACCCCGCCACCCTGCTCGACCTGGTGCGCAATTTCATTGTCTTCGAGAAAACGAAAAAAGAGGAACCGAAAACCGGCATCACCCAGGTTGTAACAGAAAAGAAGCTGGCGGCCTACCACCAGTATTATGCCGTGAACAAGGCGGTGCAGTCAGCCTTCCAGGCCTCAGGCATCCATGGCGACAAGCGGGGCGGTGTGGTGTGGCATACGCAGGGATCGGGAAAAAGCCTGAGCATGGTCTTCTTTGCCGGCAAACTGATCGTTTCGCCCGAGATGCAAAATCCCACCATCGTGGTGCTCACCGACCGCAACGACCTCGACGACCAGTTGTTCGGCACCTTCGCCGCCGCCAGACAATTGCTGCGGCAGGAACCCATGCAAGCCGAAAGCCGGGATCAGCTGAAAGAGCTGCTGAAGGTGGCCAGTGGCGGCATCGTCTTCACCACCATCCAGAAATTCCTTCCCCAGGATGGAGCAACAACCTACGACACCCTCTCCGAACGGAGGAACATCGTGGTGATTGCCGACGAGGCACACCGCACCCAATATGGATTTGAAGCAAAGTTGCTGGATGAAAAGGATGCCGTTACCAAGGAGGTGATCGGCAAGCGCATCGCCTACGGTTTTGCCAAGTACATGCGCGATGCCCTGCCCAATGCCACTTATATAGGCTTCACCGGCACCCCCATCGAGGGAACCGACGTGAATACCCCGGCCGTGTTCGGACAATACGTGGATGTGTATGACATCGCCCAGGCCGTGGCCGACGGTGCCACCGTTCGCATCTATTACGAGAGTCGGCTGGCAAAGGTAAACCTCGATGAAGAGGGCAAACGGCTGATCCGGGAGTTTGACGACGAGCTCGAACAGGATGAAGAGGTAACTGAAAAACAAAAGGCCAAGGTCAAATGGACCAAACTGGAGGCCATTGTCGGCAATACCGACCGGGTGAAGAACCTGGCCAGGGATATTGTCACCCATTTTGAAGTACGGCAGTCCGTTTTTGACGGCAAGGCCCTGGTGGTGGCCATGAGCCGCAGGATTGCCGTTGACCTGTACAATGAGATCATCAGAATCAGGCCGGGCTGGCATGATGACGATCCATCGAAAGGCATCATCAAGGTGGTGATGACCTCCAGCAGCGCCGACGGCCCCGTGATCTCGAAACATCACACCACGAAACAGCAGCGGAAGAATTTGTCGGACCGGATGAAAGACCCAGCGGATCCGTTGAAGATCGTGATCGTGCGCGACATGTGGCTCACCGGCTTTGACGTTCCCTGCCTGCATACCATGTACATTGACAAGCCCATGCGCGGCCACACGCTGATGCAGGCCATCGCCCGTGTGAACCGCGTGTTCAGGGACAAACCGGGCGGGTTGGTGGTCGATTACCTGGGCATTGCTTCCGACCTGAAGAAGGCCCTGTCGTTCTATTCCGATTCCGGCGGAAAGGGCGATCCCGCCTTAAGCCAGGAGCAGGCCGTTGCCGCCATGGTTGAAAAGATGGAGGTGCTGCAGCAGATGTTTGCCGAAGACAGCTCCACCCGGAAAGATATCCTGGTTGAAGAACCGGAGGCCTATTACAAAAATAGTTTGAAATTCAATTATCGTCGTTTCTTTAGTGTCGACGCCAGGGAGAAGCTCTCCATCATCCTGCAGGCTGAAGAGCATATCCTCGGGCTGAATGAAGGAAAAGAACGGTTTACGCGCGAAGTCTCCCTGCTGAGCCAGGCCTTTGCCCTTTCCGTCCCGCAGGAAAAAGCCATGGAGATCAAAGACGAGGTAGCCTTTTTCCAGGCTGTAAGATCGCGGCTGGTGAAATTTGAAGGCACCGGCAATGGCAAATCAGATATTGAAATTGAAACCGCCATCAAGCAGATCGTAGATGAAGCCCTGAGCTCCGACACCGTCATCGACATCTTTGATGCAGCAGGAATCAAAAAGCCCGATATCTCCATCCTTTCCGACGAGTTCCTGCTCGATGTGAAGGGGATGAAACACCAGAACCTGGCACTTGAACTGCTGAAGAAGATCCTGAACGACGAAATCAAAACCAGGGCCAAAACCAACCTGGTTAAAAGCAGGGCCCTGTTGGAGATGCTGGAATCCTCCATCAAACGGTACCAGAACAACCTCTTGTCAACCGCCGAGATCATCCAGGAGCTGATCAACATTGCAAAGGAGATCAAAGCAGCCGACGCCGAGGGCGAACGGCTGGGTTTAACCACCGATGAAGTGGCTTTTTACAATGCCCTTGAAACCAATGATAGCGCGGTGGCTGTTTTGGGAGACATTACACTACGGGAGATTGCAAGGGAGATTGCAGAGAAAGTGCAGGCGAATGCTACTATTGACTGGACAATCCGGGAAAGTGCCCGGGCGAGGTTGATGGTGATTGTGAAGCGGACGTTGACGAAATACGGGTATCCTCCGGATAAGCAGCAGAAAGCAATTGATACCGTGTTGAAGCAGGCGGAGTTGATGGCGGAATATTATATAACCGTTTAATTATCTTTAACTTAATATGAGTTATGTGTTTACCTTTTATTCAAAACTTACATCATCTGCTTTTACCTCAACACAAGAATAAAAATATATTTTAACCCTAGGGGTTAAAACAAACAAATAATGTATATCTTTGTATGGAAATTAAATACAAGACAAGTAAATTAGCAAAAAGTGTCGAATCACCGCGAGATATCCAAAAAAACTACGGGACTCGCGCCAAATTGGTAAATCAACGAAAAAGTGAATTAGAAGCGGCAGAAACATTAGATACAATGCGATTTATCCCTGCCGCTAATTGTCATGAATTGTCAGGTAATCATACTGGTGAACTTGCAGTTGATATTTCACAAAATCACAGAATAATTTTTGAACCAAATCACAATCCTATTCCGATAAAACCAGATAGTGGACTTGATTGGACCCGGGTAACTAAAATTATTATCAATGCCATAGGTGTCGACTACCATTAGATAACACCAAGCCATGAAGTATAAAAGCGTGAAAGATATTAGTGCCGCAAAAGATCTTATTTCCCCTCCGGGCGATACACTTTTGGAAACCATCGGGCATAAAGGTATTTCCCAAACTGAGTTAGCTCAACGAATGGGAAGGCCGCTGAAAACCATTAATGAAATTATAATGGGTAAAACTGCCATTATGCCGGAAACGGCATTACAACTGGAAAGAGTTATTGGCATTCCTGCAAGTTTTTGGCTTGAACGCGAGCGTTTATATAGACTTGAATTAGCGGAAATTAAAGACGCTGAATCATTTCTTGCCTCTAAAGATTGGGTCAATCAATTTCCTGTTACAGAAATGTTAAAATTGTCCTGGATTGAATGTAACAGGGATACTATTTCACTCACAAATGCCTTACTTCGGTTCTTTTCTGTTGCTGATCAATCCTCATACGATAATTACTACCAGGGGAACCTCTATTCTTCAGCTTTTCGCATTTCGGAAAGAGAATCAAAGAATTCTCATGCTATTGTTGCCTGGTTGCGTAGAGGGGATATACAGGCAGAATCCATTGATGTTCCGGTATTTGATGCCAGGAAATTCAAAGCTGCCTTACCCCAATTCAAAGAGCTAATGGCTGAGAACCCATCTGATTTTTTCCTCAAATTACAAACTATTAGTGCCCGCTGTGGCGTAAAAGTTCTTTTCACCCCATGTTTACCTAAGGCCCCAATCAGCGGAGCGACACGTTGGCAAAATGACACGCCCCTTATTCAGCTGACAGGACGATATAATCGAAATGATATATTCTGGTTTACCTTTTTTCACGAAGCAGGTCACATTATTCTACATGGTAAAAAAGATGTTTTCCTTGAAGGTATAGGCCACTCTGTTGAGAAAGAAATAAAAGAGAAGGAGGCTGATGATTTTGCGATAGAATGGACTTTAACGGGCAAAGAGGAACGGGAAATTTCTCAATCCATGCCATTAACGGCACAAGCAGTGTCAGGATATGCCAAAAAGTATGGAACGCACGAAGCACTAATTATTGGACGCATGGCAAAACTCAATTATATTCATGATAGTATTGGGTGGACTCATGGTTTTTTTCAAAAAGTCGAATTAAAATGAATGTATTAGTTCACGGCTATGGGTGGCAAATCCGGTGGCAAATAAAAAAGGGCCCGAAAGTTAACCTTCCAAAACCCTTGATTTCACTGGTGGGACGTGAGGGATTCGAACCCACGACCTCATGCGTGTGAAGCATGCGCTCTGAACCGACTGAGCTAACGTCCCCTGTGACAGATGGCAAAGATAGCAAATAAATTTACGATTTTGAATTTTAGATTCAGGAGCCCCTTTTTAAATTGATTACGGGTTTGTAATCGCAATAAAAACGTTATATTTGCGATTAAAATCGCAATATCATGATTAAAAGGATCAGCAGTCAACTTATTTCCGGGAGGCTGGATAAAGGAATAGCTATTTTACTCTTCGGGCCCAGGCAAACAGGAAAAACAACGCTGTTACACCAGTTACTCGACGAAAAACATGATGTATTGTGGCTAAACGGCGATGAAACTGATGTGCAGCAGTTATTCGAAAACGCTTCTTCCACCCGACTCAAGTCGGTTTTCGGCAATAATAAGACCATCGTCCTGGATGAGGCCCAGCGAATTGCAAATGTCGGGCTTGCCATGAAACTGATCACCGATCAGATATGCGATGTTCAACTGGTAGCCACCGGATCATCTGCATTGGAGCTGGCGAACCGGACCCAGGAACCCCTGACCGGCAGGAAATGGACCTTTTTTCTTTATCCATTGTCATTTGGAGAAATGGTCGCTCATCATGGCCTGCTGCAGGAAAAACGATTGCTGCCACAACGGCTGGTTTATGGTTGTTATCCCGAAATCATAAACAATCCGGGAAAAGAGAGAGAGATCCTCAAACAACTGACCGACAGTTTTCTTTATAAGGATATACTCATGATGGAAGGTTTGAACAAACCCTCAAAACTTATTACCCTTTTACAGGCTTTGGCTTATCAAACCGGCAACGAAGTCTCGTACAATGAGCTGGGAAGAATTACAGGTCTTGATAACCAGACCGTTGAAAAATACATTGACCTTCTGGAAAAAACCTATGTAATATTCCGCGTTGGTGCCTTATGCCGGAATCTGCGCAAAGAATTAAAACGCAGCAGAAAGATTTATTTTTATGATAACGGTATCCGGAACGCCCTGATTGCCCAGTTTGGTTCAATTGAATTAAGGCCCGACAAGGAAGCTTTATGGGAAAATTATCTGATGGCTGAACGTCGTAAATATTTAGAATATAATGAAATGTGGGTAAACTCCTATTTCTGGCGAACCCAGGATCAACAGGAAATCGATTATGTGGAAGAGCAGGATGGAATATTCAGTACCTGGGAGTTTAAATGGAATCCCGATGCAAGGGTCCGTTTGTCAAAAACGTTCGCTAATGCCTATCCCCATTCGGTATTTAAGGTAATAACCCCACAAAATGTTGAAGATTTTCTGATCAATTCCTCAACCTAAAAAATCTTCACCATTTTACCATTTTACCATTTTGCCATTTTACCATTTCACCATTTTACCTTGTTACCATTTCACCTTGTCACCCTGTCACCTTTTCCCATGCGCGAAACAAGGGCATACCATGATACGCCCCTACGCCATTTCGCCCCCTCTTTCCACATACTCGCTCGGCGTCATCCCCGTGATTCGCCGGAAGGCTTCGTTGAACGACGACTTCGACGAGAAGCCCGACAGCCGCGCAATGCCCTGGATCGAATATTTCTCATGCTGCCGGTCGTTGAGCAGGCGTTGCGCCTCCGCAATGCGGAAAGTGTTGATAAAGGTGTAGAAGTTCTTCCTGTGCGACTCGTTGATCATCTGCGACAGGTACTTCGAATTGGTCTCCAGTTTCGCGGCCACATCGTCGATGGTGAGTTTTACTTCAAGGTAGAGTTTTTCGTTCATCAGCTTGTCGAGCTTCCGCTTCAGCACCTTCTTCTGCTGCTCCGACAGGCCTGAACCCGCGTATTTCTTCACGCGGCAGCAATCCTCGCTGTCGCAGGGTTCGATCAGCGTATTGACATCAACGACCACAGGCTCCGGGAAACCGCCTGCCGGGACGGGTTCCGGTTCTGCCGTTTCAACGGCTGCAGGAGGAGATTCTTCCGCGATACCGGCTCCGGCCACCCGGTGGGGGTAGATATCCTGCTGGACAATGGCAAAAACCGAGAAAACCAGGATGATCAGAAGCTCTGCAACATGGATCAGGTTGTGGAACAGGTTGGCCTGGTTGAGCCCGGCGATACGGCTGATCCCAAGCAGTATGAGGAATAAGAGGAACAATATCAACAGGGTGAAAACCCAGCTCAGGCTGATGGTGCTGGTATCGGAGAAGGCGCGTTCGATGTTGTCGTTATGGCGTTTAAAAAGGCTGGCAACCCTTGAGGAGTAGATCACGATCTGAAGGCTGAAATAGCCGTACACGCAAAGGTTATAAACGGAATGAATCCTGCCGGGCCACGATTGAAGGTCAATCCCCGGCGACGGAGCGTTAAACGACGACCGGTAAGCATCGGGCAGCAGGTATAACGGCACCGATACCAGCAGGAGGAGCAGGGCCGGCAGAAGATGAATCAGTTCCCGGCGGCGAAAACGGTAACCGGGGATGATGAGCGATTTAAGGTAGAAGTAAAAGAGGGGAAAGAGCGACAGCAGCAGGGTGATGCCCAACGGGCAGATATAGCTGAAAACCTGGTACACCCCCTGGAATCCGACGGCTTTGGAGAGCGAATACAACGCGGTAAGCACCAGGAACCACCCCAGGAATTTCTTCGAATAGTGATCGTACCTGTAAAACTGGACAAAGGCGAGGATGGCAAACAGCGTCGCCTGATATGCCTGCAGCATGGTGATCGCGTTGTTCAACTCATCCATTTTGTAAATTTTTTTTCCATGCCAAAGCCTATTTCTGCGGCATATACCCTGAAAACGAGGCCAAATCCTCTCCCAAAAATAGGAAAAAACAATGAATAATCAATAAAACCCTTCATTTTTGTTACTATTCCGGCATAATATATTAACTTTATATTACTGATCCTTGGTGACTTGTGATCATATTTTGTCCGGATTCCTGAATCCGGACATACGGCAACGCCTGCACGTTAAATGAAAATCGGATTTTATATACCTTGCAAAAAATTATCTTTCCCTCATTCCGGGAATGACCACGGAAATCCTAAACCAAAAATCATATGAAAAAACTGTTACCTTTTGTAAGCGTGATGTTTCTGTTTGCTGCAACATCATTTGCACAAGTCACTGTAAGCGGCGCCGTCGGAGGCAATGGAACCTATGGCACGCTCAGCGTTGCCGGGGGTGCCTTCGCAGCCATCAACGGCACCGTTCAGACTGGCGCCAACATTGTTATCACCATTACGAGCAATGTTACGACCGAAACCGGTGCCATTGCCCTGAGTTCAGGCACCTGGGCTTCGCTGACCATCAATCCTTCGGGTGGCTTGGCCAGGACAGTTTCGGGCACCGCCACAACCCCCCTGATCAAACTGAACGGAGCTTCCAATGTCACCATCGACGGGCTCAATACAGGCGGCAACTCGCTGACCATCACCAACCAGAGCACGAGCGCCACGGCCGGTGCCAGCACCATTGCCTTCCTGGCCGATGCATCAAACGACGTGGTGAAGAACTGCACCATCCTTGGTTCCACCACCGGCGCCCCGGGCGCCACTTCCGCCACGGCGACCATCCTCGTGGGTGCCGGAACCACCTCCGGGTGTGACAACATCCAGATCCTGAACAACAACATCGGGCCTTACAGCACCAGCTACCCCACCATAGCCATCGGCTCCTGGGGTTTGTCGGGGTCGGCCTCGAATGACAACGCAACGGTTACCGGGAACAATATCTACGATTATTTCGCCACAACAGGCGCTACCGGCGTGAATGTCGGGTCGAACAGTTCTGGCTGGAATATCAGCAGCAACAAATTTTACCAGACTGTTTCCAGGTCCACGCTTACAGCCGGAAGCTACCTGAAAGCCATTTATGTCAACACCTCAGCCGGCAGCGGGTACGCGATCAACAGCAATATCATCGGGTATGCCACTTCCTCCCAAACGGGCATGCTGACCAACAGCGGCGGGAGGTTTACCGGGATCGAGCTGGCCGCGGTTGCCGCAAGCCCGATTTCCAACATCCAGGGAAACACCATCAACGGAATCACCTGGACTACCTCCACCAGCGCCTCTACCCTTGGAACAGCCACCTTTAACGGCATCATCGTCTCGGCCGGCGGGGTCAACATCGGTACATCGAGCGCCAACATCATCGGGGCCACCTCCGGAACTGGCAGTTCAAGCTCAAACATCTATGTAACAACAACGTCGAGTGGTTCCGGGATCTACCCGATCTATGTCACCTCATCAACCACCTGTTCCATTTCAGGGAACACCATTGGTGCCATCGCCACAGGCGGCGCAGCAGCCATGGGTTATTCCTTTTATGGCATCGCCATTGCAGGCTCGGGCAGCCATACGGTCAACAACAACACGATCGGAAACGCCACGGCCAACAGCATTGCCATCGGCACCAGCGGCACCACCACGGCTCAAACTAATATCATCGCCATTTACAGCACGGCCACCGGAACCACTGTTTCGATCGGTAACACGACCGGCACCGGCAACCTAATCCAGAATAACAGCTCATTCGGCAGCAGCACCAGTTCCCAGTTCTATGGCATTGATGCCACCGGCGCCGTGGGGACTCTCAACATGAACTACAACACCTTTACCGCCAACACCCTGGCGGGCGGCGGATTAACTGCCGGTACCATTTATTATACAAACCTGATCAATGGCGGGGCAGTAACTTCCGCGATCAACATCAACAACAACACGATCAATTCCGGAACGATTTCCATTGCTACCTATGGCGGAAGCGCCGGGTTTATCTACAATCTTGCAGGCGCCTCCACGGCAACCCTCAGCATCAGCAACAACAATATGGGCGGGTTGAGTTACACAGGAGCTACAGGAGGTACCGGCACTTTTACAGGCATCAACGAGCAAACCGGGACCCCGGTGACTGAGGTCATCAGTGGCAACAATTTTAACAATCTCAGCATTAAAACGTCGGGATCCATTTACCTGATCTATAACAGTTATGTTGCTCCTGCCAGCGGCACCAAGACCATCCAAAACAACAGCGTGGTGACCGGCTTCAGCCGTACTGCAACGGCGGCAGGATCTTTTTACTGCTACTACGATGGTTCTGCTTCTCCTTCCACGGTCACAGAAACAATTTCCGGGAATACTTTCTCAAACCTGACAACAAATACTTCAGGCAGTTACAGCTTTTACGGGATTTACTGCACCTCAACCAATAATCCAAACCGGAGCGTATATAACAACACCATCAGCACCGTTACCTTCAACGGAAACACCAGTGTTTATGGCATTTATTTAAATGGACTGGGCGGTACGTCCGGCACACCGAATGCCGTTTATGGCAACACCTTCTCAGGTTTAACCTGCAGCGGTACGGCCAGTATCTACGGGCTCTACATCGGTGCAACAAACCTGTACGTAAACGCTTACAACAACACGATCCAGACCTTCACGCTGTCGGGAGCCTCCACGGTTTACGGGATTTACGGATCGGGATCAACCAACGCGGTCAATTTCTACAACAACACGGTAACCGGCATCTCCAACAGTGCGGCAGGAACCATTTATGGTATATATAATGTCGGTGGAACCCTGATGAACTATTACCAAAATTACATCAATAGCCTGTCAAGTGCGGGAAATGTTCATGGGGTGTTTGTTTCAAGTGGTACCGCCGTCAATATTTACCAACAGCAGCTTTCCGGAGGGAACAACTACAGCATTTACGGTATTACCTCAAGCGGTGCAGCTACGGTTGCCAACGGGATTACCGTTAACGGCGGAACCTCCGTCTATTTATATAAAAACAACATCTACAACATCAGCAACACCAGCGCCGGCAGCACCGTGCCTCTGGTGAACGGGATGCTCTTCTCGGCCGGTACAAACGTTAAGGCCTACAACAACATCATCGGTAATCTCACGGCATCCAGTTCCACTTACTCGGACGCCATCCGGGGAATCAGCGTCACATCGACCACGACCTCCGCGAACTACAACATTTATTACAACACGGTATACCTGTCGGGCACAGGCGCTGCGGGATTCGGCACGACAGGCCTCTTCCATGCCGCCAGTTCAACGGCTACCACGGCCGCGCTTGACCTGCGCGACAACATCATCGTGAACGGCTGTACCCCGGGAACCGGGGGAACGGTGGTGGCCTACCGGAGAAGCGCCGGAACCGCCACCATGCTGGCCAACTATGCCAGCACCTCCAACAACAACCTGTTCTACGCTGGTACACCGGGCGCCAACAACCTGATCTATTCCGACGGAACGAGCACGGCACAAACCATTTCGGCCTACAAGAACGGGGCTTTTACGGCCGGCACCATCGCGCCGCGCGATGCCGTATCGGTTAGTGAAAATCCCACATGGGTGAGCACCAACGGCTCCGACGCGACCTACCTTCATATTAACACCACCACGCCCACCCAGATCGAAAGTGCCGGGGCGCCAGTTTCGGGAATTACCGACGACTTTGACGGGGATACGCGCAACGGCTCCACCCCCGATATCGGCGCCGATGAATTCGCGGGAATCGGCGTTGACCTTACCCCCCCATCCATTACCTACACCACGATCACTAACAACTGCACCTTCACCGATCGCACCCTTGCAGGTGTTACGATATCCGATGCCACCGGCGTGCCGACCACCGGCAGCCTGGTACCCAGGATCTATTACAAGAAAAACTCAAATCCGTGGGTTTCACAGCCGGGAACCCTTACCGCGGGCAACGGGATAAGCGGCACCTGGAGTTTTACCATCTTGGCAGCCGATATGGGCGGCCTGGCATCCAATGACGTGATCTCCTACTACGTGATTGCCCAGGATGTGGCACCGACGAACAATATCACCTCTAACCCGGCAGCGGGACTGGTGGCTACCGATGTCAATACCGTTTCAACCCCTCCCACCACGCCTAACACCACACAGGTACTTCCTACGATGTCGGGCACCATCCTGGTGGGAACGGGTAATTATTACACCACCCTTACCGCTGCCATCAATGCCTACAACACGGCATGCCTGTCGGGCGCTGTCACCTTCAGCCTGACCGATGCCAGCTACGGCGCTTCCGAAACATTTCCCATCACCATCCTCGCGAACCCGCAGGCCAGCGTAACAAACACCCTGACCATCAGCCCGGCCAGCGGCACGGGCGTGACCCTCACGGGTTCTTCAGGCACTCCCCTGGTTGATTTCAACGGGGCCGACTATGTAACCATCGACGGGGTGAACAGCGGCGGCAGCTCGCTTACGATTTCCAATACCAGCACCGCGGCCACGGCCAACACGTGCACAATCCGCTATATAGCCGATGCCACCAACAACACCGTCACCAACTGTTCCGTCCTGGGTTCGTCTACCATGGCCCTGGGAACCAATGGCGGCAATATCCTTTTCAGCACCGGGACCACCACGGGCAATGACAACAACACCATTTCCTACTGCAAGATCGGTCCTGCCGGATCCAATCTCCCCTCCATGGGCATTTGTGCAAACGGGAGTACCGGTTCGTCAGCCCTGGCAAATAGCACCATCAATATCACCAACTGTGAAATTTACGACTTTTTCCTCACCGGCGGCTGTGCCGGCATATATGCCCTGACCGGCAATACCGCTTGGACCATCCAGAACAACAAGATCTACGAGTCGGCCTCGCGCACCTTTACCGGCACAGGAACCCTGAACGGCATCTATTTTGCCAACGCCACTTACGGGGATAACATCCAGATCACCGGAAACACGATCGGGTATGCCAGTAATTCGGGAACCGGAACCTTTACCCTCCTGGGCAGCGGGGTTGCTGGATCATTCCAGGGAATTTACCTGTCGGCGCTGTCAACGGCTGCCACCACATGCAATGTCAACAACAACATCATCTCCGATATTTCACTTACCTCCGCTTCGGGAACATTCTACGGGATCTACAACGCTACCGCGGCCTCCTCGAACACTATCAATATCAATTCGAACCAGGTTAAAAATATCGCTGTACTAACCTCTACGAGTACGGTTGTCGGAATTTATACAGGCGCCGCGACAACCCTGAACTGCAACTCCAATACCCTGGATAACATTTCGCGGAATACGGGTGGTGCTTTTTACGGGATTCAATATGCAAGCCCGACCACGGTTACTTTCAATGGGAATACCATTAAAAACCTGTCTTCCACCAGTATCTCGTCCACTTCAAATTTTTACGCCCTCTATTCAGGCAGCTCTCCGGTCACTGAAAACATCATCGGCAACAATATTTTCAACATCTCCTCGAGTTCCACCGGGGCCCAGAGTATCTACGGATGGTACAACAACACGGTAGCGGGAACGAAAACCATACAGAACAACAACATTTACAGCATTTCGGCAGCAGGCGGGGCCACCATTACCGGTATCAAACTGGCTTTGGGCACCACGGTCGAGATCAGCGGAAATTCGGTATACACCCTCAGCGGCGGACTGAACGTTTACGGGATCAACATCGGGGCCGGCACAACCACCAATGTATTCAGGAACAAGGTGTACGACCTCTCATCGGCCAATGCCAACGCCACTGTTTACGGTCTTTATATTTCAGCCGGAACGACCATCAACCTTTACAACAACATTGTAGGCGACCTCCGCGCCACGGCCGCCGCTGCTACCATTCCCGTGGTCGGGATCTATGCCTCCTCGGGAACAACCGTCAATATCTATTACAACACGGTCAACCTGAACGCGAGCAGTTCGGCATCTCCCTTTGGCAGCGCCGCCCTGTATGCCTCCACGACGCCCACGGTGAATCTGCGCAACAACATCCTGGTCAACACCTCAACACCGGCAGGGGCAACCGGGTTCACGGCAGCATACCGCAGGTCGGGCACCACGCTCACCACCTATGCCAGCACCTCCAACAACAACCTCTTTTATGCCGGAACCCCGGGTACCTACAACCTGATCATGTACGACGGTACAACTTCTTACCAGACCCTGGCCGCTTATAAGGCGGCCGTCGCTTCCCGCGATTCGTATTCGGTTACTGAAAACCCGACCTGGGCCAGCACTAACGGATCCGATCCAACCTACCTGCATATCAACACAACAACCCCGACGCAGATTGAGAGCGGCGCAGCACCCATCGACCCTTATACCACCGACTTTGACGGGGATACCAGGAATGTGACTACGCCGGATATCGGTGCGGACGAATTCAACGGGGTCATGCTTGACATGACCGCTCCCGTTATCACTTACACGACGCTTTCCAACTCATGCGGCGGGGTCGACCGCACCCTGGCAGGCGTAACTATTTCCGATGCATCAGGGGTTCCGACAACGGGATCGCTAGTTCCCCGGATTTACTACCGGAAAGCTTCCGGCACCTGGTATTCACAACCGGGAACGCTGACCGCAGGCGGATCAACCAGCGGAACCTGGAGTTTCCAGATCGTTGCTGCCGATATGGGCGGCCTGGCCACAAACGACGTGGTTTCCTACTATGTGATCGCACAGGATATCGCATCCCCGGCTAATATTGGCTCGAATCCTTCGGCCGGCCTCGTTGCCACGGATGTCAACACCGTTGCAACAGCGCCTACTTCGCCGAACACCTACACGGTGATCAGTAGTTTAACCGGCACTTATACAGTGGGGACATCAGGTAATTATACCACGCTCACATTAGCCGTGGCAGCCTACAACGCTTCATGCATCAACGGGCCGGTCATTTTCAGCCTGACCGATGCAACCTATTCTGCCAGCGAAACTTTCCCGATCACCATCAATGCCAACGCCACGGCAAGCGGAACCAACACGCTGACCATCAAACCGGCTGCCAGCAACAATGTTGCCATCACCGGTTTATCCACCACGGCACTGATCCTTCTCAACGGGGCTGATTATGTTACCATAGACGGGTCGAACGGATCAACGGCAAACGTGGTATGCCCGGCATCTGCCGCAACACGCAACCTGACCCTGACGAATTCGGGTTCAGGTACCTCCAGCGCGGTCATCTGGATGCAAACGGCCACAGCCGACGGCGCCACAAATAATGTTGTAAAGAACTGCAACCTTGCAGGCAGCGGCAATACGCAGACATTGTTCGGAGTAGGTTCCGGTTCAAGTACGATCGGCACCTCAAGCCTGGGAACAGGGAACAACAACAATTCCTTCATTAATAACAACATCAGTAAAACCCAGTATGGTATTTATTCCCAGGGCGCCAGCGCGGGGAGCAAGAATTCGGGGACGACCATCAACCAGAACCTGATCAATACGGCATCACCCAACAACGTTGCAAAAGGAGGAATACAGGTTGGATTTGAAAACAACATCACTATTTCAGGAAATTCCATTTCCGGCATGACCCAGTCAAGTTCTCCTGACGTGTTCGGGATTGCGGCCGGTCTAACCGCATTGAGCAATACAACTTTCAGCGGCAATGAGGTAACCAACGCCACCATCAGCAACAACGTTATCGGCGTTGTGACAAACACGGGCACCTTCTCGGCCGGCGGTATTACCCTGGCCACTGCAACTTCAGGCACCACGACGATCTCCAACAACATGATCAGTGGCGTCGGCGCCAACGGGACCTCCGGGGACTTCGCGGCCGGTATTATACTGGGAGGTGGAACCGGCTCTACCACCAATATTTTCTTCAACACGGTAACCATGAGCACGATCCTGACAGGCGGAAATCAGAACACCTTTGCCCTCGCGGTCGGAGGTACAACCCCTACTGTCAATATTAAAAACAACATCCTGACTGCCACGGGAAGCAACGGCACGGGTATCAATTATGCCATCGGTCTTGCCTATTCCAGCACCACCGGGAACTATGTGGGGCTGACCTCCGACAATAACGACCTCTTTGCGAGCGGAACCAGCGCGGGAGTCGGGGAAACCGGTCTTCTCCAGGCTGGTACCGCCAGGACGACGCTGGCCAACTGGACCACCGAAACTGGACGTGACGGCGCATCAAAGAACGCCAACCCCACCTTTCTCAGCGCTACCGACCTGCACATTGATGTTTCCGTTCTTAGCAATGGCACCTACTTCAACGGTACGGCAGCTCCGGGTACAGGGGTCACCGTTGATATTGACTGCGACACGAGGGATTCATCAACACCTGATATCGGTGCGGATGAATTTTCAACCACTACCTGCGCCGGAGCCGTGGGCGGTACTGCCAGCGGAACTACTTCGTTTTGCAACTCGGGAACTCCCACCATCACGGCAACTGGATACTCGATAGGGATCGGAAGCGCTTACCAGTGGCAATATTCCAACGACAACTTTGCAACCGATATTCATGATTTCGCGGGACAAACAAACCCTGCCGCCCTTACCACCGGTGCTGTAACTGCCACAACCAATTACCGTTTAAAAGTAACCTGTACTTCAGGACAGGCAACCGACTATTCAACACCGGTTATTACGGTCACCATCAAACCTACACCTACCGCTTCCGCTTCCGGAAATACGCCCATTTGTGCCGGTGGAACGCTCAACCTCACCTGCACCACCAACATTGCCAATACGTTCAGCTGGTCGGGACCAAACGGGTATAACAACACCACCCAGAATCCGAGCCTGACGCCGGTAACTGTGCTGGCATCGGGAGTCTATACGGTGACGGCAACACTCAACGGCTGTTCCGTAACTGCCTCCACACCAACAATAACGGTTAATGCGCAGCCTACGGCCGTTACCATTACCCCGGCCTCCGCCACCATACCGGCAGGTACGATCCAGTCGCTGGCAGCCACCGGGGGCACAAGCAGCGGCGACTTCACGTTCGGCACCGGCGGGTCATCAACCACGGGTTCGAGTACAACAAGTCCCCTTGGACCAAATCCAATGCAGAATTATTATGGCGGGACCAAGCAGCAGTGTCTTTACACGGCGGCAGAGTTAACGTTAGCAGGCATGTCTGCAGGCACGATTTCAGCGATCAAGGTCAACATGGCTGTTGCAGATAATACCTATTCGCTGCTGAGTTTCACCGTGAAGATGGGAAATACCCTTACCGGTTCCTATGCCACTACTTCCTCGTGGGTCACTTCAGGCCTGTCCGTCGTTAGAAACAGTGCCACCCTGGTTCCGCAAAACGGGTTGAACACGCTTACTTTCGATACACCGTTTACGTGGGACGGCACCAGCAACCTGGTGGTTGAGATGACCTACAGCAACAATAATGGTGGGGAATACACGCTCAACAATTCTGCCTATTATACCGCGACCTCTTTTACCAGCACCCTTTTCTACCGGGTCGACAACACTGCTTTTGCAACTATAGATGCTTATGTTGGCGCTGCTAACTACAGTTACCTTGCAAGAACGGACGTTGTCTTTTCAGCCGTTTCCCAGAGTCCAATCACCTGGTCGCCGACAACGAGCCTCTATACCGACGCAGGTGCAGGCAGTGGCTATACAGGAACACCGCAGGCCACGGTCTGGACCAAACCAAACGCAACCATCACCTATACCGCTACCGCGACCTCGGGCACCGGGTGTACCAATACCAAGACGGTGCTCGTAACGGTCACCCCATCCTGGACCGGGGCCACCAACACCAACTGGGGCACCTCGACCAACTGGAGCTCCAACGCCATCCCCGGCCCGTCGGATGATGTTACCATCCCCGCGGTGTCGAACCTGCCCATTATCAATGAAGACCCGGGCACACCGGCAACCTGCCACAACATCACCATCAAAAACAACGCCTCGGTTACCGTGGCGCCGGGAAAAGCCTTCACCGTAAGCGGCACCGTAACCAACAGCGCTACTCCTGGGATCATTATCCAGTCCGACGCCACCGGCAGCGGCTCGATGATCTTCAACACCACCTCTATTTCAGGTACGATGGATCGTTTTATCTCCCATTGGACCGACGACAGCCACGGCTGGCACTTCCTCTCTTCGCCCGTGGCGAGCCAGGCCATCCAGCCCCTGTTCGTTCCCGCCACACCTGATGCAACGGAGGACTTCTATGCATGGGATGAAACAAACAACTGGTGGTACAACTCCAAAGACGGGAACATGTCATGGGTATCCGGTTTCGACGCAAGCTTCATTCCCGGCAAGGGATACCTGGTGGCCTACCTGACCAACGTGACCAAAACCTTTACCGGAACGTTCAACGTGGCGAATGTGCCAAAGTCAGGCCTTACCAACACCCCCGGTCCTTATGGCGGTAATGATATCACTCCGGGCTGGAACCTGCTCGGCAATCCCTTCACGAGCGCCCTGATCTGGAACAACGGGGCATGGTCGCTGAACAACATTGCCACCGTTGCCAAGATCTGGACCGAGAACTATGCAAGCTACTCCGACATCGACATCAATACCGGCGGCATCATCCCGGCTACCCAGGGATTCATGGTCAACGTGACCGACGTGGCCGGCGGATCGCTCACCATCCCCGCTGCCGCGCGCACGCACAGCACGCAGAACTGGTACAAATCAACCGGCATCCCCTGCATCAAACTGCTCGCGCACAACCTGGCTGCCCAAACGGCCCAGGAGAGCACCGTGATGTTCAACAACCAGGCAACCGCCGGTTACAGCCCCGCCTTCGACTGCCGCTTCTTCCCGGGCTATGCCCCGCAGTTCTACTCGGTTGACGGATCAGAACACCTTTCGACCAACGTGTTGCCCAGCCTCGACAACCAGACCATCATCCCCTTCAATTTCATCAAGACCACCGGGGTGAACTACTCGATCGAAGCCACGAAGATCGACAACATCGAAGGCCAGGTTTACCTTACCGACCTCAAGCTCGACAAGACCCAGAACCTTGCCGACAACCCTGTGTATACCTTCACCGCCGCCGCCGGCGATAACCCGTCGCGTTTCGTGCTTTCGTTCAGCCACGTAGGCATCGGCGAAAACACCACCGGCAAAAACGGGATCTACTCGTATGGAAACAACCTGTACATTGTCAACCCGGGCGTTGCCCGCCTGGAGGTGTTCAACCTCACCGGGCAGAAACTGCTGGCTGAAGAGATCAGCAGCACCGTGTTGTTCAGGAAAATGCTCTTCGTGCCAACCGGCTACTACGTAGTTAGGCTCACCACGGGAACAAAGGTTGTTGTAACGAAGGTATTCATCCAGTCATAAACGCAAAAAAACTTATCATATGAAAACATTACGCAAATTATTACTGACCCTGGCCTTCCTTATGACAAGCATGTTCATGCTCAACGCAATTGCCGACAACCCGCTCGATGCACCCCCGCCCCCACCGGGCGGAGGCCATGGCGGCGGCGGAAACCAGACAGGAGCCCCCATCGACGGCGGTGTGGGGATCCTCATGGCCCTGGGAGCAGCTTACGGAACCTACAAACTGCTGAAAAGCCGCAAAGCAGACAAGGAGGCTGAAGAGGTCGTAAACTAATCATCCTCATCCTTTTTTCAACCGGGAATCGCCTTATGGGTGGTTCCCGGTTTTTTTTTGCTACTTTTACACCCTCCTTTCACCTGTTATGATCCAACGATTCAAGAAGTTCTGCCTGCTTTTTTTCCTGGGGTTTACGGTTGTTTGCTCCGGGCAGGAAAAACGCACCATCGACAGCCTTGAAAAGGTCCTTTCAAAAACAACCGATGACAAGGCAAAGTGCACGATATACAACGCCCTCTTTTCCGAATACATCCGGCTGAATATTGAAAAATCAATCTATTACAACAACCTCTGCCTGAAGCTGGCGAACAGGATCAACTATCCGAAGGGAATTGCCGATGCCCTCTACAGCCGGTCGGAGGTATACCGGGTGAAGGGACAGTACGACAGCGCCCTGGCGGTGATCATGACGGCAAAGCCGCTCTTCCTGGCGGCGTCCGACAGCATCGGCTACGGCGAATGCCTCAGCCAGATCGGGTTTCTTTACGCCGCCAAAAACGACCTGAAGAATGCACTGATCAACCTGCACGATGCCCGCAGGATCTATATCGCCACAGGCAACAAAAAGAATCTCTCCCTGCTCTATACCCATATCGGCTCCCTCTTTCAGCGCGAGAAACGCTTCGATTCCGCCCTGGCCTACTTCCAGAAATCCCTTGAAATTAATGAGAAAAACGGCTTTAAGCTGGGATCTTCGGTCAACCTGATGAACCTGGGAACGCTTTACGAAGACCAGGAAAACCATCAAAAGGCGCTCGCCTATTACCAGCAGGCGCTCGAACTGAAGGAAAAGCTGGGCGACAGGCACGGAATCGGGTTTTGTCTCAACAACCTCGGCATGGTGAACATGAACCTGGGGAATGTGAGCGCGGCCTTGTCTTACCATGAAAGGGCGCTGGAAATCGCGCGGGAATTCAACAGCGAACTCGATATCACCATGTGTTACATCAACCTGGGGTTTGATTACCAGCGGGGAAACATGTTCAGCAAGGCGGTGGATATCACCCTCAAAGGACTCACGATGGCGCGGCATATCAATGATTTCAGGCTCATCCGCGAATCGGCCCGGGTGCTCTTCGAATCATACGACACCCTGAAAAATTACAAAGAGGCTTTCCGTTACCATGTATTGTTCAAGCAGTACAGCGACAGCATCGTGAAGCGGAACAACCTGAAGGCGCTGGCGGAGATCCAGGAAAAATACAATTCGGCAAACAAGGAGAACCAGATCGCCGCCCTGAAGATGGACAAAGACCGGCAGGAGCTGCAGATCCAGCGGTTCAGGGCGTGGTATTTCCTGGCTATCGGACTCTTCGTCGCCCTGCTCGTACTGGCCCTCTTTTTTTATTACCGGTCGCGGATCTCGCGCAAGCTTTCGTTGAAGATGAAGGAGATCAACGAGATGAAATCCCATTTTTTCGCCAACCTGTCGCACGAATTCCGCACCCCCCTCACCCTGATGCTGGGACCAGCCGAGAAGCTGCTGGAAAATGCCCGGCCTGAAGACAAACCCTGGCTTCAGCTGATCCACCGCAATGCAAGCCGGCTGCTTTTCCTTGATGAACAACTGCTCGAATTCACCCGGATCGACAGCGGGAACCAGAAAATCCGCCTCTATTCGGGGAATATCCTCCTCCCGCTCACCGCCATTGCCGATTCGTTCGTGCTGATGGCCGAACAGAAAAACCTGCGCTATTCGTTCCGCTTTCCCGGCGAGCCGGTCGAACTGCTCTTCGATCCCGATATCCTTGAAAAGGTAACGACCAACCTGCTGTCGAACGCATTCAAATACACCCCCTCGCCGGGCTCGGTCGAACTCACGGTAAAAACCGTAAAAGATCATCCCGGCCCGGATGTTCCCGGCACCGGGAAGGAAAAGAGCTCGTGGCTGAGGATCGACGTGCGCGACGACGGGAACGGCATCCCCGAAAACAAAAAGGAGGAGATCTTCGAACGCTTTTATCAGTTAAACTATAACCCCGGCAACACCACCGGGGGGGTAGGCATCGGGCTGGCCCTGACCCGCGAGTTGCTGATCCTCCATCACGGGTTCATCACCCTTGAAACTGCCGAAGGCAAAGGAAGCCTCTTTTCCGTGTTTCTCCCGATGGACCGGCAGGCTTATTCGTCCGAAGAACTGAGCGAATCCAACCATTATCTTCCGGCAACCGCTGCTGATCATGCTGTTCTCCCGGCCGAGGAGTTCCCTGCCATTCCTCCTGCAGGCGATGAGGAGGCGGATTCCGACGAAACGCCGGCCGAAAGCGGGTTGCCGCAGGTGCTGGTGGTTGACGACAACGCCGATATGCGGCTTTATATCCGCGAGATCCTGCAAAACGAGTACGCCGTTACAGAGGCAGCCAACGGCGACGAAGGTTTTGAAATTGCCAGCCAGTCGGTTCCCGACCTCATCGTGACCGACGTGATGATGTACCCGGTAAACGGGATCGAATTCTGCAAAAAGGTGAAGGAAGACGAACGTACCAGCCACATCCCGGTGATCATGCTTACGGCGCGCAGCGGTCCGCGCGACAAGATCGAAGGACTCGAGACCGGCGCCGACGACTACCTCACAAAACCGTTCAGCACGGCAGAACTGATGGTCAGAATACGCAACCTGGTCGCCCAGCGGAAGAAGCTGCGGCAGATCTTCTCAAGCGCCAGGAACCTCGACCCGAAAATCCTCAGCGTGACCCCGGCCGATGAGAAATTCCTGAATCGCCTGATCGCCCTCGTCGAGGATAATATCGACAACCCGGAACTCGATACTGAATTCCTGCTGCTCAACATCGCCATGAGCCGCAGCCAGCTTCACCGGAAGGTCAAGGCTCTCACCGGCGAACCGATTACCGGGTTCGTAAGGATCATCCGCATTAAACGGGCCGCGCAGCTGATGGAACAGAAATTCGGAAACGTTTCCGAGATCATGTATGCCGTGGGGTTCAACAACCTTTCCTACTTCACCAAAAGCTTCAGGGCCGTTTACCAGATGACACCCACCGAATTTATGGCACGGTGACACATTGGTGTCAACTTCCGGCACAATGATGTTAATCTGATTTCACTTCCTGACCGATATTCCGCGCGATCGTCCCGGCGCCGGAACCGCGCATTTCATTTGAAACATGCATGGCAATTCCTGGCACATCCATGTTAACCCGTTCCTTTTTCTCCCGGTACTTTTGCGGCGTTGAAATCATCTTCGTTTTACCGCAAAAAAAGTATCCAAATGAAAAGAATATATCCTTTATTGATTCTCCTGCTGTTTACAGAATTATTATACAGCCAGCCCCTGACGGGAACAAAGACGATTCCCGGCGATTATGCCACCATCCAGGAGGCCATCGTTGCTTTGAATTCCCACGGGGTTGGCTATGGCGGCGTTACTTTCAACGTTGCTGCGGGGAGTTCCGAAACCCTGGCCAGCGCCACTTCGGGGCTGATCAATTATTACTGCGGTCCCTCCTGGTACTCCAATACGTATTCCCCGGTCGTTTTCCAGAAATCGGGTTCCGGGGCCAACCCGCTGATCACCGCGTTTACCCCGGGAACCTCCACAGCCACCGACGGGATCATCATGCTGGCCGGCGTCAATTCCATTACCTTCGACGGCATCGACCTGCAGGAAAACCCGCTGAACATCACCCCGACCATGCAGATGGAGTGGGGCTATGCGCTGGTCAAGAAAAACACGACGGCACCTGTCATGGGGTGCCAGAACGTCACCATCCGCAACTGCAACATCACACTGAACAAAGCCAATACCGCCTCCTGCGGGATCCACGCGGGAAATCACGTTTTCAACTCCTCCACCGTACTCAATTTCAGCATTTCGTCGGATGCAAACAACGGCTGCCGGTTTTACGGCAATAACATTTCGAACGTGAGCAACGGGATCGACGTGGAGGGATACAGCGGTTCGCTTGCGCTCTACGATAACGCAAACGAGATCGGCGTCACCGCCGGGAATGTGATCACCAACTTCGGCGGCGGCGCAGGCAATCCCTGCGGGATTTACGCCTCGTACCAGGAAAACCTCAAAATCGCCGGCAACACCGTCAACGGCGGAAGCGGGAGTTCGGGAAACCTTTACGGCATCTATACCGGCCCGGGAACAGGATCGGACCTTGAAATTTCAGGCAACACGGTCACCCTTACGCCCACCGTCGCCATCAACACCTTTTTCGGCATCCGCAACACCATGGGCAGCATCTCCTCCTCCCCGAATACGGTCAGCATCTTCAACAATATCATTGAGAACTTTACCAGCCCCGTGTCAAGCAACTGGCCCTCCTGCCTTATTTCACAGGAAGCCAGCGCCGCCACGGTGAATATTTACGGGAACATCCTGCGCAACAACACCAGTTATGGCGCCAATTACTTTTACGCGATCGCGGAGCTGAGCAACGTGGCCGGCGGAATCCGGAACATTTACAACAACCAGATCTTCAACCTCAGCATTGGCACCAGCACCTCCGTTTATGGCATCGATTACAACACCTCCACAACCACCACCGGCAACATTTACAACAACACGATCCACGGGATCGTCTCAAACGGGGGCACCAACAAAGGGATCATGCTCGAGGCAGGCGGCACGACGAACCTCTACAGGAACAAGCTTTACGACATCTCTTCCAATGGCAACGGCACCAATGGCCAGGGGCTGATCACGGGTGTCCATATCCAGGCCACAACCACCGTCAACCTGTTCAACAACTACATCTCCGATCTCAGGGGCCCGACCACGATGTACGGTTACGCCGGTGATGCCATCGACGGGATCTTCCTCAACACGGCCACCACCTGCAACATCACCGGAAATACGATTTACCTCAATGCCTCGAGTATCTATTCCGGTTTCAGGACCTCCTGTCTCAGCATTTCGTCAAACGTAATCAGCTCGGTGGTTTTAAAGAACAACATCCTGGTGAATCTCTCCGCTTCCACTGGTACCGGGAACTTTGCCACTGCCATGCGGCGGGGAAGCACCTCCCTGACCAATTACGCCACCACGTCGGACAACAACCTTTTTTACGCCGGCACCCCCGGACCCAACCACCTGATCTTCGAGGATTACACCAATGCCGACCAGACGCTGGCGGCCTTCAGGGCCAGGGTGACTCCCCGCGAGATCAGTTCCATCACCGAACTGCCGCCGTTTGTCAATGCGGCCGGGAACGACCTGCACCTGACAGCCGGCGCCGGAACGGCCTGTGAAAGCGGCGGACAAGTGATCGCATCTCCCATTGCCATCACCGACGACTTCGACGGCGATGCACGTTATCCCAACGCAGGGTATCCGAACAACCCGGCTCACCCGGCTACAGCTCCCGACATCGGGGCCGACGAGTTCGCCGGTTCGGCCGACAACACGCCCCCGGTGATCTCCTACACCAGCGTACCCGATCCGCCCGACAACAATCCCGTGACCCTCACCGCCACCATCATCGACCAGGGACTCGGAGTGGCAACGAGCGGCGGCGGATTGCCCATGCTTTACTGGAAAAAGAGCAGCGATGCCGGTTACACCGGTGTGCAGGGTGTTTCGGCCGGCGCGGGCCAGTATACCTTCATCTTTGGCAGCGGAGTGAGTTCGGGCGATGTGGTATATTACTATGTGGTGGCCCAGGACCTGGTGGTTCCGGCCAACGTGAGCGCCTACCCGTCGTCAGGCGCGGCAGGATACAGTTCAAATCCGCCGGCCGTTTCAACCCCGCCGTCGGCGCCAAACTACTATACCGTGCAGAGCCCGCTTGTTGGAACCAAGACCATCCCGGGCGACTTTGCATCGATCCAGGCGGCCGTCGCCGTGCTTAACTCAAGGGGTACCGGCACCACCGGCATCACCTTCAACGTGGCGGCAGGCTACACCGAAACCTTCACCAATGCCGGCGGCGGGCTGATCAACTTCACCTGTTCCCCCTCCTGGTACTCATCCGCCACAAACCCGGTGGTGTTCAGGAAGTGGGGCGCCGGAGCCAACCCGCTGATCACCGCCTTCACCCCGGGAACTTCCCTCACCCTCGACGGGATCATTAAAATTGCCGGCGGCGATTACATCACCTTCGACGGCATCGACCTGCAGGAAAACCCGCTGAACACCACCCCGACCATGCAAATGGAGTGGGGATACGCCCTGCTGAAGAAAAATGCGTCGGGTTCGGCCGACGGTTGCCAGAACGTAGTCATCCGCAACTGCAGCATCACCCTGAACAAGACGAACACAGCCACCTCCGGGATTCATATCGGCGACCACACAACAGGTTCTGTTAATCCCATCAACGTGGTGACCGCGGCAACCGACGCGCACAACAACTGTAAAATTTACAGCAACACCATCTCCAATTCCTATACCGGCATCGATCTGCAGGGTTACAGCGGCGGGCTCTCGGCCTATGATGGCGGGAACGAGATCGGGGTATCGGGCGGAAACACCATCGCCAATTTCGGCGGAGGGTCCATCGCCGCCCAGGCGATCTACACAAGCTACCAGCAAAACCTGAAGGTCGCGAACAACATCGTCAGCGGGGGCGCCGGAACCACCGGCTATCTATACGGGATCAACCTGGCTTCGGGAACCGGCTCCAGCGCCGACGTCACCGGCAACGACATTACGCTGGGCGCCGCTACCAGCCATATCTACGGCGTCTACAACGCCATGGGGAATGCCGGTGCCGCGCCCAACACCCTCAACATCAGCAACAACATCATCGAAAACTGTTCCGGCACCCTGGCAGGCGATTCCTACCTCTACGGCATCTACCAGTATGCCACTGCCAGTACGGTGAACCTGAACGGGAACATCATCAGGAATTTCACCAAGCCATCAACCGGGCAGATCTGCGCCATCTTCCAGAACAATACCGCCGCCAGCGGGGCGGAAAGCATCAGCAACAACCAGATCTACAACCTCACCTCCACCGGCGCCGCTTCCGTGGTGGGAATCGAAAGCTACCCCGCATCGACCACCACCGGCACCCTGTCGGGCAACCTCATCCACGCGCTCAGCTCGGCCGGAGGGACCAACATTGCCATCGAGGCGAAGAGCATGGCCTTCGCACACATCTCCGGCAACCGCATCTACACCATCGGGTCAACCGGCTCCGGATCGGTGACGGGGATCAACCTCTACTCGGTGATCAACACGAATGCTTACAACAACTATATCTCCGACCTGCAACTGCCGGCCAACGCCAACACCGGGTTTTCCATGGCCGGCATCGCCTCGAACTACGGAACAACCCTCACCCTGTTCAACAATACCATCTACCTCAATTCGAACACCCCTGCTGTCACCTACTCCGTCGCCGCCCTGTCGCTCCTCTCCAACTCCACGGCGCTCACCATGAACAACAACATCTTCATCAACCTTTACCAGTCGACCGGTACGTACCGCTCTTCGGTGTTTTACCGATACGGCACCGACCTGGCGAATTACAACACCGGTTCGGGCAACAACCTCTTTTACTGCGGGATTCCCGGCGCCAACAACGTGATTTTCTACAACAACACCACGTGGTACCAAACCCTGGCAACATTCCAGTCGGCCGTGTCGCCCAGGGAGGCGAATTCGGTGACCGAGCTGCCCCCGTTCACAGACGCAGCCAACAACAACCTCCACCTGCTGGCAGGCCTAGAGACCCTGTGCGAAAGCGGGGGCAAGATCATCACCGCTCCCGATTCCATCGCACACGACCAGGACGGTGACGCCCGCTATCCCAACGCCGGGTACCCGTTCATCGCCCTGGACATGCCGACCGCGCCCGATATCGGCGCCGACGAATTCGCCGGCGGACATGTGCGCACCCCGCCGGTGATCGCCTACACGCCGCTGGGCAACCCGGTCACCGTCGCGGCACAAACCCTCACGGCCACCATTACCGATCCCACTTCGTCGATTCCCACCTCCGGCACCGGCCTGCCCGTGCTTTACTGGAAGAAGAACAGCGCCGCGGCCTGGACCGCGGCGCAGGGCATTTCAGCCGGGAACAACCTCTATTCCTTTACCTTTGGTTCGGGGGTGATCTCGGGGGATGTGATCTATTACTACATTGCCGCCCAGGGCACCTGGCCCATTCCCAACGTGGGCGCTTCGCCGTCGAACCTGGCGGGCGGCTATACCGCCAACCCGCCTGCCGCCTCTGTTCCTCCGACAAACCCAAGCAGTTATACGGTGCAGAGCCCGGTCTCCGGAACCGTCACCGTGGGCGCTTCGGGCACCTACCAGAATATCACCGGGGCGGGCGGGCTGTTCCAGAACATCAACACCGTGGGATTGCAGGGCAACCTGGTGGCGGTCATCCTCAACGATCTAACCGAGCCGGGAACCTACCAGCTCAACCAGTGGAGTGAAACCGGCGCAGGGAACTACACCCTGGCCATCGTGCCGGATGCCACCACCCAGCGCGTTATCTCCGGAACGGCCGTTGCCGCCGCCACCCCCATGATCGGCATCAACGGGGCCGACCGGGTGACCATCAACGGCGGCAGCGGAAAATACCTGCTCTTCAGGAATACCCTGGCCTCCGCCAACTTTACCGGACCCGCCATCCAGTTCAGCAACGGCTCGGTAAACGATACCCTTAAAAATTGCATCATCGAAAGCAATGAATCTACGGCCACCAGCGGAACAGTGACCCTCGGAAGTACCGGAACCAACAGCGTTTATATTGCTTCGTGCGACATACGCAACCCTACGGGGGGGAATGCAGGCAATGCAAGCAATGCAATCAATGCAGGCAATGCAGGCAATGCAAACAATGTGGTGAATTTGCAGTTGAACAATATTTACAATTTTACCAATGCGGCAGTTTATATGGCCGGTGTAGCCAACGGGTGTACTGTGAACGGCAACAACCTGTATGAAACATCGGTGCAGACCAGTTCCCTTTACGGGATCTATATCGGCGGCGGCAGCGGCCACACCATCACCAGCAACAATTTCGGGGGAAGCAACGCCACCCGCACCGGTGCGGCCGTTACTACTTCAGCAGGTATTACCGGTATCTACCTGTCGGTGGGAACCTCCTCTCCCACCAGCGTTCAGGGAAACCACCTCTCCAACTTCGGATCCACCGGGTCATCCGCAATTGCCGCAGTGTACGGCATCCAGGTGGCGGGTGGCAATGTAAACCTTGGAACCGTTACGGGCAACGTGTTCGGCGGGGGGGCACTGGCTTCCGACACCATCCGCAGCGGCTACGACAATGGCATCATCTACTGCTTTGGCAGCGGCGTTGTCAATATTGAAAACAACACCGTGGGAAACATCGCCCACTGGGTAGGCGGAAACGACCGCACGGCGGGCATGCTGATCACCGGTGGAACGGTGCATGTCAAGAACAACATCATCCGCGACATCCGGTCTAATGCCAATGGAAACGGCTACATCTACCTGCCGGTGGGCATCGAGGTGAACTCGGTGACAAACGCGGTCATTGAAGGGAACACCATCACCAACATCTGGGATTTCAACACCGGCGCCAGCGCCTTCATGGTGGCCGGCATCGTGGTGCAGTCGCCCTCGGTAAGCGGCATTGTGATCAGGAACAATAAAATCAGCAACATCTACTCCACCGGAACGGGCACCGGCAGCAGTTCGCCGCAGCTTTACGGCATCTACAACTACGGAACCACCTCCTCCGTTTACAACAACATGATCCTGCTGGGTCAGTCGCCAGCAACCGCCGAATGCCGCATCACCGGTATTTACGACCTGAGCAGCTCGGCCAGCACCTACTATTTCAACTCGGTGAGCATCACCGGCACGGCAAGCGGGACCAACAGCAGCTATGCCTTTTACACCGGCGCCACCGGCACCCTCACGGTGAAAGACAATATTTTTTACAATGGCCGCAGCGGCGGATCGGTGAAACCGTATGCCATCGGCACCGGTGCCGCGGCAACACCCGTGAGCAACTACAACGACCTCTTTTCAACAGGAAGTTACCTCGGACTCTGGAACGCGACCAACTGTGCCACCCTCGCGGCCTGGAGAACCGCCTCGTCGCAGGATGCCGCCAGCGTGTCGGGCGACCCGTATTTCATGAGTTCCACCGACCTGCACATCAACACCACCACGGCCTCCCCGGTAAAAAACGCCGGATTGAACATCCCATCGGTTTCAACCGATTATGACAGCGAAACCCGGAACAACCCGCCCGATATTGGTGCCGACGAGTATACCTCTTCCCCGGTCATCGTAACTTCCGCCGCCACCCAGGTCACCTGGAACAGCGCCACCCTCAACGGCACGGTGAATGCAAACAACGAAACAACCACGGTCTCCTTTGAATACGGCACCACTGTTTCCTACGGAAGCACCGCGACAGTCACTCCGGCCACAGTGACCGGGAGTTCCACAACCCCGGTAAGCGCCGCCCTGGCGCTGCTCGCACCAAACACGCTCTATCATTTCCGGGTGACCGGCGTAGCCGGGAACATCGCCTTTCACGGCTCCGACCTGACCTTCACCACCCTTTCCGACACGAAAACCATCCAGCTCACCTCCCTATTCCTCGAAGGGCTCTACGCCGGGAACGGCGCCATGAACCAGGCATACGATGAAAACGGCCCCCACTGGGCCACGGGCATTGCCGACCACATCACGGTGGAGCTGCACAGCAGCACCCCCGGTTACTACAGCACCCTCGTTTACAGGGCGACCGACGTGGCGCTCACCACCACAGGCACAGCTGCATTCACCATTCCGGCCACCTTCAACGGAACCTATTACATCGCGGTGAAACACCGCAACAGCCTCGAAACAGTGAGCGCAATGCCTGTGTCGTTTTCAGGCGGCGTAATTACCCAGTCGTTCGGCACTCCCGCCGACGTGTATGGTGGGAACCTCCTGCAGATGGCGGATATGGGCTACGCCATTTATGGTGGCGATGTGTCGCAGGATGGCGCGGTCGACCTCAGCGACTTTGCCCCGGTCGACAACCAGGCGGCGGAGTTCGCCACCGGCTACCTGCCCGAAGATGTGAACGGCGACGGGGGCGTTGACCTCACCGACTTCGCCATCATCGACAACAACGCCGCCGCGTTCATCGGCGCGGTCACCCCTCCGTAAGCAGCGATCACACGGGTTTCCGACGAAAATATTTACATGCAACAACCTCTGAATTCACTAAAATCAAATAAACAATCATACAAAAATGAAAACAAAGATCATCCTTCTTTCAAAAACAATTACCCTTATGTTCATTATGCTGATCGTTCTCCAGGCAGGCGCCCAGCGGCGGTTCACACCCCTCGCACCTTTGGGCGGCAGCGACTTCAGCTATACCATCGCCAACGACGTGCAGGTTTCGGACAAGGTCATGGAGTTCGACCTCTACCTGCTCGATACCGACGCTTCGCAGTCCTTTGAACTGGCATCCATCCAGGCCGGCATCCTGGTTAATTCAGCCATCTACAACGGCGGAACGGTGACCGCCTCCATCGTTGCCGGAAGCTCCGGCCTGCTGGCCGCACAGGTACCCTCTTCCATCGCCTTCGCCTCGAACTGCATCAAGCTCGGGCCGCGAACGCCTCCGCAATCGGGCAACGGCACCATCATCAGCACCAGCGCCCCGGGAACCAGGATCTGCCGCCTGCGCCTCACCAACACCGTGGCTTTTACCCCGGGCGCCAGCGCCGGCCTCACGTTCAGCTTTACCACGTCGCCCTATGCCACGAAAGTGTCGGAATATATTTCTGCGACCAACACCCCCATCACCTGCAGTTCGGCCAACTGCACCAGCAACGCCGTGAATATCTTCCTCAACGCCTGGCAGGGCGGCGCCGGTTCCGACTGGGCCACCGCCACGAACTGGAACCCCAACGCGGCGCCCGGCGCAACCCTCAATGCCTTTATCCCGGCAGGGGCAACCAACATGCCCATGGTGAATGAAGCCCCCGAAACCCCCGCCACCTGCGGCACCCTCACCATCAGCAGCGGCGCTACCCTCACCATTGCCGCAGGGAAGGCGCTCACCGTGACCGGCACCCTCACCAACAACGCCGGTACGGCCGGACTGGTGGTCGAAAGCGGCGGCTCGCTCATCGAATCCACGCCGGGCGTGGCTGCTACGCTGAAACGCGTCATCCAGGGATGGACCACCGCCGTGAAAGGCTGGCACCACCTCTCCTCCCCGGTTACCGCGCAACCGTTCCAGCCCTCGTTCGTGTCGAACCCCCCCAGCAGCAATGAAGATTTCTATTTATGGGATGAACCCACCGGCTACTGGATCAATTCGAAACTGGGCAGCGACCCCCTGAATTACACCTTCAACCCCGCCTTCGGCACCAATTTCAGCGTGGGACAGGGATACCTGGTTTCGTACAGCGCCACCCAGACGAAGATCTTCACCGGCTTTCTCAACGCGGGCGACCAGGTAAAAAGCTGCACCAACACCCCGTCGAACCCCGCTTCGGGCGGCTGGAACCTGCTGGGAAATCCCTTCCCGTGTGCCATCGCATGGAACGACGGGCACTGGGGGCTCGCCAACGTCGACGCCAACGCCCTCTGCTGGAATGAGCAGGGCGCATCCTATGTGGTGACCACACCTTCGGGCATCATTCCCGCCATGCAGGGCTTCATGGTCTATGTTTCACCGGGGCAGTCGGCGTCGGTCACCATCCCGGCCCTCGCCCGCACCCACAACGGCGAGGCATGGCTGAAAGCATCCGGCGCCCCGCTCATCAAACTGGTGGCCCACAACCCCGCCGCGCAAACCTTCCAGGAGAGCGTGGTGACCTTCGACCCCATGGCCACCCCCGGCTATGACCCTGCCTTTGATTCGTACTTCCTGCAGGGCTACGCCCCGCTCTTCTGCTCGGTGGCCGGGAGCGAACAGCTTGCTTACAACACCCTTCCCGCTTTGGAGGGGCAGGGAGCCATTCCTTTTCACTTTGTAAAAACGGAAGGTGCCGAATACACCATCGAAGCCGCGCAACTCGACCATGTTCCACCTGCAGTTTATCTCACCGACCTCAAAGCCAACCACACCCAGAACCTGGTGACCGACCCCGTTTACAGCTTCACGGCAGCCGACGGCGACGATCCCGCCCGCTTCCTGCTGTCGTTCGGTACGGTGGGAATCGGCGGAAAAACCGTGAATCCCGTGTCGGTCTACTCCTCGGGAAACAACCTATTTGTGGCAAACCCGGGCAGGGCGACGCTCGAGCTCTACAGCCTTACCGGGCAGAAGCTGCTTACCGAAGCGATCGATCAAACCGGTTTATATAAAAAGACCCTCATCGTACCCGCCGCCTGGTATGTTGTACGGCTCACCACCGTCACCGGCGTCGCGGTTACCAAGGTGTTCATTCACGCATAACCAGGTTCTTTCACCCCGGTCCGTTTGCCGAAGCAGGCCATGACGGACCATTCATCTTAAAAAATAAACATAAAAACCAACCAATGAAATCGTTAAGAAAACTGATACTGACAATGACCTTTCTTTTTACCGGCATGTTCCTGCTGAATACCCTGGCCGACAACCCCCTGGATGCGCCGCCTCCTCCCCCGGGCGGCGGCCATGGCGGCGGCGGGAACCAGACCGGCGCCCCCATCGACGGCGGTCCGGGCGTGCTGCTGGCGCTGGGGGTTATCTACGGGACCCACAAAGTGTTAAAAAACAGGAATGCTGTTAAAGAAGAAGAAGCCGCGGAAAAAATCTATCGTTAGATCATCCCGCTCTGTTCCAGGCCGGGGATCGCCTTTTTAAGGGCGGTTCCCGGATTTTTTTTTAGGACTCATCCACGGTGGTTTTTTTAATGACCCCTCCCATGACCCTCCAAGGTTTTTTTAATGACCCCTCCCATGACCCTCCCCTTGCAGGGGAGGGAGAAAGTTTTCACCAATTTGATAAAAAAACTTCACCCTTTCGAAATTCTCCGATTAAGCGTAAAATGAGTTTCACAAATTCATAGAACATATGGCTTATACCGGAAAAACCTGTGAATCTGTATTCCAATTTATACTGATCAAACAACGGTTGAAAACGTTCTCCCTTCAAGGGGAGGGGTCATTGAAAAAGAAGAAAGTTTTCAACAATTTGATAGAAAAACCTCACCTTTTCCAAATTCTCCGATTAAGCGTAAAATGAAAATTAGTATCACAAATTCATTGAACCAATGGCCTATATCAGAAAAACCCGCGAACCTGCTTTCCAATTTTATGCCCATCAAACAACCGTTGACCTGGCCAAAAAATCCAGCTGTAAAATGACCCCGTCTGAAAAAATACGATGGCAGCCTTGGTAAAGGGTCTCCCTCCCCTCCAAGGGGAGGGCGGGGAGGGGTCATTGAAATAAAGCCGGGAGGGCGGGGAGGGGTCATTGAAATAAAGCCGGGAGGGCGGGGAGCGGTCATTGAAAATATCCCGCAGCAGTACCTTTTACCGGTCAACACGGCAACTTTTAACGTTAATTTAATCTCCAGTCTACCAACCACAACGATCTTTGCAATATCTTTGCCATCCGGAACCCCCACCGTGAATTCTTTAACACCGGATCTGCAACTCACTGAAAAGGTGCATGTTGCCGGATTGGCGACCGCTGCCCGCGCGAAACCCGCACGCTGAACGGCCCCGGAAGAGGACACGTTGCCACGGAAAAACTGAATTAAGATAAACAATTAAATATCATGACCATGTTACACAAATTACACTTTAAAGTCATCCTGGCCACCGCGGCCATGGCTCTTTTCATGCTGCTGCCCGGGATGGGCAGGGGACAAACAGCAGTGTCGTACACCGGCATGGGCTCCATCACCTGCCCGGCCGCGCCCACCGCCACCATCGCCCCCACCGTAACCGGCCTCACCTTCTCCCAGATGTCGCGCGGAAGCGGCGTGACTTGCTCATCGGCTGCGACCGGCATTTCCGGTTCAGGGTTCAACGTGACCCTGGCAGCGGCTTTAAGTGGCAGTAAATGGTACACCTTAAACATCACGAGCGACGCCACGGTGACCTTTACCGTGAGCAGCTTCAGCGTCGTTACGCAGGTGAGTTCGGCAACGGGAAGCCCTTCTATCGATGTTCAGTATAGCATCAATGGGGGCGCCAAAACCTCCGTCGGCTCCTTTGCCCCCACCGCAAGCAGCGCAGCCTACACGGTTACCCCCGGAACTCCCATTTCCGTTGGGGCAAGCCAGGTGCTGAATATTTATTTCGTGCCCAATACCCTGACCGCAGTCGGCACAACCTGCCGCATTAACAACAACACCTCGATCACCGTAACCACCACCCCGGTGGGCGGGGCGGCCCCGACGATCACCACCCCCACGGCGACAAGCATAACGGAGTCGTCGGCGCTGCTTGGCGGCAACATCACCTCGAACAACGGCTCGGCCATCACCGAGCGCGGAACCGTATGGAAGACCACCACCGGCGTGACAATAGCCGACAACAAGCTTGCCGAAGGAGGAACCTCCACCGGCGTGTTCACCCATACCCGCTCAACGCTGAACACGGGGGTGCAGATCTTTTTCAAGGCCTACGCCACCAATGTGATCGGCACCACGCTTACCAGCGAGAGCAGTTTCTGGACCCTGGCCACCGAACCAGCTTCCTACACCACCACCTTTACCAATTCCGTGATCTCGCAGACCCAGATCAACCTTTCGTTCGATGCGCTGAGCACCCTTACCAACGCCACCGGCTACCTGGTGCTGCAGCGGTCGGGCGCGGCGCCCACCGGCATTCCCTCCGACGGAACCTCCTACACCCTGGGCACCGCCATCGGCAACGGCAATGTTGTCGCCCTGGTCACCAATACCAGTTCCACTTCCGCACCCATCACGGGCCTCACGGCAGGAACTCCTTATTACTTCACCATCTTCCCGTTCAACAACGGAGCGAACGGCGCCACCTACAATTACAAGACCGACGGCACGGTGCCTTTGACCAGCGGCACCACCCTGGCCCCGCTGGCCGCCACCTCCGAAATTTCGGGGCCGGTATCGCAGCCAGCGCCCGGCACCATCTCTTCCCTGGCCAATGCATCAGGTGCTGCGGTACGCGTTTTCGACATGAACGCGGTTGATTATGGCGTCGACGGCCAGCCCACAAAGATCACCCAGCTTACCATCAAAGCGGGCACCGGCAACTCGGTCAACTGGGCCACCGCCATCCAGGGGGTGAAACTGTCGGCCGACGGCGGCAACACTTTCGTCACCACCGGCACGCCCACCATTACCGCCTCATCCATTGTGATCCCGGTAACGGCCAGTAACCTGAATATCCCGGATAATAGCACCGTCACCCTTTCTCTCTATATCTTCCTCAATGCCTCGCCCCTCACCGACAACCAGGCATTTGTCTTCAAGGTCGACCCGGCCGCTTCGGCGCACGGCTTCCTGGCCGACGCCACAGGCTCCACCTTCCTGGCAACCTTCGCCTCTGCCCCGGCATCGAACAGCACCACCCTTGCCGTGACCGCCACGAAATTCAATTTTTCGGTCCAGCCGTCGAACACTACGGTCAATACCAACTCCAGTGCTACCGTTGAAGCGACCGACGCCAACAACAACCGCGACCTCGACGCCACCACCCCCGTTACCCTCGCCGCCTCGGCCGGCACCCTCTCGTCGGTGGCCGGGCTCGCGCAGACCCTGGCCTCGGGCGTATACGCGTGGACCGACCTTCAGAACAACACCCCCGCCACCGGCGTCACCCTTTCGGCCACCGGTTCGCTCACCACAGCCACCAGCAATACCTTCAGCGTTTACTCGGCCCTGCCCACCCTGCAGGCTTCGGCCATCCAGTTCAGCAACGTCGCCCTCAATTCGATGACGGTAAGCTGGACCAACGGCAACGGCACCGCCAGGATACTGGTGGGGAAAGCCTCGGGAACGCCCACCGTTCCCACGAACGGGACACCCTACTCAGCCAGCAGCGCCTTCGGCGCCGGCGGGACCATTGCAGCCGGCGAATTCGTACTGTACAACGGAACCGGGAACACGGTCGACATCACCGGCCTCTCGGGAAGCACCACCTATACCTTTAAAGTATTTGAATACAACGGCAGTGGCGGAACCGAGAACTACCTCACCACCTCCAACCAGGCCAGCCAGGCCACGCTGGGGCTCACCTACTATTCGAACGGCAGCGGCGACCCGGCCGTAGTCACCAGCTGGAAAACCAACCGCGACGGAACGGGTTTGAGCCCGGCGAATTTCACCACCGGCGAAACCTTCGTTATCGAGAACGGCGACGTGATGTCCACCACCTCCACCTGGTCGATCAGTGGCACCAACCCGAAACTGTGGATCGAGAACGGCGGCACGCTTACGGCCAACAACACCGTGACCCTCTCTTCGGGCACCACCTTCCAGATCGACAACGGCGGCAACTATATCCAGAATGTCGCGATGACCATGGCGTCGACTATTTTCCAGGGAACCGAGGCCTTTGCCGCCGGGAGCAACATCGAGATCAGGATCATGCCCTCGGGAACGGCTGCTCCCGCCGCACCGGGCTGGGGCAACCTCACCATCAACCAGACTACAGGCGCCACCGCACTGGGCTGGTCGGGAAACCTGACGCCCATCCAGGGAAATCTTACTGTCCTCGGAACAGGATCGGGCACAACCCGTCATGCCTTTACAGGATCTCCGACGGTAACCACCAGCATTGGCGGCAACTTCACCGTGACCGGCGGAAACATCTGGCTTTCGTCGGGTTCAGGCGCCAATACCGTAACGGTAGGCGGGAACCTGGTGATCAACGGAGGAACGCTTGACCTGGGCAGTTCTTCAGGCGTGGGGATCATCAACGTGGGCGGCAATGTCACCGTTTCATCGGGCACCCTCACCGAAAGCGGCAGCACCATCGCCTCGAAAATCGTTTTCAATAAAACCGGTACGCAGACCTTCACCGGCGGCGGCACCATCTCGAACAACGTGAACTTTGAAGTCGGCGCCGCTTCGGTAACCGACCTGGGCACCGGCGTAATCGCGGGTGCAGGCACCTTCAACCTGCCGGCCGGCGCCACGCTGATCACTGCCAACACCGCCGGACTCAACGGGTCGCTTACCCTCTCCGGCAACAAGACCCTGAACACCGCCGCAAACTACACCTTCAGCGGCAGCAGCGCCCAGGTGACCGGCGCCCTGCTCCCGGCCTCGGTAAACAACCTTACCATCGACAATGCCGCGGGAGTCACCCTCTCGAACACCGCACTTACGGTTAACGGGACCCTGACCATCAACAGCGGGAAACTCCTGACCATCGAGGTGGGCAAACAACTTACCGTGAACGGCACCCTGTCGAACCAGGCGGGAGCCGCCGGCCTGGTGATCAATTCCGACGCCACCGGCAGCGGTTCGCTCATCCACAGCAACGCGGGCGTTTTGGGCACCATGCAGCGGTTCGTCTCGCACTGGACCGACGACAATCACGGCTGGCACCTCCTTTCGTCGCCGCTGGCAAGCCAGCCGATCCAACCCGGATTCGTTCCCGCCACCCCCGACAAAACCCAGGATTTCTATGCCTGGGATGAAGTGAACGGATGGTGGTTCAACTCCAAGGATCCGGGTATGTTGTGGGTATCTGGTTTCGATGCCAATTTTATCCCCGGCAAGGGATACCTCGTGGCTTACAATGCCGACGTTACCAAATCATTCTCAGGAACGGCGCTGAACGTGGCGGATGTTTCCGTTTCGGGGCTCACCTATACCAACGCACCGAATTATTCCGGCACCGCCATCACCCCGGGCTGGAACCTGCTGGGCAACCCGTTTGCCAGCGCCATCACCTGGAATAACGGAGTATGGTCGCTCAACAACATCGCCCTCGTCGCCAAGATCTGGGCCGAGGGTAGCGCCAGCTACTCCGACATCGACATCATCACCGGGGGCATCATCCCGGCCAACCAGGGTTTCATGGTCAATGTACTCGACGCCTCCGGCGGATCGCTTACCATTCCCGCCTCGGCACGCACGCACAACACGCAGAACTGGTACAAGTCAGCGGGCAAACCCATCATCAAACTGGCCGCACACAACCTCAGCGCGCAAACAGCACAGGAGAGCGTGGTGATGTTCGACAACCAGGCCTCCGCCGCGTTCAACCCGGCCGCCGACTCCCGTTTCCTGCCGGGTTACGCCCCGCAGTTCTACTCGGTGAGGGGACCCGAACACCTCTCGACCAATGTGCTGCCGGGAAACAGCAGCCAGGAGGTTATCCCATTCAGCTTCATCAAAACCACAGGATCGGCCTATTCCATCGAAGCGGTTAACATCGAAAACGTTTCCGCGCAGGTTTATCTCACCGACCTGAAACTCGACATCACGCAGAACCTGGGCGACAACCCGGTGTACAACTTTACCTCTGTGGCCGGCGACAATCCGGCACGTTTCGTGTTATCGTTCGGCACCACCGGCATTGGCGGACCAAATGCGAACAACGGCGGGGTTTATGCATACGGGAACAACCTTTACCTTATCAACCCGGGCAAGGCGAGGCTGGAGGTGTTCAACCTCACGGGCCAGGCCATGCTCAGCCAGGATATCAGCAGCGAGGGCCTTTATAAAACTGGACTTTCCGTTCCAACCGGTTACTATGTGGTACGTGTTACCACCGGCGCCCGGGTGTCGGTAACGAAAATATTCATCCAGTCATAACTGAAAAAAACAAAAACACGATATGAAAAATCTACGAAAATTTCTGCTGACCCTGGTCTTTCTTATCACCAGCATGTGCATGATCCAGGTATTTGCCGACAGCCCGCTTGATGCACCACCGCCTCCTCCGGGCGGGGGCCATGGCGGCGGAGGAAACCAGACAGGGGCACCCATCGACGGGGGTACAGGTATCCTCATGGCCCTGGGCGCGGCTTACGGAACCTACAAACTTCTGAAAAGCCGGAAAGCGGTTAAAGAGACCGAAGAAGTGGCAGCCTGACCTGCCCAACACATTGATCACCGGCAATATTTTGCCGGTTCAGGTTTCCTTCAGGTCCATGATCTTTTTCAGCAGCGCGAAGAGGTGCTGGGCATTATCGGTGATATACTGGGTATAGCGCTGCAGGTTGGGTTGGTCTAAGGTTTCCTGTTTCAGCATGGCCGCGATCCCCAGGATGCCCAGCATGGGCTCCCTGATCTGGTTGCTCACGTTGTCGAGCAGGGTGTTTTTCAGCCTGACGGCTTCCTCAGCCTGGTCTTTTGCCTGTTCCAGTTCCCGGGTACGTTCGCTGATCTTCTGTTCAAGTTCTTCCTGGTGCCTGAGGAGCCTGTTTTCGAGGGTCTTCTGGTAAACGGCCAGCCTGATGCTGACCAGCGCCTGCTGGATGTCAAACGGCTTGATCATGAAGGCGTGGGGCTTCGACTTGAAGGCCTCCTCGAATATGTCCATCTGGCTCATGCCGGTAAGAAATACCAGGGCAAAATCGTATTTCGCGGTGAGGATCAACGCGGCTTCAATGCCGTTCATCTTCCCTGCAAGGGAGATATCCATCAGCACGATGTCGGGAAACAGGGCCGTTTTCTCAATACCTTCAAGGTATGCAACTCCCTCTTCTGCCTTGCGAAAGATGGCAGTGATCTCAAAGTTGAATGGCTGCAATTGTCGCTTCAGGTCGTTAGCCAGCAGGAATTCATCCTCGAATATGACAATTTTGACAGGGGGCATTTGGGTTAATATTATTACAAATATACATCATTTGACGTAAAATCAACCTATCATAGCAAAATATTTTTAAAAAAATTTAGTGAAATGTTGCCCGGATCTCTGCTAATTGCGATTCAGTAAGGCCTTCCGGCTCCATGCCGGTAGATTTGCATAGGAGGTAAATTCTGGCAGATTTTGCCAGAATATCGAGGATGTCGAAGGCGTCGGCAAGGGTTTGTCCGACCGCCATGCACCCGTGTTTTTCCCAAACCACGACTTTGTGATGGTCGAGTTTTGCCAGGGTAGCCGTGGCGATTTGTTCGGTACCGGCGAGGGTATACGGAATAAGTCCGGCGCCGGCGGGAACAAAAAGGAGGGTTTCAGGGTGCATGCCCCAGAGCATGGCGTTCAAAGACTCTTCCGTTTTGAAAGGCGGCAGTTGCGTGAGGGCGATCAGTTCGGTGACATGCGCGTGAAGCACTACCTTTTCCGGCGATTTTTTCTGAAGGAGCTGTTGCTGAACAGCCAGGTGGGTGACCAGTTCGGAGGTGGGTTTTACATATTCGCAGTCGGGATTGCCCGTGACAATGTGATAGGCCGAACCGGTATCGCTGATATAGACCAGGCAGAGATTTTCGGCCGGGCTGGCTGCCATGTCGCGCATGCGGGTACCCGTTCCGCTCACCAGGAAGATGGTGCGCGACAGGTCGGGGTAGCCTTTTGTCAGCGGAAAAAAGGGATACAGGGCAAACCGGTCGAGTTCGCGATCCTGGAAAAAGGAGGTGATATTGACGGAGAAATTTCCGGCATTCCGTTCGGCCCAACCCCTTTCCCAGAGATATTGCGCCACGCCGGCGACCTGGCCGAGCACTGGTTTTATCTCCTTTTTCTGGAAAAGATCGTTTGAAAAGTTGAGCAGGGAGTCGATGTTTCCGATCATGTTCTTTTGCTTTTAAAAAATGCTTTCAGCAGGGCGCTGCATTCGTCGGCAAGGACGCCTGAGGCAACCTGCGTTTTCGGGTGCAGCAGCGGGTATCCCGAAAGAAGGTATCCCCGTTTTTCGTCGGAAGCGCCGTAGATAATGCCTCCAAGCTGAGTCCAGAAGGCAGCCCCGGCACACATCACGCAGGGTTCGAGGGTGACAAACAGGGTGCATTCGTCGAGGTACTTTCCGCCAAGGTAACCCGCTGCCGCCGTAAACGCCTGCATTTCGGCGTGGGCCGTGGCATCGTTGAGCGTCTCGGTGAGGTTGTGAGCCCGTGCAATGATGGTGCGGTTGCACACCACCACCGCCCCAACGGGCACCTCATCTTTTTCAAACGCCTTCTGCGCCTCCTTCAGGGCTTCGTTCATGTAGTATTCGGGGGAGAAGAGGGGGTAGGTTTTCATATACGAAGGACGAGGGACGAAGTACGAAGGACGTTGGGGTTAGTAGATCAGGATTTTTTGGGTGTTGAGGTTGTTGCCAGGGGTTTTCAGGGTGACGAGGTAGGTTCCTTTGGGTTGGTTTTGGAGGTTTAGCTGTTTGGTGAGAGTTCCGGCGGTGGCAGTGAAGATTTCATGAAACACCTCTTTGCCGGCAAGGTTCACGATCGTAATTTCGGCGGTTCCGGGCTGGACATGCTGTGCCGTTACATGGATCTCTCCTTTGGAAGGATTCGGGTAAACAAAGGAGGTTCCTGCAGTTTTTTCCTGCACGCCATCCGTTACATCCCAGATCATGGTAAAGAGGCCGCGGCCATGGCTTGCGGCCAGCACGGTGTTGTCGGATTTCCTGATCGTGAGCATATCCACGCGCACGTTGGCCATGCCGGTATTCACGGGAAACCATGATACAGGAGAATGGTCGAGGTTGACACATTCCCACACCCCCGTTTCAGTGGCAAGCAGTGCCTGGCGGTTGTTCGACGGGTGGTACAGGGCCCATCGGATGGGCATGTCGGGGAGGTTTCCTTCGATGTCGGTCCAGGTCTGGCCGCCATTATAAGTTTGCCACACCGAGGCTACGCCGTAGTTGGAGAAAGTCACCATCAGCGTGTCTTCCGACCGGCCAATGGCGATCGACGAGATGCTGGCATTGGGGAAGTTGGGGCTGCCGATATCCACGGAGACCGGGCTGCTGGTTTGGGCTTCGGTGACCTTAAACAACCGGCCCGCTTCGGAACCCACGAACAGCGTCGATTTCCCTGAAAGGGAATAGGGCGAATACTTCAGCGCGGTAAAAAACACGGTGCTCCCGGTATTGAGCGGGAGAAAATGCCCGGAGATATTGCTGGTCAGGTTATCAAACCGTACGATCTGATCCTGGTAGGTTCCGATATAGTCGGCAGCGTTCGAGAAGAGGTGTTTTCCCTTGTAGTCGAGGTCGGCCGGGCTGACAAAGGTGCCGCTCGACCAGTTGCCGGTCACGTTGACCACGGTGCCGTAATGGAAGATATAATAATTGTTGTAGTAATAGGAGGTGATCGAAAGGGAGGCATCCGTTTCATCATAGAAGCAGCAGGCTCCGTCGCCGCCGCTCACCATGTTGTTGATGGTCAGCGGGGTGCCGGTGTAATAGAGTGAGCCGTTGTCCTGCAGCCCGCCATAGAATTCGTGGGTGCCGGCCGTGGGGTTGATGGCGCAGGTGTAGAACTGCAGGGTTGAATAGCTCTTGTTGTGCTGTTCCATGGCGGGGTAGGTTGCGGTGCCGTTGGCGGTGTAAAAGATGCCGCCGTCGCTTCCGAAAAGGATTTCATCGGAGGATCCGGGTTTATAGACGATGATGTGCTGATCGGCGTGGATGTATTGTGATCCGCCGCCGCTGTACATCAGCGACCAGTCGCTTACCCTGCTCCAGCTGCTGCCCCCGTTCACCGAATGGTGCGCATCGAGACCGCCGATATAAAGGCGGTCGGCGTTGTTGGGGTCGATGGCGATATCGAGGGCGTGCCAGGCAATGGTGGCGAAGTTGCTGCCCGAGGTGAGGTCGGTTGGCAGATTTTTTGCGACCCACGTCACCCCCTTATCGGCCGAACGCAGGATGCGTTCGCAATAGAAATAGTTGAACCCGTTGACAGAATTAACAAATCCGCTGGCGATGAGGGCGTAAACGACATTGGCATCGCTCGGGGCGGCAGCCAGGACAACGCGTCCGGGGATGTTGTTGCCGCCGCTGGCAATGATCTCAGTCTGGTACTGGGTGTTCACCGTCCAGGTGGTGCCGTTGGTTGACCAGAGCAGCACGGCTGCTCCTTCGCCATTGAGGTTGGGGCGTGTGCCGACATAGATCCGGTTGTCGGCGCCAAGGGAAATATCGGAAACGCAGTAGGGAACTGTTGATCCGGCAATATTTGGGAGGACCTGCTGCCAGGAGGCGCCATTGTCGGCCGAGCGGAACAGTCCGTCGGACGGCAGGCTCTGGTGCTGTTCGCCTTTATACAAGCCCGAGGCAACCCCGGCATAGATAACGCTGACGCCGCTTTCGATGCGGACCACGATTTTCGTGACATAGGCAAATTGTTCGGTTCCGGGGATAAATGACCAATTTAGCCCGCCGTTGGTGCTGCGCATGATGCCTGTGCCCAGGCCGGAGCTTTCGCGGTAGGTCTGCATGGCGGTTTCCGCTTCGCCGGTACCCAGGTAGAAAATCTGCGTGTTGGCCGGGTCGTATGCCAGACACCGGATGGCCAGGTTGCTCCAGAAGTCGCCCACCGGCACCCATGGCGATGTGGCGCTGGTGATGTTGTTGTTGTACCACAGTCCGCCTGTAACGCCGCCGGCCCACACTTTTTTGTGTGTAGCATCATTGGGGTCGTACATGATGGCCCGGGTACGCCCGCCCATGTCGGAGGGGTAGCCCTGCCACTGGATCGCGCTGCTTTGTTTGAGGGCGGCCAGCTTCATGGTTTGTTTCATGGCCGGGATCAGCCGTTCGCGGGGAACGCTGCCGGTAGCCGGGTCGAAGGTCATGAGGAAGTCGTGATAATCGGCCAGTCCGGGTTCATCCATGGAGGGTTCTTCGCCGGTTTCTCCTTTTTTCATGAGGGGGGCCTTTTTATTGAGCGCTGACAGGCGTGCTTCATGTTTCTTCCGTTTTTCGGCATCCGTTCTGTCTGGTCGGGTTAGATGGATGAAGCCTGTTCCTGCGATCAGCAGGGCGATGATGGCCGGGATGATGATCCCGGGGATGGAAATCCGTGAAGTTATTTTCATTGGTCAATGGTTTTAGAGCCGGGATTGCACCGGAAGCACAAAGTTATCACTTTTCAAAGTTCGCGAACGGGTTTGACGGATATCTTTTCACCGGACCCTGACGGGGTGGGGGACCCTGACAGGGTGGAGGACCCTGACGGGGTGGAGGACCCTGACGGGGTGGAGGACCCTGACAGGGTGGAGGACCCTGACGGGGTGGGGGACCCTGACAGGGTGGAGGACCCTGACGGGGTGGGAGACCCTGACGGGGTGGGGACCTAAACAATGGGTCTGCTGTCCGGGATAGCGTTGATCAGATCGGGAAGGTCATAAGCATCGCGCAGATGGTACGAACCAATGCGGGTGCGGCAAAGGGCCGTAAGGTGGGCGCCGCAACCCAGTAGTTCGCCAAAGTCGCGTGCAAGCGACCGGATGTAGGTGCCTTTGCTGCAGATCACGCGGAAATCGACATCGGGCATTTCAATCCGGGTGATTTCAAACGCGGAGATAGTTACCTGGCGGGCCTTTATCTCCACATTCACGTCCTTTCTTGCCGATTCATAGGCGCGTCTGCCATCGACTTTTATCGCCGAGAACTGCGGGGGAACCTGGTCGAAGGTGCCGGTAAACTTCTTCGTGGCTTGATGTATCGTCGACTCCCACCCTGACGGGGTGGGGGACCCTGACAGGGTGGGGGACCCTGACAGGGTGGGGGACCCTGACGGGGTGAGGGACCCTGACGGGGTGAGGGACCCTGACGGGGTGAGGGACCCTGACGGGGTGGAGGGTAGCGGGAAAACCCGGTCAACCTCCGTCTCCAGGTCAAAGGAGGGCGTGGTTGCCCCAAGCCTGAACGTGCCGGTGTACTCCTTCTCAAGCCCCTGGAACTCATCAATGCGGCGGGTAAATTTTCCGGTACACAGAATCAGCAGCCCGGTAGCCAACGGATCAAGCGTGCCTGCATGGCCGATCTTGATGTTCCGCAAGCCCGTGCGCTGCCTGATGACAATACGAAGCTTGCCCACAACATCAAACGAAGTCCATTTGTAGGGTTTGTTAACCAGCAGAACCTCACCCTGCTCAAACTGAAATGACATTACTAAAGAGATAAAGTATGGCCGGTAAAGAGGAAAATGATCAGGAAAAGACCAACAACTATACGGTAAATGCCGAATGCCCTGAAACCATACTTCGTAAGGAAGGTGATGAAGGCCCTGATGGCAATGATCGCCACCACGAAACCGATCAGGTTGCCCAGCGCCAGCAGCTGAATATTATGGGAGGTAAGTAATTGCGGTGCTTCCCGCCAGGTATCCCAGAGACTCTTGGCAAAAGCGCCGGCCAGCGTGGGTACCGCCAGGAAAAAGGAAAACTCGGCGGCGGCTTTCCGGGTGAGCTTCTGCTGCATCCCGCCGATAATGGTCGCCGCACTGCGGCTGAAACCGGGAAAAACGATCGACAGCAACTGGAAAATCCCGATGACCAGCGAGTTCTTATACGTGATATTCTCTTCCTTGTCAATCACCGGCCTGTTAAACCAACCGTCGACAAACAACAGCAGGATACCTCCCAGGAACATCACCACCGCCAGGAACATCGGCGTTTCAAGCACCTGGTCGATGTGCTTTTTGAGCAGCAATCCCACCACCACGGCCGGCATAAAAGCCACCAGCAGCTTCAGGTAAAAACTTAATTTTTTGAAATCGATGAACTTCCGCCAGTAAAGAATGAGCACCGAAATGATGGTGCCAAACTGGATGTTCTCGATGAAAAGTTTGGTAAAATCCTGTTTTTCAATCCCCAGAATGGCTGAAGTAAGCGCCATGTGGGCGGTGGAGGAGATGGGCAGGAATTCGGTGATCCCTTCAACAATGGCAAGAATGATGGCCTGGATCGCGTTCATTAATCCTTCGGCTTTTTCATGATGGCAAATACTTCGATCACGTACCCCGCGAGGATAAGGATCGGCGCCAGCGTGATGCGTTGGAAACTGAAAATTTCGGGGTTGAATTTGGTGGGATCGCTCGAGCCCCCGCCGATCATCAGCAGGAATCCGACGGCGATAAATGCAAGCCCGATCAGCATCAGCCGGTAGTTCTCCTTGCCGAAGGCAAATTCACCCACGTTGGCGGTTTTCATCGGTTGTTCGTCGCGCTGGCTGTGTTTGGCGATAGCGGACTGGGGCTTGGTTTGTGCCTGTTTTGTGCTCTTATCCATGATTCAAAGGGAATTGAATGGCAAAATTACGGAAATTTTAAGAATATCAGGTATATAATAAATCGGTGCGCATCCGCAGGTATTTTCTGACGGCAAACCAGGTGGATATCCACGAGATGAAGGCGCCAAGCAGAAAGAGGAATACCACGAGGACGGCCAGCATCACCGGGTTCTGCAATTCGACCAGTTCGGGGATCTGTTCGACCGCGAAATAGATCAGCAGCATGAGCATGAGCAGGGCCAGCAGTGCACTGATGCAGCCATGCATGATGCTGCGGAAAAGCAGCGGCCGCCTGATAAAACTTTCGGTGGCTCCTACCAGCTGCATGCTGCGGATGATGAACCGTTTGGAATAGACTGCCAGCCTGATGGTGTTGTTGATAAGCACAATGGCGATGAAGAGCAGGATGGCGCTGAAGGCCAGCAAAACCAGGCTGATCTTTTCTATATTGCTGTTGATCGCGTCGACCAGCGATTTCTGGTAAAAAACTTCCTTGACCTCCGGATAGGCCAGCAGCCGCTTTTCAATGCGCACCAGGCTGTCGGTGTTGGCATACGGCGCTTTGATCCGCAGGTCGATGGCCGGAAGCAGGGGATTATACCCGAGGAAACCGATGAAATCCTCCCCGAGATCGGCCTTGAGCTTTTCGGCGGCGCGCTCGCGGGGAATGTACTCGCTGGATTTGACGAAATATTTCCCGTCGAGGGTCTTCTTCAGTTGCAATATTCCGGCTTCCTTCACCCCTTCGCGAATCATGATCGAAAAGCCGATATTTTCTTTTACATAATCCGACAGCACCCGGGCATGAAGCAGGATCAGCCCGAACAGCCCCATAAGGAAAAGCACCAGGGTAATGCTGATGTTCGTGGTGAACTGCGATGTTGCAATCCTGCGCTGGTAATGGGGTTCTTCCTGCTGGATCATAGGGTTGTAAATGCGTGATAAAATTACGCATTTTTTCCTACTTCTGCGCTTTTTCCGCCTTCAACAGCTCCTTTTGCGCCTTCGAATTGAAACCCATGGTCGATTTCAGCCCGCTCAGCACGCTTTTCCACAAATAGTTGAAGATGCTGGCACTTTTATCGCGCCTGAAATGGATGACGCCGGTTTTCATCTTCCCCGATTTCGTCGGATTGTCGTTGTTTACTATGAGATCATTGGCCGCCCAGTTGATCACGCCGGTCTTGATTTTGCTGAAAAAGGTATGCTTCTGGTCAACCACGCTGACCGAGAGATCATTATAGTAAAAGAGCAGCTTACCCTGCGCATAGTCGTCGTTGGCATAAACCATGGGCACCACCAGCTTTTTAAGTTTGCCGCTCACCACCTTGGCAGGCATCAGTTTCGACAGCATCGGGTTGATCTCAGGCAGGTCGGTCGGGCCCACCGTGGCTGAAAAGGAGAAGGTGTTCCGCGGGTCGCCGAACCGGAAGCGCAGGGTGGCATCGAGCTTCCCTTTGCCCATCAGGTAAGCCGTTCCCTTCAGTTCGGAAACCAGACCGGCGTTCAGCAGCAAGTTGTCGTTGGTAAGCCCGGTGAAGGTGACACTCATTTTATCGAAGAAGAGGGTGCCTGGCGAAGGGCCTGTCTGCTCCTCGTAAGTCGCCTTGCCGTTTTTCAGCGCCACCGTATCAATTCTCAGGTATGCCTTCAGCTTCCGGAGCGCATCCTGGGGCATGGGTGGTTTCATGCCGGGCCGCTCTGCAACGCGCTTGTCGAGGTGATCCACCAGCACCAGGCTGTCAATTTCGAGAAGCCCTGCATTCAGCTTTCCTTCGGCCAGGAGTTCCCGCAGGTTGATGCGCGCAAGGCGGAGTTTGTTGACGCGAACGTCGATCCAGTCGGTCTGGTAACCAAGCTTCCGCGAATAATCGTGCCTGTTGTACAACGGTTCGAGGTGGAGGTCGCGAACGTAAAGTTCACCCGACCCTGTGGAGAGCCCGATTTCGCCATAGGAAAATTTATTCATGCCGTTTCCGGGGGTGATGCTGTACCCGCCCAACTTAACGCTGATGTCGTCGGCGTTGAAGATCCGGTGCCGACCCTGGTGTGCACTGTCGACGAGGATATTCTTAACGAAGATGTTGCAGACGGGAAATGTACTCCGCGTGATCGAATCGCGGCTGCAATCGACAAATTCAAGTTTCGCGTTTTCAACGATCAGCTCGGTCAGCCTTATGGAGGACAGGCTTTTGGGCAGGGGTATCGACATCATCACCTCGGGGGGCTTGCCGGATGCCGGTTTCACCGGGAGTTTCATACGGAAGACCGTGACTTCCGGCGCTATGAAACGAATGCGTGTCACGTCGACTTTCCTGTGCCGGAGTGCATCCATCACCCGGAATCCCCTGATCCGGAACTGGTTGATGGTGAGCCGGAACAACAGGTTTGACAGGGTGTCGGTCTTCGACAGGGTGCGGTAGGCTGCCGTGTCGGGCAACAGTGAAAAACGGTCGATGGTCAGGTTCCCGTCGAGGATGTTCAGGGAAATATTTCCAATCTCTACCTGGTATAGCTTTTTACTTTCCTTCGCAACGGTTTCGATGAGGTAAGTGCGGATGATCTTCGAATAGTAAAAATACCCGACGGCGAACAGGACCCCGGCAAGCAGCACCAGCACCGCCAGGAGCGAGAGGATGATGTTCCGGATCGTTTTTCGTTTCATACAGCCGGCTTTGATCAAAGATGCAGGTTCCCCGACTATCTTCGAAAGGATGAATAGTTCTTCTCTACGAAATTACTAAAACCTTCCTCTGTTTAACGTGTCAGTAAGCAGATTTTCAGTATTCACCCGAAATGCCTAATTTTGCCCCGTAAAGCAACGGCGCTGCAATACCCGTTTACCTGTTCACCCAAAACCAATTAACCAACCCTCACAACGCAATGGACTACAACTTCCCGGAAATCGAAAAAAAATGGCAGAAATACTGGGTGGATCACAAAACCTTTAAAACGGCAACGGATCCATCGAGGCCGAAATACTTCGTTCTCGACATGTTCCCCTACCCTTCTGGCGCGGGACTGCACGTAGGCCATCCGCTGGGATACATTGCCTCCGATATTTACTCACGTTACAAGCGGCTCAGGGGGTTTAACGTGTTGCACCCGATGGGATACGACGCCTACGGGCTTCCGGCCGAACAATACGCCATCCAGACCGGGACGCACCCGGCGGTCACTACGGCGAAGAACGTGGCCCGCTACCGCGAACAGCTCGACAAGATCGGGTTTTGCTACGACTGGGACCGCGAAGTGAAAACCAGCGATCCGGATTATTACAGGTGGACCCAATGGACCTTCATCCGGCTTTTTCATCACTGGTACAACAACAAAACCGGGAAAGCCGAATCCATTGCCGGACTGGTGTCGGTTTTCGAAACTGAAGGCAACAGCGGGGTTGATGCCTCCGTTACCCAGAACTGGTATAAGGAACTGGTGAAAAAGGATGCCGCGTTCGGGGCCAAATGGAACGGCATCTTCACGGCCGCCGAATGGAGATCATATACCGAAAAGCAACAGCAGGAGATCCTGATGAACTATCGCCTGGCCTATCTCTCGGATGCCGTGGTGAACTGGTGCCCCGAGCTGGGAACCGTACTGGCCAACGACGAAATTGCCAACGGGTATTCGGTGCGCGGCGGCCACCCGGTCGAACGCAAGCTCATGCGCCAGTGGTTCCTGCGCATCACCGCTTATGCGCAGCGCCTGCTCGGGGGGCTCGACGCCGTCGACTTCTCCGAATCGCTCAAGGAGATGCAGCGCAACTGGATCGGCCGGTCGCAGGGCGCCGGGATCGACTTCCCCATCCAGGGCAGCGATATCACCCTTCCCATCTTCACCACCCGCCCCGACACCATTTTCGGCTCCACCTTCATGGTGCTGGCCCCGGAACATGAACTCATCGCGAAGATCACCACGCCCGACCGGCAGGAGGCCGTAGCCGAATATATCCGCGCCACGAAGAACCGCTCAGAACGCGAACGCATGTCCGAAGTGAAAAAGGTAACCGGCGAATTCACCGGCGCTTACTGCCTCAACCCCTTCAACGGCACACCCATCCCCGTTTGGGTGGCCGATTACGTGCTGGCAGGTTACGGAACCGGCGCCATCATGGCCGTTCCGGCCCACGACAGCCGCGATTACGACTTTGCAAAACATTTCAACCTGCCCATCATCGAAGTTGTTTCGGGCGGCGACATTTCCGAAAGCTCCTACGACGCCAAAGACGGCATCATGATCAACTCCGGCTTCATCAACGGTCTCACGGTAAAAGAGGCCATCGGCGCGGTGATCGCGAAGGTGAACGAAATGGGGATCGGCAAAGGCACGGTCAACTTCCGCCTGCGCGATGCCATCTTCAGCCGCCAGCGTTACTGGGGCGAACCCTTTCCCGTATATTTCAAAGAGGGTATTGCCCATACCCTCGGTGACAGCGAACTCCCGCTCCGCCTGCCCGAAGTCGACGCCTACCTGCCCACCGAAACGGGCGAACCTCCCCTCGCCCGGGCAAAGAACTGGACAACTACAGATGGTTGGCCACTCGAAACCAACACCATGCCCGGGTTTGCCGGTTCCAGCGGTTACTACCTCCGCTACATGGACCCCCGCAACGACAATGAATATTTTTCGAAGGAGGCCGTGAGTTACTGGCAGGATGTGGACCTTTACATCGGCGGTTCGGAGCATGCCACCGGGCACCTCATCTACGCCCGGTTCTGGAACAAATTCCTCTTCGATCTCGGGATGTCGGTAAAGGAAGAACCCTTTAAAAAACTGATCAACCAGGGGATGATCCAGGGGGTGAGCCAGAAAGCCAGGGTCTTCATCTCCGAAAGCAATGAAAAAACAACCGGGTTTCTGCTTCCCGCCGGATTTAACTATTTTGACAACCCCCTTCCAGATGGGAAAAGTTTTACATCCTGGATCAACATTCCGATAGAATTTGTGACCAACGGGACCCTCACTGAGGAAAACCTTGAAAACTGCCGGCAGCAGTACACCCATCTCTCCTACCTGAAAATTGCCACGGCGGAAGACATAGAACCCCATCTTCCCGACGGTTCATCAACAGTACCCGGTGCCGGCCTGTTTAATCCCGGCATGGTGACCACGCAACCGGAGGTCGAAAAAATGTCGAAGTCAAAATACAACGTAGTAAACCCGGATGAACTGATTGAAAAGTATGGCGCCGACACCTTCCGGCTGTACGAGATGTTCCTGGGGCCGCTTGAACAGTCGAAGCCCTGGGATACCAATGGCATCGAAGGCGTTTTCCGGTTCATCCGCAAATTCTGGCGGCTGTATCATGACGAGCAGAACAATTTCAGGGTTTCCGATGAGGCGCCCGATGCCGCCGAATTGCGCGTACTTCACCGAACCATCAAAAAGATCCAGGAAGACATCGAACGCCTTGCCTTCAATACGGCAGTAAGCACCTTCATGATCTGCGTGAACGAACTCACCGACCTGAAATGCAGCAAACGCTCCATCCTCAGCGACCTGGTCATCCTGGTCGCCTCCTATGCCCCGCACATTGCCGAAGAGCTGTGGAACCAGCTGGGCAACTCCGGAAGTGTTTCAAATGCCGTTTTCCCGGAATTTAAACCGGAATATCTCGTCGAAAATACTTTTGAGTATCCTGTTTCGTTTAATGGTAAGACGCGCTTCAAACTCGAGCTTCCCGCCGATCTCACCATTCCCGAGATCGAAAAGGCAGCGCTCGGAGCAAAAGAATCTGAAAAATGGTTAATGGGCAACCCACCAAAAAAGGTGATCATCGTTCCGAAAAAAATCATCAACATCGTTTTGCAGGGATGAGACTGGTCTCAACGCTTTTCATTTCCTTGTTTCTTTTTACGTGTTTATGGTCCGACGTCTTTTCCCAGCCCTACAAGCCGGTAAAAAATGACGCGTTTGTCAGGGGAGAGAAGCTGACATTCCGCGCCTATTATGATTCTTATGTTACCGGGAAGGTCACGGCCGGGATCGCCACCATCGAGGTGGACCAGGCAACGAAACAGGTCGACGGCCGCAATGTGTTCCACATCATCGGGGAGGGTTTTTCAAAAGGGGCCTTCAACTGGTTCTTCAAGGTGGCCGACCGCTTTGAATCGATGATCGACGAGGAGTACCTCTTTTCGTGGTCGTTTCTCCGGCGCACGCACGAAGGGAGCTACAATTACAGCGACGACATAAAATTCAAACAGTACTCGGGTACAGCCCTCAGCACCCGGGCCACCAAGAAAGTCCCTCCCGGTACGCAGGATGTGCTTTCGGCCTTTTATTTCGCCCGCACCATCGACATGACCGACATTGCGCCGGGGAAAAACATACCCATTGCCTTCTATCTCGACGACTCGCTTTACATCTCGCAAATCCAGTTCGTGGGAAAAGACGTGGTGGTCACCGAACTGGGAACCTTCCGCTGCCTGCGCTTCAAGCCCATGGTCGCCACCGGGAAAGTGTTCAGCCAACCTTATCCCATGGATCTCTGGATCACCGACGACAAGAATCACCTGCCGATCCTCGCCACCTCGGTCGTGATCGTGGGCTCGGTTAAACTCGAACTGATCAGCTATTCCGGCCTCGCCAACCCGATAACCTCCCAGGTCGTCAGGAAAAAGTAGCGCCTTTATGGCATGCTCTTTGCTCATTTCCCCTTTTTCCCTAATATTGTATCTGAACAGTTTCCCAAATATCACCCCATGAAAACCAGACTCACCTCCCTCCTGCTCCTTTCAATTCTCCTCCTGGCCGCTCCCGCCTCCCCGAACGCCCAAACCCCCGCCCGCCCCCAAAAACAACCACCCCAAAAGGTTTCACCCATTTTCGCCACCTCGCTACCTCGCTACCTCGCCACCTTATGGAAGCAGGCCGACTCCCTCTCCGACCTTGACCAACCTCAATCGGCCCTGGCCGTCGTCGACAGAATCTATGCGCAGGCGAAAAAGGACAAGAACGATCCGCAGGTGATCAAGGCCATCCTCTATACCATCAAACTCAATTCAGAATTCCAGGAGAATTTCCTCCTCAGGTCCATCGACCTGTTAAAGAAAGAATTTGCAGCCTCATCCGCACCCTCCCGGCAGATCCTGCAGTCGGTGCTTGGCGAGGTGTACTGGAAGTTCTACCAGAACAACATGTACCGGTTTGCCGACCGTACCCGGGTAAGGACGAACACGCCCGACAGCATCGAAACCTGGGATCTGAAGACCATTTCGGCCGCAGTCACCCATTGCTACCTTGCATCGCTTGCCAATCCCGATACCCTGAAAAAGATTCCCATCGGCCGGTTTGACGCCATCGTGAACTGCGAACCTTTTGATGAAAAAAAACAGGCGGCCCAAACGGCCGTTGCCATAAAGTTCAACCCAACACTGTACGACTTACTGGCCGGCCGTGCTCTTGACTTCTTTACCACCAGCAACGGAACAGCCATATTTACGGCCCAGCGGTTTGAACTCGACCGGCCGGATTATTTTGACCAGTCGGCCGGTTTCGCCGGGAACAGGATGACCGCCACCGATTCCTCTTCGCAAAAAAGCCTGGCCCTTCACATTTTCCGCGACCTCACCGCTTTCCACCTCAACGACCCGGACCGGCGCGCCCTCATCGACGCCGAACTCCGGCGTTTTGCCTTCGTGCATGATGAATCGACGCTCGCAGGAAAAGACACGCTGTACCGCGATGCGTTGCAGAAATTCGCGAAAACGGAATCAGTTTCGCCATGGTCAGCAGGTATCTCCTATACCCTGGCCTCTTTCCTGAACTCTCAGGGACAGCTATATGACCCGTTTTACGCAACAGCACACAAATGGGAAATACGGTCGGCACTGGAGATTTGCGACAACACCATCGCCCGCTTTCCCGATTCGGAAGGGGCAAAAAACTGCCGGATCCTGGCAAAATCAATTAAGAGCCCGGTGCTGCTGATCACCGCCGAATCGGCTATCCCCGTTGAGAAACCCTCCCTGGCGCTGGTACAGTTCGGCAACATGAAAACGCTCTTTTTCAGACTTGTCAAAACCGATCCCGACGCCTATGGCGATGAAACCGGAACCTCGCAACCTGCCCAGGTTTTCAAACACCTTGCCTCGATGCCCGCCGTAAAGTCATGGACACAGCAACTTCCGTCGGATGGCGACTTTCAGAAACACGCCGCCGAAATTGTCATTCCGGCCATCCCCGCCGGGTTTTATGTGCTGATCTGCTCCACCAGCGAAAATTTTTCTGACGCCCGGCAGGTCTATGCTTATTCCCCATTCTGGTCAACGCAGATAAGTTATGTAAGCCGGCGCAACGACGACGGCAGCACCGGATACTTCCTGCTCGACCGCGAAACAGGGGTTCCGCTTCCGCATGTCAAAGCGGAAGCCTGGGTGAAAAACTGGAATTACGCCAGCAGGAAAAACAACGCGGTAAAACAACAGGAACTCACCAGCGACGACGAAGGCTTTTTCCTGCTTCCCCCGGTTACGGGGAACGGACCCGGCACAAATGTATATTTCAAGCTGTTTTACAAAAACGACCTCCTCATCACCGATAACTATTACCGGTATCAATCGTGGCAGGCTCCCGAAAAAACAAGCCTGAAAACCCTGTTTTACACCGACAGGGCCATTTACCGGCCCGGACAGGTGATCAGTTTCAACGGCATTCTCCTTGAAAAAACCGGCGACCGGTCGGCGATCAAACCCGACCAACCTACGAAGGTTGTTTTTACAGATGTAAACGGTCAGAAGATCGCAGAACAAACGCTGGTTTCCAATGATTTTGGTTCTTTCCATGGTTCATTTACGGCGCCCACGGGTGTTCTCCCGGGGCAGATGACTATTGCCAACGAGTCGGGGTCGGTTTATATTTCGGTGGAGGAGTACAAACGCCCCACCTTCGATGTATCCTGGCAACCGCTCGAAGGCAACTACAGGTTGGGCGAAACCATAACCGTTTCCGGTAAAGCCAGTGCCTATGCCGGGAACGCCATCGACGGGGCGGCTGTTAAGTACCGGATTGTCAGGAATGCCCGGTTCCCGTTTTTCGAATGGGGAATGTACCGTCCATGGCCAATCTCCCCGCCTGCCGAGGTGAGCAGTGGCACAGCGGCTACCGGTCATGACGGAAAGTTTACCTTCACGTTCCAGGCACTCCCCGATCCGTCGGTTGATCCGAAAACAGACCCGGTATTCGATTTTTCCATTGTGGCCGATGTGACTGATGTCAATGGCGAAACCCAATCAGCGCAGCAGGAGGTGTCGGTTGGATTTACCGCGCTGCTGCTTGGGCTAAACCTCTCCGACACCGTCAACCTCGCCGCCGACAGTTTGCTGAAGATTACCACCACCAACCTCAATGGCCGCTCCACCCCCTCCCGGGTTACCATCACCCTCGACCGGCTTCACCAGCCGGGCAGGATTTTCAAACAAAGGTTTTGGGCCCGGCCCGACCTTAACCTCATGACCCGGGAGGAGTTTCACGCGCAGTTTCCCAACGACATTTACGATGATGAAAACAATCCCGAAACCTGGCCGAAAGAGGCATCCGTGTTTGAAAAAACGGTCAGCACCGCCACCGATTCCGTGCTGAAGATCAACGGCCCCGGTACCCCTTTGCTGCAACCCGGGTCGTACCGGCTTGTGCTTAAGGCCACCGATCAGTTTGGCCAGCCGGTTGAAAAGAGACTCCATTTTACGGCATTTTCGCCCGCTTCAACCACGGTGCCCGTGGATGCCGCCTTCTGGTTCGTGCCGCTGAAAATCTCAGGCGAACCCGGCCAGTCGGCCCGGGTGGTCATCGGCTCAAAAGATGACAACGTTCGTATAATTTACGAGGTACGGCATCGCGACACACTCGTTTCGCGCGAATGGATCAGCCTCAGCAACCGTGCCCGGCTGCTGGAAATCCCGATCCTCGAAAAATACCGGGGCAACTTCACCGTGAATTTTCTCTTTGTAAAGCACAACCGCGCTTTCCAACGCAGCCTGGTGATCGACGTTCCTTACACAAACAAAAAACTCGCCATCACCTTCGAAACTTTCCGCAACAAGCTCGAACCCGGTGTGAAGGAGACCTGGAAAATTAAAATCGCCCGTGCCGGCGGGCAACCCGCTGCAGCAGAGTTCATGGCAGGAATGTATGATGCCTCGCTCGACCTGTTCCGCGACAATAACTGGGAATTCGACATTTACCGCTATTACGGGGGATCAATCCCCTGGAATACCGAAATGTCCTTCCGCAACGCCCGGAGCATCGTTGGCGGAGCACCCGCGGTTAATGAGGATTATTCCGTACACCCTGTGCTGAAGCTGAACTGGTTTGGCCTGGAGTATTTCGGCGGTTACGGGGGACACAGAAAGTATTCACAGGTGCTGGGACGAAACAGGCTGGCCATGGCGCCCATGGTTGTTGAAGATGCAGTTGAAATGGATGCAAGCCCGGCACCACCGGCTGAAATGGAAACCATATCGGCTAAATTCACGGCACCCGTTGTTGTTGAAGATTCGGTACAAAGAAGGTCCGCCAAAGCCAGCCCGGGACTCCAGGTGAGGCGCGATTTCCGCGAAACAGCCTTTTTCTACCCTGCGGTGACAACCGATTCAACCGGCAGCCTCGAGCTTCAGTTCACCGCCCCCGAATCGCTCACGAAGTGGAAGCTGATGGGACTGGCCCATTCGAAAAGCCTTGAATACGGCCTCATTGAAAAGGAGGTGATGACCCGCAAAGACCTGATGGTGTTCCCGAATGCCCCGCGGTTCGTGCGCCAGGGCGATACGGTCATCTTCAGCGCCAAGGTCGTCAGCCTGGCCGATCACGACCTGGACGGCGAAGTGTCGCTGCAACTGGTCAACGGGATCACGCAGCAACCTGCCGGAAGCATCGCCGTTTCGCCCGCACCCCTGTTGTTCCACGTGAAAACAGGTCAGAGTGCGCCCGTCTCCTGGAAACTGGTTATCCCGGTCACCCCGGATCTCCAGGTTCTTCAGTACCGGATGACCGCCACGGCGGGCAACTTCAGCGACGGAGAAGAAAAAATGATCCCCGTGCTGACAAACCGCATGATGGTCACCGAATCGCTGCCCCTGCCCGTGCGGGGAAAAGGCACGACGGAATTCACATTTGAAAAACTGCTAAAAAGCGATCAGCAGGCTGAAAAATCATCCACCCTTAAAAACTACCGGCTCACCCTCGAATTTGCCTCCAACCCGGCATGGTATGCCATCCAGGCGCTGCCGGCGCTGAATGACGAACAATACGACAATGCCGACGCCATTTTCTCCGCCTACTGGTCCAATTCAGTGGCTTCCTTCATTGCCAGTTCCAACCCGAAGATCCGCGCAGTGTTCGAATCATGGAAAAGCCTTACACCCGACGCCCTGCTGTCGAACCTGGCAAAAAACCAGCAGCTGAAATCGGCCCTGCTGCAGGAAACTCCCTGGGTGACGGAAGCCTCTGACGAAACCGGGCGCAAGCAAAAACTCGGGCTCTATTTCGACCAGAATACCATCGAATCAAACCTCAGGGAAAACCTGAAGAAACTGCAGAAACTGCAAACGCCAAACGGCGGCTGGAGCTGGTTCGCCGGGATGCCTGAAAACCGCTATACCACGCAAACCATCGTGACCGGACTGGGACAGCTTCAGCACCTGGGCATCACCGGCATCCTCCGCGACGCAACCACCCGCGACATGGTAACGAAAGCCATCGGATACCTTGACGGGGAGATGTTGAAAGATTATGAACGGCTCAAAAAAGATTATACCGGCAAATTGGATAACAACCACCTGGGGAGCACCGAAATCCAGTACCTGTATACCAGGAGTTTCTTCATGGAAGGCCCGGGATCAGCCTTCAGGAACCTGGCACCAAAATTCAGGGATGCCTTCTCCTACTACCAAAAGCAGGCTGAAAAATACTGGCAGCCGAACGAACTCAGCATGCAGGCCATGATCGCGCTGGCCCTAAACCGCCTCGACCGCAAAGAGGTTCCGCAACTGATCCTCAAATCGCTCGCCGAAAAGTCCCTGCACTCCCCCGAAATGGGGATGTACTGGTCAGCCGACCCCGGGTATTACTGGTACCAGGCCCCGGTAGAGAACCAGGCGCTGATGATCGAAGCCTTCGACGAGGCAGGCCATAACCCGGCGGCGGTGGAAGAACTGAAGATCTGGCTGCTGAAACAAAAACAGACCCGGAACTGGCGCTCATCGCGTGCCACACTCGAAGCCTGCTACGCCCTGCTGCTGCGCGGAACCGACCTGCTGGCCGATGATCCCGGCGTTAAAATTTCACTGGGCCGTGAAAAGATCAGTTCCGACAACCTTGCCGATGTTAACAAAGAGGCCGGCACAGGTTACTTTCAGTTTTCATGGCAGGGAGAAGCGGTGAACCCCGGCATGGGAAAGATCGCAGTTTCGAAATCCACGGCCGGCGTGGCCTGGGGTGCGGTATACTGGCAGTATTTTGAAGATCTTGATAAGATCACCCCGGCGGCAACACCCCTGAAGCTGGAAAAGAAATTGTTCGTTGAAAAAAATTCCCCGGACGGACCGGTGCTGGAGGAGGTTACGAAGGACGAAGGACGAAGGACGAAGGACGTGGGACGTGGGACGTGGGACGTGGGAGAGAAGGCTGTGGTAAAGATTGTTTTGAAGGTGGACCGGGACCTTGAGTTTGTTCACATGAAGGACATGAGGGCGAGCGGGTTTGAACCTGCCGCAGCAGCGAACAGGCCAGGTGAAGGGGCTGAAGACAACTTGTCGGGGTACCGGTACCAGGATGGTCTCGGGTATTACCAAACCACCACCGACCAGGCGACCAGTTTCTTTTTCGACTACCTTCCCAAAGGCACCTATGTGTTCGAATATGCGCTGAGGGCCAATGCCGCCGGTGAGTATTCAAACGGCATCACCACGGTGCAGTGCATGTACGCGCCTGAATTCGCGGCACATTCAGAGGGGACCAGGATCACGATCAAATAACATCGCAGGAAATATGTAACCAGTGTACCCTGGTTATAACACTGCATCACCCCTGCCACAAAGGGGCGTAATCCGTGAACGATGGGCGTAGCCCGTCGTTCGGGATCCGAACACGGCCATCGCCTAATTAATGCCCTGAAAACCAACCCCGAAGGGGCGAGATAAAAAAAGAACGTGCACGGCTATCACAACGCTGTGATCGTGCTAAATACGCTGTTCAAAAAAACGCAAAATTTGTATTTCTGAGTTTCCCTGTGTATATTTACCCGGTAAATAGTTTTGCCGGCAACGAAAAATTTCATAATCCGATATTTACATGATACGTTGCGGTTCACTTAACTGTTGTAAGTATGAATCAATCCCTGACTACACAGGAACTGCTTTTTCAGACCATCCGGAACAGCCTGGCGCCGAACATCTCCTTCGTTCATGACCTTTCAGAACTGCTGGGAATAAGCTACGATAGCGCCTACCGCCGGATCAGGGGCGAAAAGGAGCTTTCGCTCGATGAGCTTAAAACCCTCTGCTTTCACTACAACATTTCAGTCGATACCCTCTTTAATTATAAGAGCAGCAATGTAACCTTCGCCTCGCTGGCCATCGGAGAAAACGGATTTGAAATCGAACACTGGCTCCAGTCGCTGCTGACGTCGATCAACCGGATCTACCAGTGCAAGGAGCGGGAGATCATATATGCGGCCAAAGACATTCCCGTTTTTTACTACTTCGAATTCCCCGAAATCGCCGCGTTCAAGTTCTATTTCTGGCACAAGGCACTTATCCCGTCCAGCAATTATGAAAACACCCTGCTGTCGCTGGAACCGCCCGCCAACCTCTTTGAACCCGGGCGTATGATGCTCGCCAGTTATATCCGGATACCAACCATCGAGATCTGGAGCGAGGAGACGATCTCCAGCATTTTGCGCCAGATCGAGTATTGCTTTATCTCCGGGTTTTTTACGCGCAAGGATGACGTTTTCAGGCTGTGCGATGTGCTTGAATCACTGCTGAACCATGTTAAGGCACAGGCCGAATACGGATACCAGTTTTTAAATACCTCCCCCGCAGAAGGGATTGAAAACAGTTTTAAACTGTTCAACAATGAAGTACTGGTAACCGACAACACCATCCTGGTCATCGCCGATGGCATGAAAACCACCTATAATACCTACAATGTCATCAACCAGCTGATCACGACCAACCCGGTGTTCTGCAACCTCATCGAAAAATCCCTCAGGAACCTGATGCAGAAGTCGACCCTCATCAGCGGAACCTCTGCCAAGGAGCGTTACCGGTTTTTCAACATCATGCATGAAAAAGTAAGGGCCCTCAGAACCCGGATAGAACGGATGGGCTGATTTTACCGCTCTTTCCTGAGATCTTTCAGATTCACCACAAACCCTGCAATCAACAGGATCTCCCCGCCGATATCGGAAACGATGGGGGGCCTTCCGGGCGTATGGGTGCTTACCAGGATAATGGCATACAGCGAACACGCCATGGTGATGGTCCCCATGACCAGGATCAAATATGGGATCCAGCTTTGCCTGTGAACCCGGAATTTAACCTGCAGAAAAATAATGGCCATGGCAACAGCAATAAACCCCCCGGAAGTTGCCCTCATCAGGGCCAGGATTAAATACCGGGTGGCGGGCTGCAGATCTGCCCATTTTTGTGAAACAGCAGCGCTGTGATACGGCATGAAACTGTTCCTCGTCAGGTAGATCACCCCGAAAACCAGGAGGATCAGGGCAGCCGCAATGGTCAGGGCACTTCCGCGGAAATTTCTCATTTTTCGTTTTCTTAACACAAAAATACAAAGAAGAGAACCATTTTAACATGCGTATGTCCCGCTAATTTTCCATCACAGGAGAATTCATGGATCCCACATCCCGGTGAAAATGAAGGCAGTTTTCCTCAGGAAGCAGTGATAACGCGGAAAACAGTTTTTATGGTTTTGAAATCCTGTTCCGATCCGGGATATTTACCAGGCATTTATTATTGATTTCTGCAAAATATTTTACTCCGGTTTGCAAATAATCCCAAAGAAAACGGGATCAAGATTTTTATCCCGGCTGGTTCTCCGCTTAACTTTGGCACATCAATTTTTCAATCATAAACCACATGGCACGTTCTCATGCATCAGTTTCCGGCCGGCTAAGGCTGCTGCCGGCCATCACGCTCCTTGCCGCCATCCTGCTGGCAACCTCCTGCGAGCCGCTGGCAACCGGGTTTGATGATGTTTCGGGAGCGACCTATTATACTGCCGCAAAAATAACGCCGGTTGCCGACACCTTCCAGGTAATAAGGGTCATGACCTGGAATATCCGGTTTGGCGCGGGAAGGATCGCCTGGTTCGGAGATGCATGCGGCAACCGCGTGATCCTGACCGAAGAAGAAGTTTACCGCTCGCTGCAGGCCATTGCCGACAGGATCAACCTGGTCAGGCCCGACATCCTGCTGTTGCAGGAGGTCGATGTTAACTCAAAACGGTCGGCCTATATCAATGAGCTGCAATGGATCCTCGACCACACCTATATGAACTATGCCGTGTGCGGTTCGCAGTGGAAAGCCCAGTTTATCCCCAGCGACGGACTAGGGCGCATGGATGAGGAAAATGCCATCCTCTCCCGCTGGAAGATCAGCGACGGCCAAAGAATCCAGCTCCCGCTGCGCAACGACCAGGACAAGCTGACCCGCTATTTTTATGAACGCTGCTGCATCGTTACCGGCCGCATCGGCATCCCGCATGTGAACAACCTCTTTGCCGTGAATATCCATGTCTCGGCTTTTGCAACAGACGACACCAAGAAAAAACACATTTCCCGTTTAAAGGAAGAGCTTGACAGGATCAATGGCAACGGGGCGTGGTTTGTTGCCGGCGGCGACATGAATACGATCCCGCCGGGGTCCGACACGACCGATTACTGCTTCCAGGACAGGTGCCCGGGCGAGTCGTTTCATTCCCCGGGCGACAACCCGATGCACAAGGACGGGAGCAACTATGAGCCCGAGATACACTGGCTTGACAATCTTTACCTGGATTATCAATCAGCCGTAACCCCCGGATTATACAAAAACAACCAGTACCGGTATTTTACCCATACCACCCGGGGCGACCATTTCTGGGACCGTACGCTCGATTACCTTTTTACAAATTACCAGTGGTACTACAATTCAGCTGTTGTTCTCCAGGATGCAGAAAAAGAATCGGACCACGCACCTGTATTCGCTTTTTTATATTTACCCAGGTAATTTCCAAATTATGAAAAAGGTTCTCCTTTGCCTGGCCGGAATGATCCTTTACGGCACTCTGTTTTCGCAGGACTCGCTGGTAAAAAGCTACTGGACCGGCGGCACCGCCTGCAACATCCCGGCGCACCGGGTGGAATTCGGCCTTTTAACCGCATCAAGGTATGGCATTTCCAACAGGCTGGAGCTTTCGGCGCACCCGTTGATGTTCTTCCTCATGCCCCAGGTAAGCCTCAAGGTATACTGGGGCGGGGATGCCGGTTTCATGCTGGCCACCGAACACGGGATCTTCTACCCTACCCTCTTCATGCGGCTGGTCGCCGCGAAAGGCACGGGCGGACTGATTTCGCCCGAATTCAGCATCCCGCAGATGATTGCAGTCTCCAACAGGATTCTTGTTTCATATCGTCCGTTCGGCAAGGCCCTGCTGACGGCCCATGCCGGCATCTCCTTCGCCCTGGAATCAGCACGCCCGGATCCCGCCAGCACCATCGATCTGCCGGTTATATATCCCCGGCTGGCCGTGTTCTACAACCAGCCCGTGGTGGATGCGGGGCTCGATTTCCGCGGTTATTTCATCCCCCGGTTCGGATGGCTGCTCAACGGGGAGAATTTCTTTGTTCGCGGCACGAAAAGGAACTATTTCTTTGAAAACAAAGGGGTGCTGGTATATACTTCGAAAAGAGAGAACCTGCGTGTTGAAGCCGGGTACAAGCTTTGTTTCGGTCGGTATCCCTACGGCGAACAGTGGCACCTGCTGCCTGTGGTCGACATCGGTTTCGCATTCGGCAAATGACCCCATACCCTTAACGGAAACTATATCCCAAACTCACCCCCATCCACAGAAGAAAACTCTTCCCTGACCCGGTTTGCATATAGATCATCCTCTTACCAATGTTATCCGACAATTCAAAAAGGGGTGTGAAATCCAGCCTGAACCACCCGCGATGCCGCCGCCCTGACGATCATTTTGGTGAGGGTGTTGGCAAAAAATTCGTCGTCCAGCACAAAAACCCACACCTGGTCCTTCCCCACCGCAACCTGCTCGTCTCTGAACATTTCGAGCAAGGCCTCCGGCAGGCACATCGGATATCTTCCGGCATTGATATCGGGAATCATCGTAGCCATCATGTTTAGCGGGTGAAAACCCTCGAAAACATCCGCTTTAACTTCACTGAAGATCTTCTCCCTGATCATCTCTCCTTTAATAATTTTTGTTTCCATGGCGTTTGAATTAGTCGCATCAAAATTACCATGGCGACGACCCTGTCCAAAACTGATTACCCTTTACCCCCCGACCAGGTGTTGCATGAAATCCCAAACCGAAGATATGCCCATTAGCCTTTTGGGAAATAGTAACAGTAATCCGGCATTCACCATCCTCATTGTTACACAATAATAAAGTAAACCCCCTGAAAACGGATCAGCACCAGAAATCGTAAATCGTAAATCGTAAATCGTAAATCGTAAATCGTAAATCGTAAATCGTAAATCGTAAATCGTAAATTATGTATAACACTTTCTTTCTACCTTTGTGCAATATAAAACTGAAAAGCAATGCTCCGAACTCATACCTGCGGCGAACTGAACATGGCCCATGCCGGCCTCGAAGTAACCCTTTCGGGCTGGATCCAGCGCTCACGCGACATGGGAGGCCTTACCTTTATCGACCTGCGCGACCGTTATGGCATCACGCAACTGGTGTTCAACCTCGAGGTTAACAGCACCCTGTGCATGGAAGCCCGCAAACTGGGCCGCGAATTCGTGATCTCCGTCACCGGGAAAGTTGCTGAACGCAGCAACAAAAATCACAAAATGGATACCGGGGATGTGGAAATCCTGGTCAATAGCATAACAGTGCTCAATGTGTCAAAAACACCTCCCTTTACCATCGAAGACAATACCGACGGCGGCGAAGAGCTCCGGATGAAGTACCGCTATCTTGATTTACGCCGGAATGCCAATAAAAAGAACCTTGAACTGCGCCATAAAATGGCCCTTGAAACGCGCAATTACCTCAGTTCGCTGAAGTTCATGGAAATTGAAACCCCCTACCTGATCAAATCAACCCCCGAAGGGGCGCGCGATTTTGTGGTGCCTTCGCGCATGAATCCCGGGCAGTTTTATGCCCTTCCGCAATCGCCGCAAACATTCAAACAGCTGCTGATGGTTGCCGGTTACGACCGTTATTTTCAAATCGTTCACTGTTTCCGCGATGAAGACCTCCGTGCCGACCGCCAGCCTGAGTTCACCCAGATCGATTGCGAAATGGCTTTCGTCACCCAGGAAGATATTCTGACCACCTTCGAAGGACTGGCCAAACATCTTTTCAAGGCGGTTCTTGGCATGGAGATGGAAACCTTCCCGAGGATGTCGTACGACCAGGCCATGGTGCTGTATGGTTCCGACAAGCCCGACATCCGTTTCGGCATGACTTTCACGGAGATCAACGAACTTGTAAAAGGCAGGAATTTCAAGGTATTCGACGATGCCGAACTGGTAGTTGGGATCAATGCTGCCGGGTGCAGCGAATATTCGCGCAAACAGATCGACGAACTTACCGACTTTGTGAAACGGCCGCAGGTCGGCGCAGCCGGGCTGGTGTATATCCGTTACGGCGCCGACGGTACGGTGAAATCATCGGTCGACAAATTTTACACCCCGGATGACCTGGCTGCCATCCTTGAAAAGTTCGGTGCCAAACCCGGCGACCTGGTGCTAATCCTGGCCGGGAAAAAAGAAAAAACACAAACCGCTCTCGGGACGTTGCGCCTGGAGATGAGCAAGCGCATGAACCTGACAACGCCCGGCGATTTCAAACCATTGTGGGTGGTCGATTTCCCGCTGCTCGAATGGGATGATGAAACACAGCGCTTTTATGCAAAACACCATCCTTTTACTTCGCCTGTTCCGGGAGATATCCCGCTGCTCGACACCGATCCGGGAGCCGTTCGCGCCAATGCATACGACCTCGTGATCAACGGTGTGGAGATCGGCGGCGGTTCCATCCGTATCCATAACAAGGAGTTGCAGAAGAAGATGTTCACGGTGCTGGGATTTACCGACGAAGATGCGGCTGACCAGTTCGGGTTCCTGATGAATGCCTTTGAATTTGGCGCACCTCCCCACGGCGGCGTGGCTTTTGGATTTGACCGCTGGTGCACCATCTTTGGCGGCGGGGAATCCATCCGCGATTTTATGGCCTTCCCGAAAAACAACTCCGGCCGGGATGTGATGATTGATTCACCTTCGGCAATCAAACCAGAACAACTGAAAGAACTAACCCTCAAACTAGGTTAACTGATGGATAAACTGATCGAAAAACGCATCCGGGGCCTTTCACCCATGATCGGGAACACCCCGTTACTCGAAATTAACCTGTTATACCAGGGAAAGCCCCGCACGATTTTTGCCAAGGCTGAAAACCTCAACATGACAGGCAGCATCAAAGACCGGATGGCATTTCATATCCTCCAACAGGCCTATATTGCAGGCGCCCTGAAACCGGGAGGACTGATCATTGAAGCAACCAGCGGCAATACCGGCATCGCTTTCTCCGCCATCGGCAAGGCCCTGGGCCACCCGGTCGAGATCTTTATGCCCGACTGGATGAGCCTCGAAAGGATCAACCTGATCAGGAGCCTGGGGGCAAAAATCAACCTGGTAAGCAAAGAAGAGGGAGGTTTCCTGGGCAGCATCGCCATGGCTGAAGCCCTCGCCGCCAAAACTGAAGGCGCTTTTTTACCCTCCCAGTTTTCCAACAAGCACAATTCCGAGGCGCATTACCAAACCACCGGTCCCGAAATCTTCTGGCAGATGCGGTTTCGCGATATTCTGGCCGATGCCTTTATTGCCGGAGTCGGCACAGGCGGCACCATCATGGGGGTTGGCAGGTTCCTGAAGGAAAAAATCCCCACCATTAAACTCCATCCCCTCGAGCCGTCAAATTCACCCACCCTGTCAACCGGCCATAAGGTCGGAAAGCACCGTATACAGGGAATTTCAGATGAGTTTATCCCTTCCATTTTAAAACTTGACAAACTGGATGAAATCATCAGTGTCGACGACGGCGATGCCATCATTATGGCCCAGAAACTCTCCGCACAACTGGGGATCGGGCTGGGAATCTCCTCCGGCGCCAATTTTCTGGGTGCACTGAAGGTCCAGAATGGCCTGGGTGAAAACGCCGTCGTAGTGACAGTTTTTTCCGACGACAACAAAAAATACCTGAGTACCGACCTGTTAAAAGCGGAACCGGTTAAGCCCGGGTTCCTGTCAACGGATATTGAATTGCTTCAATACAGGGCCATCAAGCGGGTTTGTCATACCTGCTGTGATCCCGTGGCATGCATGGAAGGAGTGGCTAATCCCAGATTGATCAAAGATTTCCCGTTGCCAACCTGCATCTGGAGATAATCTGCGTTATTTTACCTGCCTTTCAAAGATTACCCGGTCTTCCTTTGAAAGAAACTTGCATCCGAGCATCGCCTCATTGAGGTATTTGCGATATTCGCTGGTGAACTCCGGCACCTCGGCCTTTGCACCATATTTTTTTTTGAACGCCTCATAAAGCCCTGTCATTTCAGCATCGATCCTGTTTCGTTCCGCCTGGAATTTCCTGATGTTTAACGTGTCGGCCGGGGGAGTTGCACGGAGTTTCTGCATCGCTTCCATGTTGCGGCACATGGCATCGGCAAATGCTGTGGCATCTTTTTTCAATTCCCTGTTCCCGCCTCCGCATCCCGAAATGCCGGTAACAAGCACAATTACGAAACAGTATAGGAACATCCTGATTTTCATAGGTCGGTTTTTTACAAAAATAGTGGTTTTAACTAATAATCTGTGAAACGGGAATCACCATTTGTTCTTCGGGATCACGAAGGGCATTGATAAGCTTAAACCCGGCAAACCGAACCAGGTCTTCAGGCCGGAGATCCTGTTCATACAATTTGCCCCGGGCGACCAGCCTGTCGCGGCAGGTTCCCTTCAGCAAAGGGTTAGCCGGGGTAACCCACCGGTCACCGTCACTGAAAATGATATTCGACACGGAAGTATCTGTCAGGAAGCCGTTTTTAACGATAAGGATGTCGTCGCACGCACCACGCAAACCCATCAGCGATTCCAGTTCCAACCGGTCCGAAAATTTCAGGTGGTAATCGATGGCATCGCAACGAACCAGTTTCAGCGATCTGATCATCCGTTTTTCGCAGTGCCCGAAGGTGATCTCCCGTATTTCAGTGTCATACCTGATGTTACATCTTACACTGCCGGATAGCCATGCTGTAGGAATATCAAGGATCCGGTCGAGGTTCACGACCTGTTCATTGCCCCACAATTCAAGACTGGCGCGGCTCATGCGCGCCTCATGCCAGGCCGGGTGCTGAGGCACGCCATCCATGATATGTATCGTTTCAAATAACAGGCACATATATTTTCCTGATCATTTCCTGGTATTCGCTTTCTGCATCGCTCATCGCCGTAATGCCGCCCCCGCTTTTGAATACCAGTCCACCGGCTGTTTGCTCAACATACCTGATCGAAACTGCCGAGATGAGCGACACTCCGTCAAAATACCCGAAGATCCCCGTGTAAAAGCCGCGCTCGTACGACTCGGCTGAACGGATGATGTCAACCGTTTTCTCTTTGGGCGCTCCGGTAACAGAACCCGCCGGCAACAGGGTAAAAATGATGTCTCCCAGCCTGTCAGGGTAATTTTCAGGCAGGTCGCCGGAAATTTCCGAACTCATCTGAAGCAGATCCCCGCGATGGGTCCGGATCCGGTCGATATACCGGAACCGGGAAACCGCCACATTGGTTGCCACCATCGACAGGTCATTCCTGATCAGGTCGACAATGGTATTGTGTTCGAAAAATTCCTTTTCGTCGGCCAGCAGTCTCTGCGCTGCATCAGGAACCGATGCATCGATGGTGCCTTTCATGGGGCAGGAAAGGATTTTTTTTCCTTCGATCCGGATGAAAAGCTCCGGTGAGAAAACGGCAAAATGACCCGGAACATACAACCTGTAGGGGGCACTGCCCGCCGAAAAAAGATCTTCCAGCGTTAAGCTGGTGCGAAGGGGTGTCGGGAAGGTGAGGTTAAGCAGGTACGTATCACCTCTTTGGAGATGAATAATTATTTTTTCAAAGGCCTTTTTATAGGTTGAGAAGGATACCGGTGAAAAGTCAAAAAACAGCGGTTGTTTTCCGGTTATTCCGGCACCGTTTTTCAGGTTTCCGAAATCATATAGAATTCCATGCCTGGCAGCCATTTCGGGAGACATTGCGAACCCTTTTTCGCCGTCAAAGTCAACCGCAAATAAAAAAGGTGCTCTTCGCCCTGAAAAATGGTTAATTTTATCGATTATTTGGGGGCGGGGGAGGAACATTTGGCTGACTATGGGTTAATGGGTGGACGGGTGGACAGGTGGACAGGTGGACGGGTGGGCAGGTGGGCATCGGAAGTTTTATTTACTGGTGTTGTGAAAGTTTTTTTCGTAATTTTTAATTTTTAATTTTTAATTTTTAATTCAAAAAATGACCCTTCTCCTGCTAAACAATCACGACTCCTTCACCTGGAACCTGGTTGAATTGTTGCGTAAAACAGGCAAAGTTAAGGTTAATATCTGCACGCCTGAAGAACTTGACGTACGCGATCTTGTGAATTGTGACAGGATCGTCTTTTCCCCTGGTCCGGGGCTGCCGGGCGAACAAACTGCCATGTTTGATATCCTGACTGCCGTGGAAAAACTCATGAACGAGGGCCGGAAAACAATTCCTGTCTTCGGAGTTTGCCTGGGAATGCAGGCCATGGCCATCCATTTCGGCGGGTCTCTTTTCAACCTGCCGTCGGTTGTACACGGCCAGCCGCGAAAACTGAAGATCCTGCAACCCCACCATTTTCTTTTCAACGGGATCCCTGATGAAACCGAAGTCGGGCTTTATCACTCCTGGGCTGTCGATGCGGCTTCCCTCCCATCCTGCCTCGAACTGCTGGCCACAACACACGACGGCACCATCATGGCGCTGGCCCACAAGTCGCTTCCTATGTGCGGCGTTCAGTTCCACCCTGAGTCGTTTATGACACCGTTTGGCAGGAGGATGCTGGATAATTGGCTCTCTGAACGTGGGACGTAGGACGTGGGACGTGGGGTATCCGACGCATTACGTCCTACGTCCTTCGTTGATACGTTTTAGTATCTTTGCAGAAAATTATCTCTTTGCAAAAAATCGAAATTACCGCGCCGGTTGGCTCCTGGGAATCGCTGATGGCAGCCATCCAGGCCGGGGCCGATTCTGTTTATTTCGGCGTGGGCGTGCTCAATATGCGTGCCCGTTCATCCATCAACTTTACGTTGCGCGACCTGGTGAAGATAACCCGGATCTGTCGTAAACACAACATCAACAGCTACCTCACCATGAATACGGTCATTTACGACCGGGAGGTGAAGCAGATGAAACAGATGGTTGATTCGGCGAAAAAAAACGGGGTGACCGCCATCATCGCCTCCGACCATGCCGTAATCCAGTATGCACGTTCGGTGGAGATGGCGGTTCACATGTCGACACAGACCAACATCACCAACCTGGAGGCCGTGAAGTACTGGTCGCAGGTGGCCGATGTGATGGTAATGGCACGTGAACTGAGCCTCGACCAGGTTGCCGCCATCACCAGGTCCATAAAACGGCAAAAGATCACTGGTCCCTCAGGGAAACCGGTCCGGATCGAGATTTTCGCGCATGGCGCCCTCTGCATGGCTGTTTCGGGAAAATGCTACCTAAGCCTCGACCATTACAACACCTCCGCAAACCGCGGCGCCTGCTACCAGCTTTGCCGCCGGCCGTACCACGTTTCCGACCCCGACACCGGAATCGAACTGGAAGTCGACAACGAATACATCATGTCGCCCAAAGACCTTTGCACCATCGGTTTCCTTGACAAAATCGTCAAGGCCGGCGTTTCGGTGCTCAAGATCGAAGGCCGCGGCCGCAGTCCCGAATACGTGAAAACTGTGGTTTCATGTTACCGCGAAGCGGTCGACGCCATCCGCGCCGGCAGTTATACCCCCGAATTGGCCGAAATCCTGATGCAACGGCTGAATTCGGTATATAACCGCGGTTTCTGGGAGGGATATTACCTTGGGCGGAAAACGGGCGAATGGGCTGCCGGAAACGGATCGGTTGCAACGGAATACAAAGAATATGTCGGCAAGATCACTAACTACTTCACGAAATTGCAGGTGGCCGAGATCAAAATGGAGTCGGGCCAGCTTAAACCCGGCGACAGGGTTTACATCCAGGGACCGACCACCGGCGTTCTCGAACTTACCATGCCGGAGATCCGGGTTGACCTGAAACCTGTTGAAAAAACGGTAAAAGGAGAATATTGCAGCGTCTCCGTCAGTCAATTCCTGCGCCGGGCTGACAAAGTTTACAAAATCATCAGCAACGCCTGACCCATGTTGTTTAACCTCCACACCCATACCCGTTTCAGCGATGGTTCAAGCGAACCGGAAACATATATCGAAGAGGCCATCCTGCAGGGATTTTCAACCCTTGGCTTCAGCGATCATTCACCGGTGCCGTTTGAAAATACTTTTGCCATCCGGGAAAAGGAGGTACTGGATTACGGCCGGACCATCAAACTGCTTCAACAATCCGAAATCGTAAATCTGAAATCTGAAATCCGAAATCTGAAATCCGAAATCCAAAATCGTAAATCCAAAATCGTAAATCGTAAATCCAAAATCAACATCCTACTGGGTCTTGAGATCGATTATATCCCGGGTGTAACGCGCTCTTTCAGCGAATACCGGGAATTGCTCCAGCTCGATTATACCATCGGTTCGGTGCACCTGGTGAGGAATTCCGATCCTTCGTCCCTCTGGTTTATCGACGGACCCGATATCGCCATTTACGACAAAGGGCTGCAGGAGGTGTTCAACGGCGACATCCGGAAAGGAGTGACCGCGTATTACCGGCAAATCCGTGAAATGGTTGCCGGTCAAAAACCCGATATTGTGGGCCACCTCGACAAGATCAAAATGTACAACCGCGACCGCTATTTTTCGGAAGACGATGCCTGGTATGTGCAGCAGGTTGACGAAACGCTCGACCAGATTGAAGAAACCGGTTGCATTGTGGAAATAAACACCCGCGGCCTTTATAAAAAACGATCCGATACCCTCTTCCCGGGTCCGGCCATCCTGAAAAAGCTGCTCGCGCGCAACATCCCGGTAACCCTTTCGTCGGATGCCCATAAACCGCACGAATTGTCCCTGCTTTTTGACGAAACCAAAGATCTTTTATCTGCGATGGGTTTCCGCGAACTGATGAACCTGACCCCGGGAGGGTGGGAATGTGTTTCCTTAAAATAATAATTGGAAAATCCCTGCATTCCGGGTGAAGATAAAAATTGAGCTATGTTCGATGTAAAAAGATTTTCTTTCAGCGACCGGGAACTTGCCGAAAAGGCGTATGCCATCCGCAAGGCGGTTTTCGTCGTGGAGCAGGGCGTTGATCCGGAACTTGAGTATGACCATGAGGAAGAGTCGCAACATTACCTCCTCTTATTGGGCGAAAAGCCCGTTGCCACTGCCCGCTGGCGCGAAACCGAAAAGGGGATCAAGCTGGAACGGTTCGCCGTGCTGCCCGGGTTCCGCAACCGCGGCATCGGCGAAATTATCCTGAAAGAGGTGCTGAAAGATGTTCTCCAGCTCGAAAAACCGGTCTACCTCCATTCACAGGTTAAAGCAGTTCCTTTCTACCATCGTAACGGATTTTTTACCGTCGGAGAGGAATTCACCGAAGCGGGCATCGGCCACTTTTTTATGGAATATCCCGACTGACCGGATCGTGCGGGGTTGCATTTGAAAATATTTCTTTCATTAGATGCTCATTTTTAGGCATTTTACCCTATCTTTGGGATACCAACATCTTCTCCATGAAACCCCTAATATTTATTTCAGCGTGGCTGATGATCCTCGTATCATCGGTTGTTTGTGTCATTCTTCCCTGCGCTGCGCACTCCTCCACGGGAGGTTATCCTTCATTGATCCCGATAGCAGATGCCCATTCAGTATCTGTTAACCCGGGCGACCAGGCCATGCCTTCAGCCTTTGGCACAACCGCCACCGTGACCATCCAGTCATCCTCCGATTGCGAAAAATGCGGGAAAAACGCCAATGTCCGCCTAACCAATGTAACCTATCCCGACACGACCTATTTTATCCATCTCGACAGCACGGGCCACGGCCAGCGTGCCGGCATCTGGAAGGGCCACTACAACCTCTCCTTCGTGGTGTTTTCATGCTCGGTAGTATTCAAGTACAATATCCCGATCATGGGCGACACCACCCTCACTTTTACCACGACCGAGTCAAAACCGCCTCCAACCGGCCTCTCCATCAACAACCAGAGTTTACTGGCAACCTGGAATCCACCCAGGGTAAACATAGATTATTTCTACGAGACCTGGTCAAGCGGTAGTTTTGCAACCAACCAGTGGACGGTGACTGGCGGAAACAACTGGCAGATCTCAAATACCATCGGGAATCCTGTTCCTTCGGCCATTTTCAACTGGGCGCCGCAATGCACCAACTGCGGTCAATACCTTACCAGCAAATTGATTCCAGGCATCCAGGCACCCGGCATCAAGCTCTATTATGATATTTCGCTAAGCAGCGTGGGAACCACCAACATGAACACCATGGCCGTGGAGCTGTGGAACGGAACCACCTGGAGTGTTGTGCATTTTTTTGATAACCAGTCGGGAAGCTTTCCGTGGTCAACCTACTGCCATGATATCACCAACCAGGTTTTAAACCACGATTTCAGGATCCGGTTTCATGTTTCCAGTATTGACACCTATGATATCAACTACTGGGCCATCGACAATATCCGGGTTGTGGGATCTGACACCGCTTTTGCCAGTGCAGGCTGCCTGATGGGTTACACGGTTGCCCTTAACAACATGCAGGCCGCTTTCGTGTACGATACCTCTTACCTTATCCCGCCCCAGCAGGTCATTTTCGGGCATCCCTACCAGCTTTGCGTCAGGGCGGCCTATACCGGGGGGCCGTCGGCCGCCGTATGTGATTCCTTCACCGCGAAATTTTTATATCCCCCGAAAAACCTGGCTGTAAATGCCCTGGAATGTGCCGCCCATCTCACCTGGGAAAAACCGGATGACCCGGTGGCCCGGAGCGCCCTGACCGGGTATGATATTTTTCGAGGAAGCAGCTATATTCACACCCTCTACGGCCCCGATTCGCTCGAATACTACGACATGAACGTCAACCCGGGGCAATACAGGTATGGCGTAAGAGCGAAATACAACCTCGGCGTTTATGGCTTCCCGGGGCAGACCAATACTTCGCTCATGCTTTGGGATACGGCTTATGTTACGATCCATTGCGGTTTCCCGATGCCCTTCCACGAAGGTTTCGATCAGGGAAATTTCAGTTTCCATAACTGGACTTTTCAGCCCGGCCAGGGGAACTGGGGGATCAGCACCTTTAAAAGCCCCGCTCCCTGTGCCGATTTCAGCTGGCAGCCTGTAAGAAATAATTACAGCTATGCCATGGTGAGCGATAACATCGACGCCTTTAACTGGAAATGTGCGGCTATCTGGTTCGACTTCGACTACAAACTGGCCGACCACAACGCCACCGGCAACGAAAAAATGAACGTCGAGGCGTGGTACAACAGCACCTGGCACGTTCTGAAAACGCTTTCAAACAATGGGTCGGCCGACTGGACCACCCTGCATCTCGATCTTTCGGCCGTGTCGGGCAAGGCATTCAAGGTCAGGTTCATGGCATACGGGGTCAATTCGGGTGATATCCTACACTGGTACATCGACAACATCAATGTTTACGGGATCTGCATGCCTCCGTCGGCGCTGAGCTTCACCATGAACGGCATGCAGGCGAACCTTTCCTGGACGGCCCCGGCATGCAGCGGGTCAAACGGGCCGGCCGGCTACAATGTTTACCGTACCGGTTCAACGGGTGTTCCGCCGTTCTCCCTCCGGAACCCATCCCTGGTGACTGGCACCTCTTATTCCGACAACACAGGCCCGCAGCCGGGAGGAACCTATGAATATTATGTAATGGCTGTTTTTGATGACCCCGCGTCGTCAGGCCCGCTGTGCGTGTCAACCAGTGATACCATCACGGTGAACACGGTAAGTGTTCCCGATAAACAGTTCAGTGGCCCGAGGGTCTTTCCGAACCCGGCAACGGGGATGGTACATGTTGAATCGGACCGGAAGATCATCTCCCTGCAGATCCTCAATTTCAAAGGGCAAACCGTTGCGTTCCGGAAGAATCCTGATACCATGAGCATCAACCTTGATGTATCGGGATTGCCATCGGGCGTCTATATTTTCAGGGTGACCGATCAACTTATGACCAAAACGGTAAAGGTGGTTGTTTCACATTGATTGGTGACCGGTGGCTTCGGGAGCCTCAGCCACCGGGAGCCTCAGTCCCCGGAAACTGAGGCTCCCGAAGTTTCCGGCACAATCCGGCCGAAATGATTATTTTTGCATGAAAGCCCTGCCCGGATGATCAACCGCGACACCATCGACAACATCGTCACCACCGCCCGCATCGAGGAGGTGATCGGCGATTATGTCAACCTGCGCCGCCGCGGGGTGAACATGCTGGGCCTGTGTCCCTTTCACAACGAAAAAACGCCGTCATTCACCGTTTCCCCCGCCAAGGGGATCTACAAGTGTTTTGGCTGCGGAAAAGCCGGGAATTCGGTGAACTTCATCATGGAGCATGAGCATTTCTCCTATCCCGAAGCACTCAAATACCTGGCCAGAAAATATAACATCGAGGTGGAAGAGGAGGAGCAGACGCCCGAACAGCTCCTTGAATTAAACGAAAAGGAGAGCCTCTACAACCTCTCCCTGTATGCCCAGCAGTTCTTCACGAAAACGCTGCTTGAAACGGCGGAGGGAAAGTCGGTCGGGCTTTCTTATTTCAAGGAACGGGGCATGCGCGATGACCTGATCCATAAATTCCAGCTGGGATTCAGTCCCGACAAATGGGATGCCTTTTCGGAAAACGCCGTGCAAAACGGGTATAAAAAGGAGTTCCTGGTCAAAACGGGTCTTTCGATTGAAAAGGACAACCGCCTGATCGACCGCTTTCATTCGCGCGTGATCTTCCCCATTCACAGCGCCTCGGGACGCGTGATCGGCTTTGGCGGCCGCATCCTCGGTTCGGATAAAAACCGGCCGAAATATGTGAATTCGCCCGAATCGGACATCTACAACAAAAGCAAAACCCTCTACGGGATCTATTTCGCCAAGAATGCCATCATTTCAAAGGACAGCTGCCTGCTGGTGGAGGGTTACACCGATGTGATCTCCATGCATCAGGCCGGCATCGAGAACGTGGTGGCGTCGTCGGGAACGTCACTCACGCACGACCAGGTGCGCATGATCCAGCGGTACACCTCGAACATCTCCATCCTCTACGACGGCGACCCGGCCGGCATCAAGGCCTCGTTTCGCGGCATCGACATGATCGTGGAGCAGGGAATGAACGTGAAAATCGTCCTTTTTCCCGACGGCGAAGACCCCGATTCGTATGCCCGCAAGCATCACCCCACGGAGGTGGAGTCGTTCGTCAATGAAAACGCCGTCAATTTCATCCTGTTCAAAACACGGCTGCTGCTGGGCGAAACGCAAAACGACCCGATCAAAAAAACGGCGCTTATCCGCGAGATCGTCAACACCATCGCCCTCATCCCCGACAGCATCTCCCGTTCCGTGTATGTAAAGGAGTGTTCAGCCCTGATGGCCATCTCGGAACAGGTGCTCATGAACGAACTGAACAAGATCCTCCGGGCAAAGCTGAAAAAGAGCTCGCCGGATGCGGATAAGGATCTCGAAGTGGTCCCGGCCGAACAGATGCCCACTGAACCGCAGGTTGATATTGATCTTTACTCTTCAGAATACCAGGAAAGGGACATTATCAGGCTACTTCTGCTATATGGTCATGATATCATCACGATTCCCGGCAACACTGCCGAAGAGGAAGGGGTGCCGGTTCAGGTGGCCGACTATGTCGTGGTGGACCTTGTCAGGGATGACCTGACCTTTGAAAATTCAACCTTCCGGTCCATTTTTGAAGAGTACAAGACCAACGCCCGTAATGACATCATCCCCGACGGGGATGTTTTCCTTAACCACGGAGACAAGGATATCCAGAGTGTGGCGGTAAACCTGGTATTCACCAATTATACCTTAAGCCCGAACTGGCTTAAAAACAACATCATGATCACCACCGAGAAAACGCGGCTGGATATGCATGTTATGTTTGCCTTGCGCGCCTATAAAGCGCGCACGCTGGACCAGCGGATGGCGGAAGTTCTCAAAAGGTTGAAATCAGCCACCGATCCTGTAGAGCAGAATGCCATCCAGAAAGAGTTCACAGAGATGAAAAACGAGAGCGTCAGGATCAATAAAAACGGCCTGGGGCGGGTAATAACCCGCTAGGGAAGCGGCGCCGGCCCCGTTTATTCCTTCACAAACACCAGCTGCCGGTACCACGGGTTGTTCCAGTAATCCATCAGGATCTTGAAATCGGGGTAAAGGGCAGCGTCAAAAACCCGGTCGTTGAACTGCAACTGCCGCCTTAACGAAAGCTTGCCTTTTTCGTTTACCACCTCCCATAAAAATCTTCCGGCCTTGTTGCTTACCGCCACTTTCCTGGCAGGCGTGAAACAATTCAAACCGGGGGGAAGGGCCAGGGTGAACGCATAGCTTTCATCGGCCTGGGCCGGAATTTCATAGGGTGTTTCACGTTTCTGTGACAGGGTTCTGATGCCCCATCCGTCGATGCCGGTGCTGACCACCGGAAGGTTGAAATAGTAGTAATTTGAATCTTTCCGGAAGGGCTTGTCGCTTTGCACGATGTATGTCTGAAACCCGTTTTCCTGGTTCATGGTGCTCACCTTGAGATTGGCAGAGTCGGCGCCGATGAGGTTTCCCGTGAGCGCGTTTTTCATCCTGCTCTTTTCCCTGGCGAGGCCGGCAAACGGGTATATCCCTCCCTCAAAATACAACGATACATCGCCTGTAAGCCTCGGATCGGAGGTAACGATAAAGTTCCCGATCACTTTTACCATATGCCGGACTGGTTCAGCTTTGGTCACCGAAACCTTTCCGCCGGGCGCCAACGCGGTAAACGACCTGCCGGGAAGGGTGAATTTAAGGTTGGTCCCGTTTAATGCACTCACCGAAAAATACCACATTCCTTTATCTTTAAAATCGGTTTTCACGACAAAATCCTCGATGTCGGCCAGGGTGCCAATTTTATCATCTGCCCAGGCCGTGCGTGTTACCGCAGCAACCTGCGCATCGATGCCCGCATATTTCAGCAATGAAACCAGCAGGACGGCTTTTTCAACCGGGGTTCCCCCGTTTTCGTTCCAGGTCTCCTCCGGTGTGCGGCATTGATATAGGCTGCTCTTTAACGGGATGGGGTAAAGACGAAAATCGCTGACGACTTTTTCCTGCAACAGCAGGACTTTCTCAAATTTTTCCTTCTTCTCTTTCAGCCATTCATTGACCGCGTTTTTCATCTGGTCGTTACATGCGAACCTGAAAGCCGGCTGGTTTGTCAGAAAAGCGTAAGCCTCATCGCGTTTTTCCGACGTGCTGAAAATCAGCCGGGGATAGCGTTCATTCAGCCCCTGCTGAGCCTCTTCGGAAACCGTGGCCGGGATATTTTCAAGTTTCCAGGTATATACCCTGAAGGCCCCTTCGGTGGTGATTACCGGCTGAGCATCGCCGTTGAACATTTTATAAAAGAGCTCCCTGCCAACCGGGATCCGCACCCTGGTCACCAGGCTTTTTACCGGTTCTGCCTCGGCCAGCATATCATTGCCTGCCAGCGCGGGAAAATATCCCTTCTCCGTATGAATCGTATAATCAAGATGAATAACGGCTTTCCTTTCCAGGCCGGTGTGCGTTACGACCATTTCGCGCAACCCGTTGTATGCGGGGGCATTGGCAGCCGCCGATGTAAGCACCTCGTTAAAGGCATTTGCCGGGGCTTCAACTTTTTTTCCATCCGCCATGACGGTAAAAACGCTGTTGATCTTCAGTTTCTGCACCAGCGGGGTATACAGGATGAAAGTTTCGCCGTACAATGACTGGAAAGCCCTTGAAGAGATCAGTTCAAGCTGCTTTGTGTACCGGTAATCCATGCTGCCATCGACGTTCAGGGTATATTCCCGGGTGAGGGAGAGATAACAGGCATCATATTTTTCATCCTGGGCCCTGATTTGGGAAGATACAAGGGCCAGGCCGCAAATTAACAAGGAGATTCGTAGGTATCTGTTCATGCCATGATATTTAACAGGTTCATCACAAAGATGGATTCTTTAACAATTACTGGAAAAGGCATACCGGCAGGCCGGGTTATAATTCAACCACTACGGGCTGGTCGGCAAACCGGTTCTGGGCGTCAACGGCTGCCTTGAATTCAGGCCAGTCGCGCGCTTCATACAAACGTTTGCCGAAAACGGCCTTCGCCGAAAAAATGAGCGACCCGTTTGTAAGGGCATATCCGCCCTTGTATGATGCTGCCATTCCTTCTGCCGTAATGTTCGGGGACTTCCGCACCAGTTTTTTTATTGCCGGCAGCTTGATGGATTCGTTGATTTCGACCTGGCGCGAACAGCGGTCGCGGAAGGCATACCTTCGCTCCTTTATCCCGGTTTCAAACTGCAGCTGGCCCTGGAAATTTTTGAAAATCCCGGCGGCCGAAAGCGGCAGGAACATCAGCCTGTTCCCTGAAACCATGGCAAACTCGGGAATGGTAAAATCGATGGCCACCCAGATGTTGAAGTTCAGGTAATCGGCCGGATCGGAATATTTAACCTGCGTAACCCGCGCCTGCGGATAAACGCGGAGCAACTCCCTTTCCACATTCTGGAACCACGCGGTTTTATTTGAATATTTAAACAGCCCGCGTATGGCGCCATCCGACTGTCCTTCGCCGGTAATGGTGATCCGTCCCGTAAGGGTGCCGTTCTCCACGAGCTGGGATACCCCGTCAATTTTAACATAATGGTTTTCCGGGTCGGATACCGGGGTGGTTGCCAGGTCGGCTCCTTCGGGAACCCCCATCAGGTATTGCTGCTGCTGTTCGGCGCTCGACCACAGTTCGCGCAGGAACGGCACCCAGGTGGGATCGAGCAGGTGATATTTTCCGTCGCTCAGCTTCACCACAGTAACACAGTGGTTGAACTGGTCGGCCGGAATGTAGTCGATGCGCGAACCGGCCATGGTCATCGCCGGGTATGATTTAAAGCCTGCCGCCCGCAGCATCGTGATCAGCATTCCCGCTTTATCCTTGCATACCCCGCAACGGTCGGTAAAGGTCATCGACCCTTTGTGCAGGGTAAATCCTTCGCCGCAACCCATCGAAATTCCCGAATACCGGATCTCGTCGGCACACCAGTGCGTGAGCCTGCCAACAGAATCCATCTCATTTTTTGCTCCTTTGAGGATTTCATTCACCTTATCCCTGATATCCTGGTTGGCGATAAAACTTCCGAAATCTTCATTTACCTTGAAAAACCACGATGATTTTGCCTTCCAGGTGGCCGTTGTGGAGACCAGCAGCTTCGGCGCCACATCCGACACGGCGACCATGCGGGCTTCGGGCTTCAGGGGCATCATCTCCTTTTTGCTGAAGGTGTAAACGATTTTTCCGCCGGACAGCCAGCACGAGGACTGTGCTTCGCCGTTATAGAATTCGTACTGCAGCGGTTTGTCGGCCGGGACTTTAACCTGGTACACCTTGCTTTTTACCGGTATGGAACTGAAAAACTCGACGATGTCGTAAAACTGGCCCTTCATGGGCGGGATATACTTGTCGTCGTCATCGGACGAGAGGAGCGCGTAGGTAAATCCCTTGCGGAACATAACCACCTCCACCGCGTCGCCCGGGTCAAGCCGGCCGATGGCCAGCATCTTTTCGCGGGCGCCCCAGAAAATGGAATGCGCCGGGGCGGGGTAATCCTGCACCCTGTGAACATCCAGTTCGATGACACGGCCGTCATTTTTATAGATGACCGCTTTCCTGATCTCCACAAAGGCCGACAGCGGATCATATCCGAATTTGCACACGCTCAGGTCGAGTGCGCCGTGCGCGGTGAGGACTTTCGTCAGCGTGTGGTTCACCACGTAGGTCAGGCCGGTTTCCTGCATGTCAACGAGGGTGCTGTCAAAAATCATCAGCTGATCGCTGTTTGCGTACGCGGAAGGATCGCCCGATTTTTTAACCAGGTCCTGCATGGGTGTTTGTGCCAGGACCGGAAAGAGGAGTCCTGCAAAAAGCAATAGTAAAAGTTTTCTCATGATGAAAAAATCTGGTTAATAAAAGTCCGTCATATCCAGGAAAGTCTGGTGCATCGCCGGCTTTCCCTTAAACTGTACCATCCTGAATGAGGCTTCAAGATGTTTCACCTGCTGATCGCGGGTAAAGATCCTGACACGTTTTCTAATCCCTTCATCCCCGTTCAGGCTTGCCTGCAGTAAAAAATTGACTTTTCCCTGGTCTTCGGGGTGAACCAGGTTAACAAGGTCGCTGATGGAAAATGAGAGAAAAATTTCAATCGGGTAACCAAAGATTTCAGCAGTCCTGGTATTCACATATACAAACTTGTTATCCTGCATGATGGTCAGCCCCATCAGCGAATTGTCAACGATGGTCTGGTACATCGAGATAAGCTCCTTGTTTTCCTGCGACCGTTTTTCGAGCAACGCTTCAAGATCCTTCTGATACAGGGTGTTCTGTATTTCAAGGTTCCGCTGGTAAGATGCTATTTCAATGGTCATCTTGGTCTGTTCCATGTCGATGGGCTTCAGGAGATAACCAAACGGCTTGATTTTAAACGACCGCTCGTAGATCTCCTTGGAACTCTGCCCGGTGAGGAAGATGATCGCGCAATTGAATTTTTCAATGATCTTTTTGGCGGTGTCGATCCCGTCAAGTTCCCCCCGCAGGTGAATGTCCATCAGCACGATCTCCGGTTCCCTTCCCTGTTTTGACAATTCCGCGATTTCCTCAAGACATGATTCACCGCGGATGGATGAACCGCTGATATCATAACCGAATTGTTGAAGCTGCGATTTCAGGCTCGCCGAAATGAGCAATTCGTCTTCAACGATATAGACGCTGATCGGGTTCATAGTACATCAGGGTTTAGAGCTGATCATTTTTAATAGGTTTATCTCCTGTTCGTCAAGCAACCGCCAGTGGCCGCGCGGCAGGTTCTTTTTGGTCAGACCGGCGTAATAGACACGGTCGAGCCGTAAAACTTTATAGTCAAAATGTTCAAAAATGCGGCGCACGATGCGGTTCTGTCCCGAATGCAGCTCAATGCCGATCTGTTTTTTATCTTTCCCGTCGCCGATATATTCAATGGCATCCACCTTGACCGTCTCTTCCTCGAGCCTGAATCCCTCTTCAATTTTTAAATAATCGGCCCGGGTAAGCGATTTGTCAATTTCAACATGGTAAATCTTCTTGATCCCATACCGCGGATGGGTAAGTTTTTTCGCGATCATCCCGTCGTTTGTGAAAAGCAGCAGCCCGGTGGTATTCCTGTCGAGACGCCCCACCGGGTAGATCCGCTCCTTGCAGGCGCCGGCTACGAGGGCCATCACCGTTTTCCGGTCGTCAGGATCGTCCACCGTGGTAATGTATCCCTTTGGCTTGTTCAGCAGCACATACCGGGGTTTTTCCCGGTTGATGGTCTGGTCGCCGTACTGGACCTTGTCGCCCGGGCCCACTTTTGTTCCCAGTTCCGTTACTATTTGCCCGTTTATCGAAACAGCGCCGGCCTCTATCAGCCGGTCGGCTTCGCGGCGCGAACAGATACCCGAATTGGCGATGTATTTGTTCAGCCGCATCTGGTCGGAATTTTCCGATTTGTCACCGCGCTTTACAACCCTTTTCGGCTTGTCGGTTCTGTCGGGAAGGGTGCTCCTGTCAAGCTTAATGGCTTTTTCAGGCCGTCCGGATTTTTCGGTTTTGGGGTATCTCTCCGATCTTTCAGGTTTCCCGGGTCTTTCATATTTTTCTGTCCGGAATCCCCGTTCAGGTTTGCTGAACCTTTCGGTTCTTTCAGGTTTTCCTCCTCTTTCCGGCTTTTCAAACCTTTCGGGCCTCCCTGCCCTTTCGGGCTTCTCAAATTTCTCTGATCGCTCAGGACGGCCTGTTCTTTCAGGTTTGGCTGGTCTTTCGGCCCTTTCGGGGCGAAACCCTCTTTCAGGTTTTGAATCCCGTTCAGGTTTGCCGGCTCTTTCCGGTTTCTCAGTTCTTCCGGATTTCTCCGGCCTTTCCGATCTCCCTGATTTCACCGGTCTCCCCGGTTTGCCTTTCCGGTCGGGATTATCCGATCTTCCCGTCCTGCCTGGTTTATCTGTTCTCATTTATTCTTCCTCCTTTTCATACGGGGGTTTTATTTTCACGCCGTCGTAACGAATTTCAACACCCTCCCTGTACGTTATGACCATAAATAATGTTCCATCAAAATTATACTTGAGCCAGTCACCCTCCTTCTTTCCCATCACATAACTGCCTTCATCTTTTATTTTTCCGTTTTCCCAGTAATAGATATGCTTGCCGTTGGGATTGTCTTCAACAAAGCCACCCCTGAAACTGAGAATACTGTCGGTTTTGCTTCCATTTACATCGAGATAGTAGTTATACCACATCCCGTTGCGAAGTCCGTCCCGGTATGTTCCGCGAATATAGCTGTCGCCGATCTGCTCGAACCACGGACCATCTTCGTTCCCGGCCAGGAACTCGCCTTCTTCGATAACCTTCCCGGTTTCATCATATTCGGTCGAGAGACCGTCCCTGAGTCCGTTGTGATAATGTTCTTCCTTCAGCAGGCTCCCGGTTTCAAAATACCATTTCCAGGTGCCTTCCGGTTTTCCCTGCTTGCTGAACTTCCCGGTTTGCTCTATCTTACCGTTCTGGTGATAATATTTCCACTCGCCGGTTTGTTTCCCGTTTTCATAATTGCCTTCAGCCTTCAGCGTTCCGTCGGCAAAATAATCTTTCCAGTGGCCATCGCGGCTGTCATCATCGCGGATGATCCCTTCGCCGATGATAACGCCGTTTTTGTAAAGATATGACTTTTCAACAATTCCATCAGCATTGTACTCCCGTTTGACCCCTTCAGGAACCCCGTTTCTGAACATGGCACTTATTTTGACTTTTCCGTCGGGATAATATTCATTCTGCACTTCCAGTTTCTGTATTTCCTCCGCTTCCGGCTGAAGCACATCCTCCACATATTTAGAGATTTTCAGTAAATCCCCGTTTTCGGCATACTCCTTGAGATATCCGTTCTTCTTGTCGTCTTTCCAGGTAACCTCCGAATGAAGATTCCCGCTGTCGTAGAAGATATACCACTTTCCCTGTTTCCGGCCATTGCCGTCTTTGCGGTTGATGCGCATCCGGTCGACAATAAAACCCCGCTTGTATTCGGTCAGGGTGATGATGGTTCCGTCGGAAGCATATTCCCTGGCAAAACCCTGTTCCAGCCCCTTGATAAACGGAATATCCAGTTTTATCTTTCCGTCGGGATAGTAGTATCGGGTAAATCCCTCCTTGATGTCATTTTTAAAATTTTCCCTGATCGTCTCCTTGTCGAGATAGGAGGATTTTAACCCGTTCTTTTTCCCGGCTTTATAAGTAATCTCCATCTGTAACTTACCATCGCCGTTATAAAATTTCCAGGTACTGTCGAGCTCGGTATTTTTACGGTTTCCTTCCGATTTCAACGATCCGTTAGCATTGTAGGATTTCCAGTAACCGTCGGGCTTGCCGTTTTTCAGGGTTCCCTCGCTGGAAATTTTCCCGTTCGGATAATAAAACCTGCAAAAACCATCTTTCTGAATGGTATCCTGCGAATGAGCGTTTAAATAAACGAACAATGCTGATACAATCATGAAAATTTTAAGATCAAAATTTCCGGTAAACAGCTTCATAAATTTGACACGATTGATTATTCCGATAACTTCAGCATCCGCAAGATAGGTTTATTTGCCTTCTCAATGACACTTTTTGATAATTTTATTTCAGGTTCCTCATTGCGGAGACATGCATATAATTTTTCCAATGTGTTCATTTTCATGTACGGACAGTCGTTGCATGAACACGCTTCATCGGTGGGCACAATGAGAAATTCCTTGCCGGGCGACTCTTTTTTCATCTGGTGCAGGATGCCCGTTTCAGTAGCAACGATAAACTTCTGTGCATCGCTTTTTATGGTATAATCAAGCAGAGCCGTGGTAGATCCAATAAAATCGGCCAGTTCAAGAATGACGGCCTTGCATTCGGGATGCGCGATGAGCCGGGCGCCCGGGTTTTCAGCTTTCAGCCTGATCACGGCTTCGGCTTTAATTATATCGTGAACCTCACAACTCCCGTTCCATAAAACCATGTTGCGTCCCGTTTGCGCGTTGATATACCCGCCCAGGTTTTTATCCGGGGCAAAAATGATTTTCTGATCCAAAGGAAAAGATTCAACGATTTTTTGGGCATTGCTCGATGTACAGATGACATCTGACATCGTTTTTATCTGCGCCGAGCAGTTTATATAGGAAATTACAAGATGATCCGGGTATTTTTTCTTAAACGCCCTGAATTTGGCGGGCGGGCATGAATCGGCCAGGGAACATCCCGCCTGCAGGTCGGGGAGCAGCACTTTTTTCGACGGATTTAATATTTTTGCCGTCTCGGCCATGAAATGAACGCCCGCAAAGACGATGATATCAGCCGGCGTTTTTAAGGCTTGCTGCGATAGCCCGAGACTGTCGCCCACATAATCCGCGATATCCTGAATTTCCGGAACCTGATAATAATGTGCCAGGATAACCGCATTTTTCTCCTTTTTCAGCAACATTATTTTTTCGGCAAGGGATTCTGAATTTTTAATTTTCATTTTTTAATAATAATAAAAGAATACTATTTCTTTATGTTTATTATAATAGCTGTTAGCTTGGTTGATTTGTTTTCAGCAAAAAATTTTGTTTTCTCAAATAGACTGAATGATAAACAACTTATCAACAGGTTTTATTTTTTAACGTATTGTTAAATTGATAATTAGTTAAGTTATTAAACATTGTTGACAGCGTTGAATGTTGATAAAAGAAGTGAAAAAACAGAAACATTTTTTGTTGATATATGCTGAAAAATCGAGGTTATCCGGGTTTGAATTTATGTTTTGGTACAGGATTGTTAACAAACCCTTCTTTTTATGATTAGTTTAACACAAAAATATTCAGTTGTTAACAAAAACATGTGAAAAAAATAAAGAATTGAAACAGAGATACATATTTAATTGCAAAAATTGTTTTGGATTCATAATGATCGGTTTATGTTTACATTTGTGAAAAAAAATATTAACAATGGATGATACTAAGATACAAATTGCTATAGGCAGCGATCATGCCGGTTTCAGTACAAAGGAATTTATCAAACAGCAACTGGGTGAACTTGGTTATTCTTTTCATGATTTTGGCACCTGGTCTGAAGCATCCATGGATTATCCTGATTCTGCCCATCCTGTTGCAAAGGCTGTTGAATCAGGATCCTGTAAATTTGGAATTCTCATTTGCGGCAGCGGAAACGGTGTTGCCATTGTCGCCAACAAATATACGTCAATAAGGGCTGCCCTTTGCTGGAATGAAGAAATTACCGTGCTTGCAAGGCAACATAATGATGCCAATATCATAGCTTTGCCCGCCCGGTTTATCACACAGGAAGAAGCCGTTAAATTTTCATTGCTGTTTCTGACCACCCCGTTCGAGGGAGGAAGGCACCAGGCAAGGGTGGATAAAATTTCAAGAATGTAACTCATGAACCATATATATCAGAAGTTTCTTGATGATGCTGAAAAAAAGTCATTCGACCCAGAGCATCGCAAACGGTTGGATCACAACATAGGCAAGTATGATGAGCAGGTAGCCAGGGGAAAACACCAGTACAAGAACATGGAACTGGCCAAACGCCGGGCTGCCAACATCAAGCATAAAACGATCAACAACCTCGACAAGTACCTTGTTGAGTTTGAAAACAATTTCAGCAAGCGGGGCGGAAAAGTGATCTGGGCTCCCAATGAGAAGGATGCCCACCGCGAGATCATGCATATCATCAAAAATGCGAAAGCCCAGGTGATCGTGAAACAGAAGACCATGGTTTCGGAGGAACTTGAGTTAAACGAGCTTTTTGAAAAGAACAAGCGGGAAGTTTTCGAAACCGACCTTGGGGAATATATTGTGCAGATGGCGGGTGAGAAGCCCTATCACATTCTCACGCCGGCCATGCATAAATCGAAAGAGGATGTCGCAAAGTTGTTCCATGAAAAGTTCAATATGCCTGCAGGCAGCACGCCTGAACAGATTGCACATTTTGTAAGGGATAAACTGCGCCGCGAATTCATCAGGGCCGACGTCGGGATTACCGGCGGCAATTTCCTGATCGCCGATGCAGGGGCCGTGGTGCTCACCGAGAATGAAGGCAACGGATTGCTTTGCATGGCCTTTCCGAAAATTCATATAGCCGTTGTGGGAATTGAAAAGCTGATTCCTTCCATCGAAGATCTTGACCTGTTTTTACCCCTTCTGGCCCAGCACGGAACCGGCCAGCATATCACCGCCTACAACAACATCGTATTCGGGCCGGGCACCGAAACCGAGCCTGACGGACCGGAGGAGATGTACGTAATCCTGCTGGATAACCGGCGCACCGAGTTGCTTAAGTTCAAAGAGCAGCGGCGGGCTCTTTCGTGTATCCGCTGCGGAGCCTGCCTGAACGGATGCCCGATATACCGGAGTGTTGGCGGCTACACCTATAATGCCACCTATTCGGGACCGATCGGTTCGGTGATTTCACCGCATTACCTGGGCATGAAGGAATACAACCACCTGAGTTTCGCCTCGTCGCTGTGCGGAAAATGCACGGAGGTGTGCCCTGTTAAAATACCCCTTCACGAATTGCTCCTGCACAACCGGCACGAAGCCGTTTCAAAAAAGTATGTATCCTATACCTGGCGCACCATCGTGTCGGCATGGAAAACAGTGATGCTTCACCGCTGGATGATCGATAAACCAAGTTCAGGGTTAAAAAACAGGATGATACACCGGTTTGGCCGCAAAATGTGGGGCCCGCGCAGAACTCTTCCGAAAATAGCACCGAAAAGTTTCAGAGAACGCTGGCAAGAGACGCACCCCTGATCTATGCTGCAGTCTTGCGGGTGAATACCCTGTCGATAATGAAAAGAAAAGCGGTTGATGCCATTACCAGCAGACCCAGCGATACATATTTGGAGGAAAACGAATTTTTCAGTCCTGCGAAAAGCGTTCCAAAGTAGGGAACCAGGTGGTTGAGATAATAACTCTTGCCGGGAAGCCAGTTCAGGAACGGAAGGTCGGAGGTGGCAAATACCACGAAAAACAGCATGAACAGCAGTATATAGGGTACCATGACCTTCAGGTACCAGAAAATCGGTTTGCGCACGGATGCAATTTCCGGCACTGTCTGAATGCCTGCCATGACCCGGTTAACAAAATCATCCGACGGACTGTCGAGGGGGTTTTGGCGGATTAACCTGCCCAGAAAATCATCTTCTGTAAAATCGTCCTTTTCCATAATGCTGCAAAATTATTAAAAATCAACTAATTCAGTGCTTTGTTCATCATAACGGCAAGTTCCCCGTGTAATTTTTTACGGATGCGGTGCAACCTCACCTTTACATTCGACATCGAAAGCCCGGTGATGTTGCTGATATCTTCAATAGAATTTTCACCTTTATAGAAAAGGGTAATCAGCAGGCTTTCATCATCGGTCAGCTGTTTCATGGCCCGATCGATCATCTCCTTCTGTTCCTCCGGGTCGATCTCTTCAATACCGCCTGAAACCTCATCTTCGGTGTAATTATGGATCACATAGTTGTCCATAGGTACAAGTTCAAGCCTCTTTTTCCGCGTTTTCGAAATGGCTGCATTATACACGATGCGATACAGCCATGTCGAGAATTTGGACTTCCTTTCAAATGTTTTTAATGCCTGGAATACCTTCAGAAAGCAGTCCTGGGCAACTTCCTCCGCATCTTCCCGGTTATTCAGGATTTTGAGGGCGATGGAAAATACCAGGTTTTTATGTTTCGATACCAGCATGGCGTATGCCGAAACATCACCGTTCAGCACCCGATCAATGTAATGGTTATCTTCCAGGTATTTCATTGGCGGTTTAGACGGGTTGTTTTGTCCAAGGTTACAAAGTGTTATACAAAGATAATTTCATTTCAGCGTGTTAAGATAAATAATTTGCCGACTTTGATGTTTTTTTGTACGTTTGTAGGTTAACAGATATAAACCAAAAACCACTCAAAATGAAAATCTTTACACTTGCCGGTTTGTTGTTCCTGCTGATGGCGACAAACCAGGTATTTGCCCAGGTTCATGGCGATAATCCCAACCTTGACCAGGTTCCCGGATATCTCCGTGAGAAAATTGCCAGCCACACCGACGCACCCAATGCCACATCAGGGGTTGTTACCATTGGCAATTGGGATAATTTCAGTCTTGGAACCGATTTTGGGGAGAGCAACATGGCTGAAAATCCAAACCAGCCTACCTGGTTCTTCACGGCTTACAACACCAACGCCCCGCATGATACCGAAAACGGATACGACTGGTTCATTCATGCTGCAAATTTTGCTGCAACCATGGCCGGTGACCCTGTTGTTGCTTACGACAGCCTCGGGAACCTGTTTTATGAAAACATGTATGGCAACATTTCAGGATGCAAAGTGATGGCTTCCACCAATAATGGTGTAACCTGGGGACCCTCGGTCACCGCCATCGCCGGAAACGACAAGAACTGGATCGCAGCCGACCAGACGTCGGGCCCCTATGCCAACTATGTTTATACCACGATGACCAATGGAGGTCCCCCGGGCAATTTCGCCCGTAGCATCGACCACGGAGCAACCTTTACTTCAACTTGGGCTCCGACCACCCAGCAGATCCCCGGGATGATGGTATGCGTAGGTCCTGCAGGAAATATTCAGGGAGGCGCCGTGCATGTTGTGACAAACAGCGGCAGTTCCTTCAATTCAACGTATACCTTCTACGTGTCGAACGATGGCGGCGCCACGTTCACCCAAAAATCGGCCCAGCAGTTCTGCAATACCGTTGGCAGCCAGGTGGGCGGCAGGAATTCGGTGCAGAACATGCGTACCCGTCCCTATCCCATGATCGCTTCCGACAACAGCTATGGTCCGAATCGCGGCAGGATGTATGTTGTTTATGCTTCCAACGATCCCCCCTCTTCCTCCGGCAAACCCGATATCTTCTGCCGCTCTTCCACCGACGACGGTGCAACCTGGAGCGCTGCCGTGAAGGTGAATGATGATCCGAATACGACCAACAACCACCAGTGGCATCCTGCCACCTGGTGCGACAAGCAGACAGGTAAACTTTACGTGATGTGGATGGATACGCGCGATGTCCCCACCAGCGACAGCGCTTATATCTACGCCAGCTATTCAACCGACGGCGGCCAGACTTTCGTTGCCAACCAGCGCATTTCCAACGCCAAGATGAAGATCGACTGCCCCACCTGCGGCGGCGGCGGAACTCCCCGCTACCAGGGCGATTACAATGGCGTGGTATCGAATAAAAAAGTATCGATGATCGGCTGGACCGATTTCAGGGTGGGTACGTTCCAGAGCATGACCGCCTATTTCCCCGATTTTGCCATGGCGCTTGACCATGCAGCCGACACGCTTTATTCACCGCTCGACAGTACTGATTTCGTGGTATCCATTCCCGAGGTGAAACTTTACAGCGATACTGTCACCATTTCGGCAAGTATCACCCCCACCCCTACTGCAGGTTCAATTGTTATTAAATACCCGGCCGGTACCACCATGAATACCGTTCCCGCTTCCAAACCAGTCAGGTTCGTCCTTAATGGCAGCGTTCCTTCGGGTACTTATATGGTGTCGTTTATTGCCAATGGTCCCAACGGAACCCCGGCACACAAGCGCACTGCCACCCTAAAAGTTCTGCAGGGCAATGTGTTCATGGCCATGGCCAGTGCCACCCCGGCCACCATCTGCCAGGGCCAGACCTCGCAGCTGAACGTGTCGATCGTTGGAGGAACCGCACCGTTTACGTATAACTGGACACCGCCTGCAACGCTCAGCAACGCAGGTATCGTCAACCCGGTTGCCACACCCACTGCCACCACCACGTATCATGTAACCGTTGTTGATAATGCATCGCATACATCGAGCGACAGCGTTGTTGTACAGGTAAACACCGGCCCTGCTGCTCCGGGCCCGATCACCGGCCCGCAGAGCATCTGCACGGCCACTTCAGGCGATTACTCCATTGTTGACGTTCCGGTAGCCACCAACTATTCATGGAGTGTCCCCACAGGCGCCCAGATCACGAGCGGACAGAACACGAAAAGTGTTACCATCCTCTGGGGTACTGCTTCCGGCAATGTTTCGGTGATTGCCGGCAACAGCTGCGGCACCAGTGTTCCATCGGTGCTGCCGGTTACGATCAACACACCGCCCACCACGCTGGTACCCATCCACGGTCCTGATGCCATCTGCAGCGGCGCCAGCGGCAAGTTCTATACCGCCATGTCCGATTTGTCCGTCACCTATACCTGGGTCGTTCCTGCCGATGCCGCCATCGTGAGCGGCCAGGGCTCCGACACCATCCATGTTACCTGGGGAGCAACAGCAGGGAATGTTTCGGTCGTTGCGATCAACGATTGCGGACAAAGCCCGGTGGCCAACAAGGCCGTCACGGTGAAAGTTGCGCCTGAAGCAGCCGGCACCATTACCGGGAAAGACACCGTATGCCAGAACAGCGCCAACCATGTCTATTCTGTTCCTGCCATTACCGGCGCCCTCCAGTATGTATGGACTTTACCGGTTGGAGCCACCATCACCGCCGGACAGGGAACCAACCAGGTTACCCTCTCGTTCAGTTCAACGGCGCAATCGGGCAACCTGGGCGTTAAAGGGACCAACGATTGCGGCGACGGCGCGGGATCAGTTAAAGTTTTAAAACTGAACGACTGCACCGGAATCGACCAGAAATCTTTGGATGCTGTCGTCCGGATTTTCCCGAACCCCGTCAGGGAAGAGTTAACCCTGTCAATTTCCGGCAGGGAGAAACAACTGAATCTTGCCATTGTTGATATTAACGGCAAAACGGTTTATGCTGAAGTACTTTCGGGAATTCCTTCCTCCTTTACCAAAAAACTTGATATGTCGGGATTTGCCAAAGGCGTTTACTTTGTCAGGTTGTCACACAATGATCATGTTTACAGTGATAAGGTTGTTGTTCAGTAAAGGCTGAGCATTCATCCCGAACATTGTAAAAGTACTTGTTGTAACCAAATTTGTTATGTTGCGTCAAACGGATCGAAAACGGAAAACAAACCAAAATTAAACGGAAATGAATACTGATTTTTTGATCCCGATCGCGTTTTTTGCCATGGTATACGGAATTGTATTCCTGCTTGTACGGAGGAAAGAACGTGTGGCGCTCATTGAAAGAGGCGCCGATGCAACCATCTTTGAAACCTCAGGGGGCCGTCCCTCCTCATTGAAATGGGGACTGCTCCTGGTGGGTATAGGCACAGGAATATTACTTGGAAAAGTCCTGGCGGTTTATACGACCCTTAGCGAGGAACCTGCCTTCTTCTCTATGATCTGCCTGTTTGGCGGTATAGGATTGATCATCTATCATCTTGTGGCCAATAAATATGACCGGCAGGCATAGCCTGGCCCTGTGCTGAAAGTTTTTTCAACGCTGACTCCCCTGATTTGCCGGAAGGCATTCAGGGGAGTTCTTTTTTCAGGGGGTACCGGTCGAGGGCGATATATTCGGGGCCTTCGCGGTGCAGGATGCTTTCGTAGAGAATAACCTCCTCAATGGCGGCAGGTGCCGAAGCGATGTTCCTGAACTTGTCTAAAGTTCTTCCAAACAGGATCTTGTCGTGCAGGGATTTTATTCTTCCCAGGGTCAGGTGGGGAACCAGGTTCTGCCGGTCGGCTTCAAAACCAACGGCAGCCAGGTCGTTTTGAATATTTTTCATCAGCAGCGAAAGTTCATCAAATGGTTCAATCCCCACCCAGATCACCCTGGGAGCATAGGAACTTCCGAAGATGCCCAGCCCGGCGAGCTGCAACTGAAACGATGCAGTCGACCCGGCCCGTTTTCCGAGCCCTGAACTGATCACGCTGATCCTACGCTCGTCGGTCTCTCCAAAGAATTTCAGGGTGATGTGGATATTGCTTTCCTCTACCCATTTTATCGGTTCATGGTGCAGGTCAGCCTTCAGTTTCCGGTACGTTTTGAGAAAATCGGCATCCGGATAAATTTTTAACGCAGCAAATAGTCGTTTCATAATAAAAAGTTGTTAATTTTGCATCCGCTTTGGGGGATTAGCTCAGTTGGCTAGAGCGTTAGACTGGCAGTCTAAAGGTCAGGGGTTCGACTCCCCTATTCTCCACAGGGTTCACCCCCGGAATGTTACTGTTTACAGGCGTTTCGGGGGTGATTTATTTTTCGCCGCCCCCGAAAGGATGAAGCGATAGCCAGGCGTTGTAATAGCGTTTGTCGCCGGTTACCTCTTTTCCTAGCCAGGCCGGCTTATCAAACAGGTCATCCGCGTTTTCCAGCTCGATTTCCGCCACGATGAGCCCCTCATTCGCACCGTGGAATTCATCGACCTCCCACACATGCACGCCGGCGGGGATCCGGGTGCGGACTTTTTCAACCTGCACTGTGGTAAAGAGTTGCAGCATCTCCCTGGCTTCTTCAGCCGGAATGGCATACTCGTATTCGGGCCGCGAGATCGTTACCGGTTTTCCCTTGATGGTCAGAAACCCCTTCTCACCGGCAACCCTTACACGAACTACCTTGTCGGCATCAATGCTTAAATACCCCTGGATGTAGTTTGTGCCTGGAGGTTTTTCCAGCCTGGCCCATTTTTCATGGTCAACCAGGAATTTGCGCTCTGTTTCAACATTTTTCATTCTTTCTTATTTTCCGCGGAAAGTTACAAAAAACTGGCGGATTAGGATTTAACCGGCAGGGATGGCAAATCGTTTTGATAGTTAAAATATTTATATTCAAATATTTAACCACGAAGGCGCACAAAGGATGCACAAAGGCGAAAAAAGGAAGAAAGACACAGGATGAGGCGGGATAAAGAACGAGCTAGTATTAACCAAAACCTTTATGATCCTGTGTCCTTCATATCTTTGAAGGTTCACGCGGGTTCCCCTTCCGGGGGTCCGGTAAGCCTGCTGTTTTTCTGCATGGCGATTTTGTTTGAAATAAGCGCCACAATAAAATATCCCACCATCTGGAGGAGCAGCACGGTGGTTTCATGCTTTACGGATGCCACTCCCCCGCCCATGATCCGTAACTTCAGGAACGCGGGCAGCATCGGCGTTGTCGGGAAAAGATACCCGAGTATTTTTATAAACCCCGGAAGCGACTCCATGGGCCAGGCAACACCGCAGAGGAAAAACACGATGGGCGAGATGAAAACAATGAACATCAGGGCATGGACCCTTTTCCTGAACCACACGCTGATGGCGATACCCATGAAGGAGACGGTGAAGAGATATACAAGCAGCAGCGGGTAAATTTTGAAAAAGCTTGTTTTATCGGGAAAAGAAAGCCAGTGGTAGAAGAGCACAAGGGTGACCAGTGTGGTGACCAGGTAGAGCGCCACGTACACCGACGATTTGCCCAGGATGACCTGGATGCTTTGAACCCGGCCTTTCACCGATCCGGTGGCGAGCAGTTTCTTGCGTTCATAGTGTTTTCCGAAGAGCAACCCGATTCCTACGAGCAGCGTTTGCTGGATAATGATCATCAGGATCCCGGGAACGATGAACGTGGCATACCCCGACGAGGGATTGTAGAGATCGAACATCTGGGGGCTGATGGCTTCATAGCGGTTTATGGCCTCATCGTACATTTTCCCGCGGGCAAGCATCCCCTTTACCTCTACCCCTGCGTTCATGGTGGCGGTAACAAACGTAGCCGCGGTGTACACCTGTTTGTACACGAAAAACCGCCCGGCATCGCAGTAAACCGTCACATTGGCCTGCTCCCCGCGGAAGATGTTTTTCTCAAATGACCGGGGGATCAGCACCACGCCGTGAATTTTACCCTGGTAAAAAAGTTGTTCGGCTTCCTGCATGGTGGACGGCCTGCAACTGACCGCGACCTGTTCAGTGGCGTCGAGCATGCGGCTGTACTGCCGGCTCATGGAGGTGTGATCGAGGTCGACAACAGCCACCGGGATTTCCCGGATGGTTTCATTGACATAACCCACCGAATAGAGCATCGGGTATAGGATCGCGGCGACAAGGAAGATAAGCACCGTGCCGGCGTCATTGAATGATTCACGGATCTCCGCCCGGAAGATTCCGTACACGTTCTGCACGCCGTTCATCATTTTTCTCAGGACCATACGATCAGATTTTACCCCAGTATTTTTCATGTGTCAAAAGGTATTTCAGGCGGGGAACCAGGCACAGCCCGGCCACGATAAAAATGGTCATGCACCAAAGCAGGATGATGGCGTTTGAGAGGGGTTCCCCGCGCAGGGTTTGCCCGACAAAGAGTTCGAGCCAGTAGGTGAATGGAAAGATTTTGCTGAATACCTGCGCCACCGCAGGCATCCCGAAGGCGGGATAGGTCAGTCCGGCGAAGGTGATCGCGAGCATGGTGTAGGCGCTCCCGAGCGACAGGGCGAGCCGTAGGTTTTTCGTCAGGGTTACCAGAAAAACAGCCATTGCCTGGTAGCTTGCGATCATCACGAATTCTGAGATGATGACCAGAAAATAATGTCCCCGCAACGGTAGACCAAGCGTTTTGAAGAAGACCAGGTTCATAACGATGGCCAGGCCGAAATACCATAGGGTGTGAAGCACAAGTTTGCCGGCCATGGCAGCCGGTAGTTGATTCTTTGCCGTCTCCATCCATCCGGGCCCGGTGCCGTACTGCAATTCCGTTCCCAGGGCGTAGGTTGTTCCGAAAAGAACGAACACGGTTAGCAGGACCGGGAGCAGCAGCAGCGTCAGGTAATATTCGTAGCTGGTATAGGGATTGAAAAGCAGCGCCGGCGTGAGTTGCACCGCCTGGATCTTTCCCATGGCCTGCGCCTTTGACTCTCCCCATGCCAGGTGCGTTTGCATTTTAATGCCGGCAGATAAGGTGGCAAGGGCTTTCTGGATTCCGCTTTTCAGCAGGCCGGCCTTTACAAGGTAAACATTGTTCAGGTAAACGGCCACATCGGCATGTTCGCCACGGATGATATTTTTTTCTGTTCCGGCCGGGATCACGACGATGGCATCGGCTTCACCCGAATTCAGTGCTTTGTGCGCCTCCTCCAGTCCGGTATAATGGTTGTCGGGCAGGACGATCGGCGTTGCCCCGATCATCCGGATGATCTTCCGCGACAGGGCCGTATGATCCTGGTCGACGATGGCCACGGGCAGTTTCCTGGGTACATTGGCAGAAAAGATCATGGCGATGAGGCTGAACCCGATCAGGGGGGCGATCACCCCGATAAACAGGTAAACCCTGTCGTGCAGGATCCTGCCGAACTCCCGCCGGATAACGGCAGCTACCGGATTCAATTTTGCTTTTTTCATTTTTTCCAGTTTACCAGGGCACTCATGCCGGGCCGGAGTCCTGCAACAGCTGTCATTGGCCTGGCGTGAACTTCAAAAGTTTTCATATCGAAATCGCCGGAGGTTTTGGTGGCATTCCATGTAGCGAAATTTCCCTGGGGATGGATGTAGGTAACTTTCAGCTTCACGGTCTTGTTTCCGAGGGCGGGGATACGGGCATCAAATGTGGATCCCATCCTGACCGAAGCCAGCAAGTCTTCCCTGAGGTTGAACGTAACCCAGCAATCCCTGAGGTCAACGATGGTGACAACAGGGTACCCGGCAGATACGAGTTCGCCCGGTTCGGCGATGATGTCGGAGATCTCCCCCGTGATGGGCGAGGTGATGCGTGTTTCGTCAAGGAAACTTTTCACTTCGGTGATGGCTCCCGTTGCGCGGTCGACCATGGCTTTCGCCGATTCCTTATCTTCGATACGGGTGCCTTTTTTCGCCTTTGTCCAGGTTTCGCGGGCTGCATTGGCGGTTTCAAGCGCTGCCTGCAGCTGGGCTTCCGATTCGTCTTTCTTCTGGGCCGGGAAAACGCCTTCCTTGTAGAGGTTTTGTATCCGGACATTGGTTTTTAGGGCAAGGTCATAGGCAGCCTGGGCTTTCATGTACATGTTGTACGCGGCGGCAACATCCTCCTTTTCGGCACCCGACAGCGCCTTGGAATTTTGCGCCAGGGCTCCCTGCAGCGCGGCATTGGCCTGGTCGAGCCGGGCATTGATTTCAGGACTGCTCAGGATGAAAAGCAGCGAGCCCCTGGTTACGGCATCGCCCTTGTGGACTGGCAGGCTGTCGAGACGGCCAACCACCTTGGATGCCACCCTCACCTGGGTTGCGTCAACCTCTCCCTGCACTTCGATGGGTTTGGGCATGCAGATAACGATTGCTGAGTATATGACCAGGGCCAGGAGTACACATACCCCCGTAACTGTCAGTAAAATCCCTTTTTTGTTCATAACGTTCGGTTTTTCTTTTTGAGCTGTATTGACTATTTATAACTTTCTGTTTTAGCACCTGTTCTTGTTGAATAGGCTGTAAAGTCGGCAGGAACACCGGCAAATTCGAGCAGGCGGGCCAGCGTAACGTCGTAATTGTACATCGCCTGCAACCGCTCGGTTTTGATCTGCGCCAGGGCCAGGCTGGCGTCGATCACCTGGGTCGAATTCGTCATTTCCTGGTGGAACCCGACCTCGCTGGCGCGCAGGTATTCGTCAGCATACTGGCGTGCTGTTGACAGTTCAACCAGCTGGTCATGGTACATCGTCAGTTCGTGGTAGAGTTTATTGATCATGGTGGCCACGTCGGTTTGTGCCTTGAGTCCGTACTCCTCGGCTTCCCTGGTTTTCAAAGATGCTGCCTTTACTTTGGCGAACCGCGAAACGCCGTCGAAGATGGTCCATTTCAGGCCGATGCCCACTTGCCAGTCGGGCAGGTAGGGCGAAAGGTCCTTGTTCACGATATCATATGTTCCCTGGAGCGCCACGGCGGGGAAAAAGTCGGCCCGCTCGGCCTTGTAAGCCTGGGCAGCCAGCTGTTTCTTCGATTCGATCTGGTTGAGCAGCGGGTTTTTCATCAGTGAAAAGGTGACGAAATAGCTTTCCGGCTCTATTGAATCGAGATAAAAGAGATTCGACAGGGTTTCGATCGTGGTGCTGTCGCTGATGGCCAGGGTGCCGGTAAGCGCCCGGTTTACGATTTGGGTTTGCTGCAGGGATTTGCTTAATTCGCGGCTGGCCTGGGCATGATAAACTTTTGCGTGGAGCACGTCGGCATTGGAGATCATGCCCTCTTTTTCGAGTTTAACGGCATCGTCGAGGTGTTGCTGAAGTCCTTTAAAAACCTCCTGCCGCACGGTCACCACCTGCCGTGCAAGGCACAGGCCGTAATAGCGTTCGGCGAGCTCGCTCATAAGCTCCCCCTGTTTCTGGCGCGTGATCTCCAATGATTCCTGCTGGTTGATGGAAGCCGCCTTGTTGGCCGCCCTGATCTTTCCGCCGGCATACAGCGGCCACTGCATGGTGGCGGCAACAACGCCAAACGCCTTTTTCTGAATCACCTGGTCCCAGCTCTGGTTTTCAATGGCGGTGAGGCCGTCGAGCATCTTCTGCCTGACCAGCTGGGTGGCCATCGCATCGGGAACGCCCGGAATGCTGAAATTACCATAGTTTCCCAGGGTTTTGTACAGCGGGGAGATGGCATCCCGTACCGGCGACAGGTCAAGATGCAGGGGATCCGACATCAGCGTCGCATTGGCCATGATCCCGATGGTGGGATAGTACAGCCCTTTGGCTGCCTTCCGCTCCTGCTCCTTCTCAAGCTGGAGGTACCCGGCCTGTTTCAGTACGTGGCTGTTTTGCCATGTAATTTCCCGCGCCTGGTCAAACGTTATTTTTTTCACAGTTACCGGGTTGGCTGCCGGTGAAACCTGGCCCGCCAGCACAAACACCATAACCAGGCCTGTTATCTCTTTCATTTTTGATCTCATAGGATATACATTATTTACTGCTGACATGGTCCGATTCCCTTTTGATGATACCGTAAAACAGCACGTCGATCAGCCTGTCGAGCCGCTGTTCGAGCAGGTTTTCACTCCCGGTCTCGGTGATCAGGAGCGGGATCTCCATTCCCTTGAGGGCTGTAACGATGGCAATGGAGGTAAGATAGGTGTCTTCCAGGTTAAAGATGCCGGCTTCCACGCCCTGGTCAAGGATATCTTTCACGATACTGATCTCATCCTGGTCGGTTTGCTGCCGGGTTTGATCCACGAAATCGCGCTGGGCGGTAAATTCATTCCTGATCACCGTGTACAGGTTCTTGAAACTCTGAACGCCGTGCATCCGTTCAATGACATATACTTTCAGTTTTTCCCTTGAGTCATTTTTCGAGGATACGGCATCGAGGATCCTGGTTTTCATTAAGACTAGCTCCTTATCTATCACCGCCCTGAAAATATCCTCCTTGCTGGTGAAGTAGTAATAGATGGAGCTTTTCCCTTTGCCCATCTCCCGGGCGATGTCATCCATGGTGGTTTTTCCGAAGCCGTAGCGGGTAAAGACTTCCTGTGCTGCCACGAGGATCTTTGAACGTATTTCACTTTTCTTAACCATAAAATTCGACTATTTGACTAAAACGGTCCAAAATTACAACAATTATTTCCTGATCCGACATTTTGTTGAAAATATTTTTTATTCTTGTTTCTAAGTTCATGAAAGTTTGGTGTTTGCAATGTCATTTAAACTACTTACCTTTGTCCTGTTAATAAATTAACAATTAACCCATGAAACCAACACATATTGAACATCTTGGAATTGCAGTGAAAAATCTTGAGGAGAGCATTCCCTTTTATGAAAACCTGCTTGGCACGAAATGTTACAACGTTGAAGAAGTTAAGGATCAGCGTGTTAAAACGGCTTTTTTCCTGGTAGGCCAAACCAAGATCGAGCTTCTTGAATCAACCGATCCCGAAGGCCCCATCGGCAAATTCCTCGAAAAAAAGGGCGAAGGGATTCATCACATGGCCTTCGCCGTTGAAAATGCCACCGAAGCCCTGGCAGAAGCAGAATCAGCAGGCATGGCCCTCATCGACAAGGTGTCGCGGAAAGGCGCCGAAGGAATGAACATCGGGTTCCTCCACCCGAAATCGACACACGGAGTTCTCATCGAGTTTTGCAGCAAATAGGTACGCCCCGCGGGCATCTCATCATGAAGTGAGTAAAGATGCGGCATGCCGGATCTCTTAAAATACTAAAACCAACTATATGGCAAACGAAAGTAAAATCTCCGAACTCCTCGCCAAGCGCGAGAGAGCCAAACTCGGGGGGGGGGAAGAACGTATTAAATCGCAACATAAAAAGGGAAAATACACCGCCCGCGAACGTGTTGAAAAACTCCTCGATGAAGGAAGTTTTGAAGAATACGATATGTTTGTGAGCCACCGCTGTACCAACTTCGGGCTGGAGAACGAATCCTATCTTGGCGACGGGGTCGTTACCGGCCGCGGAACCATCGACGGTCGTGTCGTATTCGTCTTTTCCCAGGATTTCACCGTATTCGGGGGCTCCCTCTCGGAGACCTTTGCCCGTAAAATATGCAAGATCATGGACCAGGCCATGAAAGTAGGAGCGCCTGTGATCGGCATCAACGACAGCGGCGGTGCCAGGATCCAGGAAGGCGTCAACTCCCTGGCCGGGTATGCCGAAATCTTTATGCGCAACATTGCTGCTTCCGGGGTTGTTCCACAGATCTCGGCCATCTTCGGACCCTGCGCCGGGGGTGCCGTTTACTCCCCTGCCCTCACCGATTTCGTGGTGATGAGCGAGAAGACCAGCTACATGTTCGTTACCGGTCCGAAGGTGACCAAAACTGTAACCGGTGAAGACATCACCACCGAAGACCTTGGCGGTGCCACGGTGCACGCGACAAAATCGGGGGTGGCCCATTTCCGGGTAGCCCATGAAGATGAAGGACTGATGGTGATCAGGAAACTCATCTCCTACCTGCCCCAGAATAACCTGGAAGATCCTCCCCAGTCGGAATGCACCGACCCGATCGACCGGGTGGAGGACCTGCTCAACGAAGTGGTGCCGGCGAACCCGAACCAGCCGTATGATGTAAAAGATGTAATATATTTAATGGTCGACGACCGGGAATTCCTGGAGGTTCACCAGCATTACGCCAAAAATATCGTGGTGGGTTTTGCCAAGTTCAACGGGATCTCCTGCGGCATCGTGGCCAACCAGCCCAATTATCTCGCCGGCGTGCTCGACATCGAGGCATCGCGCAAAGCCGCGCGGTTTGTCCGTTTCTGCGACGCGTTCAACATTCCTATCATCACCCTGGTCGACGTTCCCGGCTTCCTCCCCGGCAGTACCCAGGAATATGGCGGGATCATCATCCATGGGGCCAAACTCCTGTTTGCCTACGGAGAGGCGACCGTGCCCAAGATCACCATTACCCTTCGCAAATCGTACGGCGGAGCGCACGACGTGATGGGCTGCAAGCAGCTTCGCGCCGATATCAACTACGCCTGGCCGTCGGCCGAAATTGCCGTGATGGGACCCAAGGGAGCCATCGAGATTCTCGAAGGCAAAAGGATCAGCGAAATTGAAGATCCGGCCGAACGCAACAAGTACATCGCCGAAAAGGAAAATGACTACAAGGTGATGTTTGCCAACCCTTATGATGCCGCCCGGTACGGCTACATCGACGATGTGATTGAACCGAGGAACACCCGCTTCCGCATCATCCGCGCGCTGCAGACACTGCAAACCAAGAAGGACAGCCTGCCGCCGAAGAAACACAGCAACATACCCCTGTAACCCAAAAAGGCCGATCCATGAAACTCACTGACATCACCTTCGACCTGTCGCTGATCGACCATTTTACACTGGTCATCACCATTGCAGGGTATTGCATCGTATTGCTCGCCTTGTCGATCATGGCCTATTTTTTCACAAGGCTCCACACCCTGCAGGATTTTCTTTCACGCCGCAAACTTGCCCGAAAGGGAACTGCCGAATCGGAACAGAAACCCAAAGTGGTGATGACCGGCGAGGAAAATGCCGCCATCGCAGCCGCGCTATACCTGTTTTTCTCCGAACTGCACGACGAAGAAAAATATGTCATGACCATCCGGAAAGTATCCAAAACCTACTCCCCCTGGAGTTCAAAAATCTATGGAATCCTGAATACAATTAAACAAAGGTAACCCATGAAGAAATTCAATTTTATCATCAACGGCAATTCATACGAAGTAGAGGTACTCGGGTTTGAAGAAAATATTGCCAAAATGGAAGTCAACGGAACCCTGTATGATGTGGAGGTTCAAAAGGAACTGAAAATTACAAAAACGCCTACCCTGGTCAGGGCGGAACCGCCGAAACCCACCCGAAAGGAGTCGAAGATCCCGAGAACGCTTACCCAGACTACCAACATGGCCATCAAGGCGCCATTGCCGGGAACCATCATCACGGTGCTCGTCAAGCCGGGCGATAAGGTCGCCATGGGCCAGAAGCTGCTCACCATGGAAGCCATGAAGATGGAAAACAATGTCCTTTCTGAAAAAGACGGCGTGGTCAGGGTCGTTCTTGTAAAACCCGGACAGACCGTAGCCCAGAATGAAGTTTTAGTTGAAATAGAATAACCATGGATACGCTGAAAACATTGTCGGGCCTCTGGGAAAATACCGGATTCTACAATGCTACCTGGGGAAACATCATCATGATCCTGGTCGGCATAGTCCTGGTTTTTTTAGCCATCAGTTACAGTTACAAACCCCTGCTGCTCATACCACTCGGTATGGGCGTCATTTTGGGGAACATTCCATTTTTTCACGAAGCAGCCTACCATCCCGGCATTTACCAGGAAGGCAGCGTGCTGAACTATCTTTTTTTCGGAGTTCAGAAAGGGATCTATCCCGCCCTGATCTTCCTCGGCCTTGGCGCCATGACCGATCTCTCGCCGCTGATCTCGAACCCGAAACTGATGTTGCTTGGCGCCGCCGCCCAGGTTGGTATTTTTGTCAGCTTCCTGGGAGCCATGGTCTTCGGATTTCCCATGGCTGAAGCCGCCGCCATCGCCATCATCGGGGGCGCCGACGGGAACACCGCCATTTTCCTCACCTCGCAGCTTTCCAACGGGTTGCATGATGCCGCGAAAGGGCTGGAGATAAGGAACCTCATCGGCCCCATCGCCATTGCAGCCTATATCTACATGTCGCTGGTACCCGTGATCCAGCCCCCCATCATGAAACTGCTCACCACGAAAAAAGAACGGCTTATCAGGATGAAACCGCCGAGAACCGTCAGCAAATTCGAGAAGATCCTCTTCCCGCTGCTCGGACTGCTGCTGAGCGCGTTTGTCGCCCCGGCTTCCCTGCCGCTGCTTGGCATGTTTTTCTTCGGAAATATCCTGAAAGAATCGGGACTTACCAAACAACTTGCCGCCACAGCAAGCACGGTTCTTATCGATATCGTTGTGATCCTCATTGGGTTAACCGTTGGAGCCAGTACGCAGGCCGATGTGTTTCTGAAATGGCAATCAATTCTTATCTTTGTGCTCGGCGCCATTGCCTTTATGGTGGCAACGGCTGGCGGTATCATTTTTGCCAAGGTGATGAATATTTTTCTCAAGAAGGAAAACAGGATCAACCCGCTTGTAGGCGCGGCAGGTGTTGCGGCAGTGCCCGACAGCGCCCGGATCGCACATGAACTGGGATTGAAGGAAGATCCGACAAACCACCTGATCGGCCATGCCATGGCGCCCAATATTGCCGGGCTGATCGGCAGTGCCATTACAGCCGGCCTGTTACTGGGTTTCTTATTGTAAAAACATGCTGATCATAGGTATTGCCGGGGGATCCGGTTCAGGAAAATCGACGGTTGTAAGGCAGGTCATCAAACACCTGCCGAAAGAAGCCGTTACCGTTATTCCCCAGGATGCCTACTACAAGGATAACGGGCATAAATCGGCCGAAGAGCGGGCCAGAATCAACTTTGACCACCCCAGCTCCATCGAATGGAGCCTGCTCATCAACCACCTCGAACAGCTCAAAACCGGGACGTCCATCGAGATGCCCATCTATTCGTATGTTACCTGCGCCCGTTCTAAAGAGACCATCATAGTCAACCCCTCCAAGGTCATCATCGTTGAGGGAATCCTTATCCTCACCAATCCGCGGTTGCGGAAAAAAATGGATATCAAGGTCTTTGTCGACGCCGATCCCGACGACCGCCTCATGCGTATCATCTGGCGCGACATCGAAGAACGGGGACGCTCGTTTCAGCAGGTACTTGAACATTACGACAGCTTCGTAAAACCCATGCACCTGCAATTTATTGAACCCACCAAGCGTTATGCTGACATCATAGTGCCCCAGGGAGGGCAAAACAAGGTAGCTATTGATATCTTCTCTTCCCGGATTAAAACGCACATAAATCGTGATGCCGATGACGGAAAAACAACCCAACCACCTTCTCGGGGAGCTTAGCCCCTATCTCCTTCAGCACGCCTATAACCCGGTTGACTGGTACCCCTGGCGTGAAGATGTATTGACAAAAGCCCGCACCGAAAACCGGCTGATGGTCATCAGCATCGGGTATGCCGCCTGCCACTGGTGCCATGTGATGGAACACGAATCGTTTGAAGATGCGGAAGTGGCGGCATTGATGAACGGGAACTTTGTTTCCGTCAAGGTCGACCGCGAAGAACGGCCTGATATCGACCAGGTTTACATGTTATCGGCGTATGCTGCCACAGGCCGTGGCGGATGGCCGCTGAATGTGATCGCCCTCCCCGACCAGCGGCCAGTTTTTGCCGGGACCTACTATTCGAAACAGGACTGGATCCATATCCTGAATTACTTTGCCGACATGCACAGCACGCATCCCGCAGAACTTATCCGGCAGGCTGAGGAAATTGAGCGCAGCATGAAAAGAGGACGTGGCAGCCGCCCTGTTTTTGATATGAACCCGGTTGCATCCTCCACGCTGAATGATATTTTCTCAACCTGGAAGGATGACCTGGATTTTGTTAAGGGCGGGACCCATGGTGGCCCCAAGTTCCCGATGCCGGCCAACCTCGATTGCCTGCTGAGATACGGCGCCCGGTGCGGGAAGGAGCAGGTGATGGAATATGTTAAACTCACCCTTGACCGGATGGCCATGGGAGGCATCTGCGACCAGCTGGGTGGCGGCTTCAGCCGTTATTCGGTGGATGATTCGTGGCAGGTGCCGCACTTTGAAAAGATGCTGTACGACAATGCGCAACTGATCTCGCTTTATTCAAACGCCTTTGCCGCGACACAGATCAGCAGTTACAAAAAGGTCGTTCAGGAAACCATTGCGTTCGTCATACGCGAGCTGACGGCTCCCGGCGGACTGTTCCTCGCCTCGCTCGATGCCGACAGCGAAGGCCGCGAAGGAACGTTTTATGCCTGGACCAACGAAGAGATCCGTAACTGCCTGGGCGCCGGTTCCGCCATTTTCCTGGAATATTTCTGTTGCGAAGAGACCGGGAACTGGGAAAATAAAATGAATGTACTCCGGCGATCGGTGAGCGACGAGGTGTTCGCCCGGGATCACGCGCTTTCCGATGAACAGTTTGCGGTCATGATGCAGTCGTACCGGGAGCAGTTGCTTGCCCTGCGCGGAAACCGCATCCGTCCGGCAACCGACGATAAGATCCTTACCTGCTGGAATGCCCTGATGATCAGTGCCCTGGTACATGCAGCCCGGGTGTTCGACAAACCTGTGTGGCTCGATCAGGCGATAACCACTGCAACATTTTACAAGGAGCAGGCTTACCAGCGCAACGGAAAACTTTGGAGGAATGCTAAAGGTGGTTCCCTCACCATTGACGGGTTCCTGGATGATTATGCCCTGCTGATCCGGTCGTTCCTGGATTTATACCAGGCAACATTCGGCCAGGAGTGGCTGCAAGCGGTAGAAATGCTGCTGGCAGAGGTGGTCACCCATTTTTCCGACGGCGACGGACTCTTTTTCAACCTCTCCTCCGGCGAGGGGCAAAGGCTGATCATGGAAACAGTTGAATTATCCGACAACGTCATCCCGGCCTCCAACTCCGTGATGGCGGCCAACCTGTGGACAGCCGGTTACCTGACGGGCCACGTTGAATACATTTCACGGTCGGAAAAGATGCTTAAATCGATGATGCCGGAGATCGGCAGGAACCCGGGGTTTCATGCCAACTGGGCCACGTTGCTGCAGGAATTCATTTCCGGGCCGGTTGAAGTGAATATCATCGGGGAGGAATACCTTGTGCTGCTGAAGGAATTTTCATCGTATTATATGCCGGAAGTGATCTTCTCGGGAGGAGAGCGTAAATCACCTGCTGAAACCTCCGAAACCCGCTTTACAGCGGGCAAAACGCTGATCTATGTCTGCCGTGGCAAATCCTGCTTTCCTCCCGTCGATACGGTGGCTGAAGCGGTAAGGCTCATCCTTGAACCCTGATCCGGAATCTTTACCGTAAACCATTTGCTTTTGCAGCCGAAAAATTCGTAAGTTTGGATTCTTAAATCTAACCCAACATGGAACCACAAAAAGCGCTCGAAATCCTTAAAATGGCCATTCTCATGGAAAGAAGGGGCCATGCCTTTTATTCAAAAGTTGCAGAACAAACGCCCGATGCGGATATCAAACATATTTTCCTGACGATGGCCGACGAGGAGACCCAGCATGTAAAATTCCTCGCGGAACAATACGTCAGCTATGAAAAGAACAACGCCTTTAAAAAAGTTGAATTTCCCGACCTGGCGAACGAAGGCTTTGCAACGCTGATCCTCACGGATGAAATGAAGCAGAAGATCTCCTCGGCAGGGTTTGAAGCCGCCGCTATTTCCGCCGCCATCGATTTTGAGAAGAAAGCGGTTGACGTTTATTCAAAGCAGGCTGAAGCATCGGTTGACCCCAACGAAAAGGCGCTTTACCACTGGCTTTCCGACTGGGAAGACGGGCATCTGAAGATCCTCGTTGATCTTGACAACGAACTGAAAGAGAAAATCTGGAACGATAACCAGTTCTGGCCTTTTTAGCCTTACATCCCGGTGCGCATGGCCTCTACCGGGTCGAGCTTTGAAGCGGAATAAGCCGGGATGATCCCCGAAATAAGCCCGATGATTGCCGAAACCCCGATCCCGAGGAAAATATTTCCCTGGGAGAGGATCAGGTGAAAGGAGGTGAATGACGATACCAGGATGGTGAGGAGCAGGATGATCAGCAACCCGAAGATACCGCCGATCAGCGACAGGAAAACGGCCTCAAAAAGGAACTGGAGCAGGATGAAGTAGTTCTTGGCCCCCAGGGCTTTCTGGATGCCGATGATGTTGGTCCGTTCCTTCACCGACACGAACATGATGTTGGCGATGCCGAATCCGCCCACCAGCAATGAAAATCCGCCGATGATCCAGCCTACCATGGCAATCACCCTGAACAGGCTGTCGAACCCCTTGGAAATAATGTCTGTTTCGTTGATGGCGAAATTGTCTTCAGCCGAAGGCTTTTGTTTCCTGATCGAGCGCATGAGCCCTGTAAGTTCGTCGCGCAGCTCTGCATTCGACACCAGCGGTTTGGCCTTGACCACGATGGTTGAGCCCATGTCGCGCAGGTCGACCAGCGTTTTAAAGTAGTTGATGGGCAGGTAAACGGCCTTGTCGTTGGAATTGCCGAAAAAATCTTCTCCCTCCTTGGTGATCACGCCGATCACCTCGATGTTTCTTCCGAAGATCTTGATCTTCTTGCCAACCGGGTCCCCGTCCCTGAAAAGATCGGTCGCAAGGTCGGCGCCGATAATGGCAATGTTGTTCCCGCTGGCCGATTCGGTCAGGGAAAAATAACGGCCATCGGCCAGTTCGAATTTCCATACTTTGTCGAAATCCTGCGAAACACCCATCACGCCGATGTTTTCGACGTAACTGTTCTGGTATTTGACAGTCTTGTTTACCTGGACCATAAACGCGACGGATTCAGCAAGGTTCGACCGTTTTTCAACCTCGCGCATGTCGTCGAGCGAAGCTTCGGGCCGCTGCCAGTATTTCCACCACGGGTAATCGCCTCCCATTGACCATGGCCATTTCTGAATGTAAAGCACATTACTGCCCAGAGAGGCTATACTTTTGCGAATGGAACTTTCCATCGAATCAAATACGGTAAATACCGAAATAACACAGAAAATACCGATGGTTATTCCGAGCAGGGAGAGGATCGTACGAACCTTATTTACTATAATTTCTTGAAAAGCAAACAAATAGCTTTCCCGAATCAATCGTAATAGTAAGAACATGGATGTTAGATTTCCTGATTTATTGAACAGTAAAGGTAATATTTAATCCCTTATGGCCGATTCCATTGTTTGATCCGGTATTTTTTGGTAACATTGCACAGAGTCACCAAAATCCGGAATTAGACGCAGCCATTCAGTTATTGTTACAAACCAAAGCAACATGACCGACCAGATCAGGATAAAATCCGCACTGATTTCCGTTTATGAAAAAGACGGGATAGAAGAACTTGCACGCAAACTTGAATCTTTAGGCATCCGGATCATCTCGACCGGAGGAACCTACGACTTCCTGCGGGCCAGGGGCATCGACGCCATCTCCATCGAGTCGGTCACCTCCTACCCTTCCATCCTGGGGGGGCGGGTGAAAACGCTTCATCCCAAAATATTTGGCGGCATCCTCTGGCGCCGCGACCAGCTTGCCGATGTCGGCGATGTTGAAAAGTACGATATTCCCTCCGTCGACCTGGTCATCGTTGACCTCTATCCATTTGAAAAAACGGTTGCCTCCGCCGTCAGCGAAGAGGAGATCATCGAAAAGATCGACATCGGGGGGATCACCCTGATCCGTGCGGCTGCCAAAAATTACGCACATGTGGTCGTGGTGCCCGCAACAGAATTTTACGGGGAGTTCACGGAGATCATTGTTAAAAACCAGGGATGCACAAGCCTGAACGAGCGCAGGTTGTTTGCAGCACGGGCCTTTAACGTCTCGTCCCATTACGACACCATGATCTTCAACTATTTCAACCGGGTTGAACAAATACAGGCGTTCAAACAAAGCATTCTTACCTCTATGCCCATGCGTTACGGCGAAAACCCGCACCAGCAGGGCAGTTTCTTTGGCGACCTCGACAGCGTATTCCATAAACTTCACGGCAAGGAACTGTCGTACAACAACCTGGTGGATGTTGACGCGGCCATCAACCTGATCGGCGAATTTACCGGGCCTGCCGTCGCCGTTATCAAGCACACCAACCCCTGCGGCGTTGCCAGCCGCCCGTCGCTCAGGGAGGCTTACCTCGACGCCCTGGCGTGTGATCCCGTTTCAGCCTACGGAGGCATTATCATTGCCAACGGAACCATCGGGATGGACACCGCCGAAGAGCTCAATAAATTGTTTTTCGAAATCCTGATTGCCGACGGATTTGAAAATGATGCGCTTGATCTCCTGAAATCAAAGAAAAATAGAATAATTTTGCAAAAAAATTCGTTTGCATTCTCCTCCCGTCAATTTAAGTCCATCCTCAACGGTGTACTTGAACAGGAAAAGGATCTGAAATCAGAAGATGAGCCCGACTTTCAGTATGTTACCGTAAAGCGGCCCACACAGGAGGAAACAGACGCGTTGATTTTTGCCAATAAAATTGTAAAGCATTTGAAGTCCAATACCATTGTCCTGATTAAAAACCGGCAGCTTATCGGTTGCGGGATGGGTCAGACATCCAGGGTTGACGCCCTCAGGCAGGCCATCATCAAGGCCCGCGCCTTCGGGTTCGATCCGGCCGGTTCGGTGATGGCATCGGATGCTTTTTTCCCGTTTGCCGATTGCGTGGAAATCGCAGATGAAGCAGGGATTACTTCTGTTATCCAGCCCGGCGGATCGATCAGGGATGCCGATTCGGTGAAATACTGCGACGAACATGGCATGTCGATGGTGGTGACGGGGATCAGACACTTTAAACATTAGGGATTTACGATTTACGATTTACGATTTACGATTTTGTGCTAATTAATTGATTACCAAATTTGAAAAACGCTTATTTCCTCCATAAATCGTAAATCTAAAATCTAAAATCGTAAATTGATTTTCAGGACTATTCTAAATATTGAAACATGGGATTATTTACAAAAGAAATAGCCATCGATTTAGGCACAGCCAACACGATTATCATATACAACGACAAAGTGGTGGTGGATGAACCCTCCATCGTTGCCATCGAGCGCAGCTCCGGGAAGATCATCGCCGTGGGGAAAAAGGCGCAGATGATGCATGGCAAGACCCACGAGAACATCAAAACCATCCGCCCGTTGCGGGGTGGCGTCATTGCCGATTTCCAGGCGGCTGAACACATGATCCGCGCGATGATCAAGATGATCGACCTGCGCAAATCGTGGTTCCCGCCCGCACTGAAAATGGTCATCTGCATCCCTTCGGGGATCACCGAGGTGGAAGAACGCGCCGTAAAGGACTCGGCCGAACAGGCAGGCGCCAAGGAGGTGCGGCTTATCCACGAGCCCATGGCTGCAGCCATCGGGATCGGGATCGACGTGCTTGAACCGATCGGCAACATGGTGATCGACATCGGCGGCGGCACGAGCGAGATCGCCGTGATCGCCCTGGGCGGGATCGTAAACAACAAATCGATCCGCATTGCCGGCGATGAATTCAACGCCGACATCGAGGAATACATGCGCAAACAGCATAATATCAACGTGGGCGAGCGCACCGCCGAACGCATCAAGATCGAGGTTGGCGCGGCGCTGGCCGATATCGACAACCCGCCGCCCGATTACGCCGTACATGGCCGCGACCTGCTTACCGGCATCCCGAAGGAGGTGATCGTGAACCATGCTGAAATTGCCCATTGCCTCGACAAATCGGTGGCTAAAATTGAAGCGGCCGTGCTCAACGCCCTGGAGATGACCCCGCCCGAACTTGCCTCAGATATCTTTGAAACAGGCATCTATCTCACGGGTGGCGGCGCATTGCTGCGGGGACTCGACAAACGGCTCCACCTGAAGACCAAACTGAAAGTTCATGTTGCCGAAGACCCCCTGCGGGCCGTGGCCCGTGGAACCGGCATCGCGCTGAAAAACTTTGACAAGTTCACGTTCCTCATCAAGTAAGAGGTACCATGCGGAATCTTTTCCTGTTTCTCCGGGAGCACTATTTCTATTTTCTATTCCTGCTGCTGGAGTCATTTTCGCTGATTCTGCTGTTCAACTACAACGAATTCCAGGGAAGTTCGCTCTACTCGGTATCCAATGCCGTGTCGGGCTCGTTCAACAACATGTTCACCGGGATCTCCGAATATTTTTCGCTGAGGAAAACCAACCGGGTGCTCGTTGAGGAGCTGGCCAAGCTCCACTCCCGCATCCCCGAAGCCTTCTACACCACCGATGTGAACATCTTTTACAAGAAGGATTCCATCGTTAAACTGGAATACAAGTACATCAGCGCACAGGTGATCAGCAACTCAACCAACAAGCGGAACAACTTCCTGATGATCAACAAGGGCTCGCTGCATGGCATTGTAAACCACATGGGGGTGATCATCGGCAATAAAATCGTGGGCCAGGTGGTGAGCGTTTCGCCCCATTTCAGCTGGATCATGTCGATGCTCAACAAGGACAGCCGCATTTCGGGGAAGTTCAAGAAGAACAACCAGCTGGTGAATGTTGAATGGAACGGTGGCAATTACCGGAAAGGACAGGTAAAGGAGATCCCAAAACATGTGCTGATTAAAAAAAGAGATACCATCATCACCAGCGGGAATTCCGACATTTTCCCCGAAGGGCTGCTGATCGGCACCATCGCCGATTTCTCCGACGTGCAGGATGAGAACTTCAACAACGGGGAGATCTTCTTCTCCACCGATTTCAACAGCCTGGGCTATGTCGAGGTGGTGGTGGACATGATGCGAAAAGAGAAAGATGATTTGAAAGCCTCCTTTAAACAACCGTAATGACCTCCAGAACCGTCTTTTTCAACATACTCCGGTTTTTCTTCCTGGTCTTTTTCCAGGTGCTGATCCTGAGCCACATCAACCTGGGAGGGTATATCAATCCTTATTTTTATATTTATTTCATCCTGCTGCTTCCCTTCGACATCCCCGGCTGGCTGTTGCTTGTTGCTTCCTTTTTCCTTGGCCTGAGCATCGATATCTTCACCAACACCATTGGCCTGAATGCCGCCGCGTGCGTGATGATGGCCTTTTTCCGGCCGTTCGTGATCTCGGCTATCTCCTCCGGCCCCGAATCGCTGATCGGCGATACGCCCACCCTCCGGAACCAGGGCGTCAAATGGTTCCTCTATTATTCGATCATCCTGGTGCTGGTTCACCATGCATCGTTCTTCTACCTTGAAATTTTCCGTATAAAGGAGTTTGCCGCCACCTTCGTGCGCATGCTTCTCAGCAGCGCCTTCACCATGGTGCTGGTACTCATCAGCGAATACTTGCTATATCCCCGGGGGAAATAAAAAAACCCGTTCCTGGGAAGAAACGGGTGAAGAGGTTTCGAGCGGAGTCGAACCGCTGTGGACGGTTTTGCAGACCGCTGCCTAACCACTCGGCCACGAAACCATTTTTATTGGGAGTGCAAAAGTACAAAAATATTTCAAATTATCATCATTCTTCAACAAAGCTAAAACCGGGTCATTTCTTCCACTGGGTTTTAAAGCTCACCTGCTGCATCTTCCCTCCCATCGGCGGGTTAATTTTTGCGATTTTCAGTTCGATGGCGCTGATGGCCGGGAAATCGAGCCTGACCGCATCCATGATCCGCCGGCCCACATGCTCAAGCAGGTGCGACTTTTGCTCCATTTCCCGTTTCACGCACCGGTAAAGCCCTACATAATCGGCCGTGTCGTGCAGGCTGTCTGATTGCTCGGCAACCATGGTGTCAACATCAACAACCAGGTCGACGATGAACCTGGTGCCGATGATCTGTTCTTCCTTAAAACAGCCGTGAAACGAAAAGAACTCCATCCCCTCAAGCAGAATTGTACCCATAATTTGTGTGTTTCAAACGACTAAATTACCAATTTCCGGGAAACCAGGCCGGCAGTTTTTCAAATTGTAGTAAGTTTGCAGATTAATTGGTGTTGCGTGAGGGGGTTGAGCACTGTTTTTTTTTCACGCAGAATTGCGCAGATTACGCAGATTAATTATTGATAAAGTCTTTTTAATTTAATCTGCGATTAAAATCTGCGAATATCTGCGGCATCTGCGTGAAATCTGCGAGAAACCCCCACCTGTCACACTTCAGTCCAACTGCAAAAGAGAACCAGCATTATGGAAGAACCTAAAATCCCGGAAGAAAAAGCGGCCCGCTCGCTGAATTTCCTGGAAGAGATCATCGAAGAAGATATCCGCAACGGGGTCAATGAAGGCCGCGTGCACACCCGGTTTCCGCCCGAACCCAACGGCTATCTCCACATCGGCCATGCCAAATCGATCTGCCTCAATTTCGGGCTCGCCCGCCGGTACAACGGCCTCACCAACCTGCGTTTCGACGATACCAACCCGGTGAAGGAAGATGTGGAATATGTCGATTCCATCATGGCGGATGTGCGCTGGCTTGGTTTCGACTGGGAGGACCGCCTGTTTTATGCCTCCGATTACTTCGAGCAGATCTATGATTATGCCATGGTCCTGATCAGGAAGGAGAAGGCCTATGTTTGCGATATGACAGCCGAAGAGATGAGCGAAACCCGCGGCACCCCCACCCGTCCGGGCAAGGAGAGTCCTTTCAGAACCCGCTCCGTGGAAGAAAATATTGACCTTTTCAACCGCATGCGCCAGGGAGAGTTTCCCGACGGTTCCAGGGTGCTCAGGGCTAAGATCGACATGGCCTCTCCCAACATGCATATGCGCGATCCCGTGCTGTACCGCATCCTGCACGCACACCATCACCGTACGGGCGACCAGTGGTGCATCTACCCGATGTACGATTTCGCCCACGGGCAGTCCGATTCCATTGAAAAGATCACCCACTCCATCTGCACGCTCGAGTTTGAAGTGCACCGGCCGCTCTACGAATGGTTTATCCGGGAAATCGGCATCTACGCCCCCCGGCAGATCGAATTCGCCCGGCTCAACGTGACCTATACCGTAATGAGCAAACGCAAGCTGCTCGAACTGGTGCAGCAGGGCTACGTAAACGGCTGGGACGACCCGCGCATGCCTACCATCTGCGGGTTGCGCCGCCGCGGCTTTACGCCCGAGTCGATCCGCAACTTTGCAGAGACCATCGGCGTGGCCAAGCGCGACAACGTGATCGACGTGAGCCTGCTTGAATTCTGCATCCGCGAGGACCTGAACCGAAAGGCCAACCGCCTGATGGCCGTGCTCGACCCGGTGAAGGTGATCCTCGACAACTACCCGGATGACCAGGTGGAAGAACTCGAGTCGGTAAGCAACCCCGAAGATGAATCGAAGGGAAAGCGCAAACTGCCTTTCTCGAAAACCCTCTTTATCGAGCGTGACGATTTTATGGAAGATCCGCCAAACAAGTTTTTCAGGCTCGCCCCGGGCCGCGAGGTGCGATTGAAGGCTGCATACATCATCAGGTGCGAAAGCATCGTGAAGGACCCCGCAACGGGCAAAATCGAAGAGATCCACTGCACCTACGACCCCATGACCAAAAGCGGCATGCCCGACAGCAACCGCAAAGTGAAAGGGACGTTGCACTGGGTTTCGGAACAGCAGGCGGTAAAAGTGGAGGTGCGGCTGTACGACCGGCTTTTCGTGAAGGAGAACCCCGACGACCTCGAAGAGGGAAAAACCTACAAGGATTACCTGAACCCCGATTCGCTGAAGGTTGTCACCGCACTGGTTGAACCGGAGGTCAGAAATGCGAAGGTTTCGGAGAAATACCAGTTTGAACGGATCGGCTATTTTACGGTGGATGCTGACTCAACGCCGGAGAAACTTGTCTTTAACAGGGTTGTTCCTTTGAAAGATTCGTGGGGGAAGGGTGACAAGGTAACAGGGTGACGAGGTAACAGGGTGACAAGGTAACAAGGTAACAAGGTGACAAGGTGATAAGGTGACTTTAGCTGGGTTGTTCCATATAGAGATTCGTAGGCCAAAGCAGAAAAAGTTAAATAAAACTTGACAAACCTGACAAAAAAGTATTAATTTTGCAGGCAGATTGTCCGATGGTGTAACTGGCAACACAAATGATTCTGGATCATTAGAGTCTAGGTTCGACCCCTAGTCGGACAACTTTCAAAAACAATAACAGGCTGTAAACCATGTGTTTGCGGCCTGTTTTGTTTTCCCCACCTGTTAATTTAACATACCTGAACGGGTTCAGAAGCATGACAGATCTCTGCGACTCCTTAACCATGCCGCCAGACCTTGTTAAAGCACACCAGGAACTCAATAAGGCGGTTGGCCTGTGTTGCCGTCCACAGCCGATGATAAATGAAACCAAACGTGTGGAATTCCTTTTTGAGCCTTACGACAGGTACAAGGCCGGCTTGTTTAAGGTTGAGAAGTAGCTTAAGCGGCCGAAGATAAAGTGATCGTTCTATCGGTATCGGATCAATTCACGTTATATATTGTCTTGACTTTTAATATAATTTTTGTATCTTTGTATCAGAATTATAAGTAACCAGAGATTCTGTGTTGGATTGCATATTCTTCGTCGTAGGCTCTGGTTATTTTTTTATATAATCCACAATAGAGTAAAAAATCACCACATTATTGTGCTTGGTTTCCCTGAGTACGATGTATGAATGCTCTCCTTCTATTATAGTCTTAAAATAGTGATAGACCAGGTTTGGATTCCCGGAACTATGTGCTATTGTGCCAACGAAGGTTGATGATGGTAAAACATTCATTATGTCTTTAATAGATTCGTTTTTGTAATATAAATGTTTATGCGGTTGATTGATTGCCTCTTTAACGCCACTCATGGTGAATGTGATATCAACACCGAGATGAGGACATTTTATTGTTTTTCCGATAAGGTTGGTCTTTGCCCATTCTTTTATTTTAAGATTGATCATGACACTCCTGCCGCCTGACAATTTCATGACAACCCTTGCGGATTGCCTTTTTTTTAACTATATTGCAGGGTTATTCAAATCATCTCTTTCCTTCTGTATTACATGAAAGTATGGTTCTTTATCACTTTGAGTGGGTAACATAATGAGGATTGATTTTAGAAAAATCGAGTTTCCCGGTGAGCAAATAAATAATTGCTTTGATGGTATCATATCGTCGATAACCTCGGGCTTTCGCTTTAGCAGCCTGGAAAATGGAGTTGAACCCTTCCAGTATACCGTTACTGATTTTGTAATCAAACCAATTGACAATGCCCTCCCAATGACGTTGAATGGTGTATGCAGCCTCCTTGATCGGGGTGATACGGCTATGGGTAGCCCAGAAATACCATTTTCTGAGCAGTTTGTCAAACATTTCAGAAGTAGGAGCCTGGTATATTTGTTGAAATGCCTCACGTATGTTCAATGCCTTCATTGTTTTAAGGTTAAGCCCGCTAAGCCGAATGCCGTCAAGTCTTTGTTTTTGGTAGACAGTAAGGTTTTCACGGTTCTTCAGAAAAATGTACTTAGACCCTTTCAAAATCGGATTTTTCTCAACCTCGGCCTTTCTTACTTTATCAACGGCCTCATTAATCACCTTGGACACATGAAACCGGTCAAATACAACGGAAGCATTAGGGAGATTGGCTTCAACGCCTTTGATAAATGCAGGGGACATGTCGCACGAAACTTGCTCGATATTATCGGGTTGGCCTCCATGGGCAACAAGATCACTTACGAAAGTCTGAATAACCGTATGGTCCTTGCCTTCGGTAACGAAAATGGTCCTTTTTTCCTCAATATCAACGAATAGCGAAACATAGACATGGTTTTTACGAACAGATGTTTCATCAAGCCCAATGACCGTGACCCCGGAATAATCTTCTTCTGCCCGGGCTTTGTTGGTGTAAGCCTTGATCATCTTCCACAACTTGTTGTCATAAACATTAAGTAACTGACAAACATTATGAACCGGCATTACCTTTACCAGCTCAAGAATCAAGGCTTCAAAAAGCAATGTGAACCCCGGCGCATGTCCTTCCCAGGGAGCCTGAACCTGTCGGATCTTCCCATTGCCCAAATCAACACGGGGAATCCAGGCATGAAGGTAACACTGGTACTGGAAGAAATTCAAATGTCGCCAGGTTTTCTCAGTGGTATCGTATGCTTTAAAATGCCCTTTAATGCCTAACTCTTTATCTTCGTAGTAGAATGATGAACCTCGCTCAAAATCAATCCAAATCTCAAGTTTGCCGCCAGTCTGGTCGAAGTTTATATCATGAACAAACCAGGGCTTTTCTACCAAAAGGGCTTTTGCAAACAAATCTTTCTGGGTTAACATACGATACCTGTTTTAAGTTTCTTTAAATGAATAGAACAGGCAAGGTACGAAATGGTCTAAAATCACCGATAAAGGACTTAAAAAAATGAAATAAAAATTAAATGCAAAATAATCAGGTCAATATAGCTTTCAATCAATTGCCCTTAGAAGCTTTTTCTTTGGATGGACAAGGGCCTGTCAAGGGTGCCCATTGGGTTGATTTGTGCGTCAGGCCGGGCATTTACACGCCCTTGACAGGTTCTTGGTCATCCAGTAATTTTGCGAATAAGGCAATTGATTGATACCCGGGAAAATGTCAAATATTTTATTTTTTTGTATCAATACATGTTGTTTGTTACTATAGTTTCAGTAAATTTACCCACTAAGAATGGCAAAGTGCCTTATTTTTCTTAACAATCCAACTTTTGAAAAAACACTATCAGGCTCCTTATTTGCACCATTGATGTTACTGAAATAAGCATTATCCGGAAGATTCGGATAAAAGTTGACATTGTTTAGAACCCCATTATAATAACCCCAATGATCTTGTGCATAGGACAATCGTTCAGGTAATGAATCGGGACCAATATAATTAAAAGAATATAGCTTGCTAACATCTTTGAACTTTACTCCGTTTAAAAATACTCTTTTATTCTTAGGAGAATAATAATCAAAATCAAACCGTTCAATTAAATTACTGTATTGATTTTTAACCAATATACTATCGATAAGATTAAATCCTGGAACATCCGGAGAAACGTAATTTGAAAAAAAATCGACTTCTCCATTTGCGACATTATTACTTGATATCTTAACCAACCGCAAACCGGCAACCGTTGATCTGTGCAAAAATGGACCACTCTTTCCTGGGTTCTCCATTGTAATTCCCTCACATTCTGCTTGCCCTGGTGGGTCTAAAACCGTGTATGTTTCACAGATAGAGGTATAATACCAATAACCATCATGTTCATAAGTGAATGTTATAGTATCACCATTGGGATGAATGATCTTTGTAAGATACCATGCGTTAGTAAGGAACGACTGTTCCGGAGGAGGTTCAATACCAGTTAGTCTGCTACTTACTACTTCACTTGAATAAAAACTATACTTAATCCCATCGGAACATGTAATTGTAAATCCATCATCATCACTACCCTCAACATAATCCTCAATCTTTATATCCTGTAAAGGCATTATGACAACATTGTGATCTTTATCGAATACAAATTCCCCGGAATGCCCCATAAAATTGAACATAAACAAGTCAGGTTCTGCATCACCATTCCAATTACCCACCGAATCAAAGAAGTCTATAGCCGCTTGATTATTGACATTAAAAATCTCCTGGGCTGGATACATACAAGCTTGTAAATCATCTGATCTGTTACGAACAAATTTTGTGATCACGCCACCTGCATTGAGGTTCCAACCAAGGCCAACATTTGATTCTACCTGATCAACTTTTATTCCATTAGAACTATATTGAAGCGAAATAGGAACAGTTAAATGATTTGTTTTGTAGGTATACAAAGGAAGATCGAAATTGACTAATCCTGTATACAACCCAATTGGTATTTGTCCATATTTCCCAAGGGCATATGCATTCGGCGAAGGAGGGATAAGATTTGGAACAAAACCTTCAATATTAAGACCATTTTGACAGAAGCAAATGATTGGAAAAAATGTAATCCCTAGAAGGAAAAAGTTAACAATCTTATTCATTGAGGCTGTATTTTAGGTTTCTTTAGTTTAAAGAAATATCGTGTTTTGTTTTCTTTTTAAAATCGGTTCCTAATAAACCATTATATTCTTCATCAGGCAAATTCCTTACGATACTTGTAATTACTCATCCTGCATTTAAACTCAAGCCCAATCCGACTTTTGATTCAACCTGATCAACTTTAATTCCATTTGAAAAATAACTCACCGAAATAGGAACCGTTAAATTGCTTGTCTTATATTCATATAAAGGCAAATCAAAAATCGGGGTTCCGGTAAACATACCTACTGGCATTTGACCATATTTTCCCAATTCATAAGCCGTAGGTGAAGGAGGAGTATAAAACGGGAGAATATTTTGTTCCTGTGCAAAAGTTAAAATTGGAAATAATGTTATAACCATAGAAAATAATATGATTTTTTTCATCGGTTTAAAATTTTTTTTCGATTAATAACTTATTGTCCTGTATTTTAGTAATACCGTAACTCAATAAACAATAACAGGAGCAATGATTTGTAAATAATCAAAAATGATTATTTTATAGTTACCAAACATAATATAAAAAAATAAACTTTTTGTGGTAAATAATCCGTAACATTCAATTCCGGTTTTCGGAATTCGGAAGGATTGACAAGGTATTATTTGGATTCATTTAAGAGTCATTATGCAAAATTTGTAATTAATGTCACTTATAGAGTCCGGTCAATTATGGGGCTGGCTTATCAGTACCCGGCACAGTGGCCATGTTCGGTATTTTATTTGTCGGCGTTAAAAACGCATAACCGTTACACCATTTCGGAATTGCAAATCCTTTGCTAAAAAGTGCTGATTGCAAATCAGCACTAGTGGCTGCCAGCTTTTAGGACATATAAGGAAGAGCGAAGTTACAGCTATGAAGTCTATTTGTTTATTATACAAGGTATTCCATAAATATATGCTGTATCTAATTTTTGGGAAAATGAAAGGATTGGTTTTTCAATATTCCCGAATTCTGTAAGAATAAAAATACTATCAATTGAAGACTTTAATTTGTCAAATGAGTAGATAACGGTTTTATCTTTAATATCCCATTTGCCAGTTATATCTTTGCAAATAGACTCCCATTGTTCACCCGCTTTGCTTTGCTTAACTTGAGTGTATGCTTTTAATGTTAACACAAGCTTTTTATCGGAATTTAAGTCCAATGAAAAATAATATAACCCTCCAGTTGCTTCATCGATACTTTTATAATGCCGTTCTAGTAAACCTGCTTTGCAAGAAATGCAAAATAATAAGATAAATACTATTAATCTCATAATCCGTTTATTTTGCTTGAAAGAGTATATAAAAATTTGTTCCTTTATCTAAATATAATTGTGGATTCCAAATGTTATTTTTTGTGGCTTTTGCTCCAATATTATTAATCATTCCATCTTTATTCAAAGTATATGCATGACCACTAGTACCACCAACAACGAATCCACCTCGTTTCGCTGCTTCTTGTGCTTTAGATAGATCAACAGAAGTATATGAAGATGATAGATTTTTAGCCATATCGCTGGCTAATAATGCCCCCCATGTTCCTTCAAATAAACTCATGTTAAATCCAGAACCGATTTGTTCTAATGCTGAATTTACTGATTTTGCAATGCAGTGCGTTCCTAAATTGCAATAAGTATCCCATTTTTCAACAGGTTTGCCATCTTTCATTATTGGATTACCATATTTATCCGTTATATTTCCTTGCGATTTTGAAGTATAGTTTTCTCTTGTATAATCTTGAGTGAAGTCCCTGACTGACTGGACATTTACTTTGTTTGATCCCTTTTGCGTCTCATCATAGCCATCAAACTTAAAATATTCTTCAGAACGATTTTCCCCTGTTTTCTTGAAAACAGCATTAGACTTGTCATCAATATGTTTTATTAGATTATCATTTTCGTCTACAAAATTGGTTGTCTCCATCCCATCTGGGTCAATAAATCTCATCGGGTTGTTATAGCAATAGGCATAAGGAGACCACCTTCTGGATACTTCTGCCAGTGGATCCGGAGAATGCCACCGCCCGATCGTTGGGTCATAGAACCTTGCCCCATAATCATACCACCCCAACCCATACTCCGCCTGCAGTTCCTTCCCATTGTACAAATGGTTGTTCGCCAAATCAACTCTGGAAGTATAGCAAAGGGCTTCGAGTTGCATACCGAAGGGATAGTAATGTTGGTATTCGGCCACCTGGGCCAGGCCGGGGTCACCTTCGGCATAGGTGGCTCTGGTATTGCCAAGGTGATCTTTCATAAAATATTCAAACCTGTACGAATCGTAATCAGGGACCAACCGTCCTTCACTGGTTAGGATATACTGCAAAGTCCCGTTCAGATCATATACAAAGTTTCCGGAATAGATCAGGGAACTCTCCGGCAGGGCATCGCCATCCTTCACAATTTTAGCTATTTTATTTCCAGTTCCGTCATAAATGTAGTCGATTTTCTCCCCGTTGCCGAAATCAATTTCTTCGGGTTTATTGAGGTAGCTGTATAGAATAGGTGTATTAATCCCCTTGTCACCTGATTTGATCATGTTCCCGTTTTGATCATACCAAAAGCCCTGTGTCGCGGATGTTCCTCCGGGATAGTCAATAACATTGGGCATATCTCCCGTTGGATCCGTGATATAACTGATTTGATTTCCGTTATTGAGGTATGTGTAGCTTAACAGGTCTATCGCGGTATAACCGGCACCATAGCGATGAAGTGTTTTTAAGTTCCCATTTTCATCATAAGTCAGATTTTTTTCATCAAACGATCCGCCATGTGAATACCCGCCGTTACTGCCCTGGTAATATTCGCCTTTTGTCAACCGGTTCAGGTCATCATATCCATAAATATAGGCGCTTTTCATCTGATCCCTGTTCGTTGCCCAATTCACCGAGGAGATATTCCCATTATACTGAACCGGGTTTGCCGAACCATTCATGGCATCGCTGTAATGCAATTCCATAGCAAAGATATCATTTTCAGTGGCAGTATTTGCAGGATTGTTGATCGCCGTGAGCCATCCCCGAATGTTGTACAAATAGTCAGTTTTTTGTATAAATGGCTGATAACTTCCTCCGGAGGCTTCGGAGTGGATTTGTTTTGTAGCCAGTTGCCCGACCGGATTGTAATGCAAGGATGCCATCATCACCTTTGGCTGACCTGGCAAACCTTCCAGCGTATGTTCCAATGTTCGACCTATTTGATCATAAACATACTTTTCAAGGTATTGTATGGTATCTGCGAAAGCTTTATGCCAGGTATTCTCAAATTCGAGCCTCCCGCCGAATGTATATTTACTGGTTACCACATCGCGCCCGTCGGTAGTGGGGTTATCAGCCACGGTCTGAATAATCCGGTATTGACTGTCGTAATATATTGCACTGATAATCCAATCTTTTAACACGGACACGCCATTCATAATTTTTATCTTCGTCCCGGTAACCTTGTTTTTTGGAGTAATAACTTCTGACGCTAATACAATCCCATTGGTATTGTCGAAATCGTAATTGTTATTTGAAAAAAGATAGTCGTCATAGTAGTTGACGCTTAGTACATCATAAGTACAGCCTGAATTGCAAAGAGCCGTAGCAACATTTCGCGTGTAACCATGTTCTGTGTTGTTAAAATTACCGTTGACGCTGTCATTCAAATTGATTACAGCAATATTGTAATGATCCTGCATCTGAACCTGTGTGAGTGATGAAGAGTGCTCAAATATACCACTCATAATCGTTCGATTAAATTGATCGTAACAGGTTAAGACCCATTGTTTGGCATCCTCTGAACGCATTTTCCCATCCTGGCTCATCACCAGTCGGTCGCGTTTATCATAGATCATCAGCACGGAATCAGCTCCGGGCAGTTTTTTACTCACCATCCGATGAAGGTCATCATACCGATAATAGTAGCAAAGATCAGGATTATTCACTGATCCGGCTGCTTTGGGTGGAACCACACAGCGCAATAATTCAAAATCGTCGTAAATGTAATAGGTTTGATACCAGGTATTCTCAAACTGGCTTTCCTTGAGCACCACTTTCCCACTTTTATCTTTATATTCTTTTGTGACTGACTGGTTTGATCCATTGTTCTCGTTTTTGGTGACAGTAACAACCAACTGACCGGCGTTGTATGTAATCGGGATAAAGGAATTGTCATCCATTTTCAAGCCGGAAAGAGCAGATTCATTGGTTAAATAATCCATCTCAAGAACATGTTCCTGGTCAGGTGAATTGGGTTTAAAAGCCCAGTCAGCCCCGGGTGCCGATTGTTTAAGAACCCTGTTGAGCGGAGACCTTTCGTAAAAAGGTTGTGAAAAGCCATAATTCTTATTGGTCTGTGTGAAATTGTTGCTGATAAAATCTCTCTGATTTGTGGAATAGCTAGGGTCAAATTGCCCATTCTGTCCATTCGCAGATTCATATGGAAGATAGGCAGAATCTGGTCTACCTGCAAAATCGTATGTAAAGGGTTGGATCAAATCTTTTTGTCCGGGGCTGGCCATAACCAATACATCCTGTAGCTGGCGGCCAAGACCATCAAAATAGGTTATATCAGTTGTTACTATGTTGCAATTCGAGGGATTACCCGGTATATATCCTAATATTTGCGGAGTTTTAGTGATAATATAATTCAGGTTTGAAGGAGTAACAATCTGGGTTCCCGGATCAGGGGGTGGATTATAAACGGTCCCGTTTCCTGCAAAATTCGGGTCAATATAAGCATGATACTCCAATCCCTCTTTTGCCTCGAATCCTGGTTTGTGAACGATCTCCTGACTTGCAACAATCGTAGCATTTCCAATCATCTTGTGAGACATTTCGATAATGTTCGGATATTGGGCATTTGAGGTAAACACTTCCATTACCAGAAACAGCAAGGTTAATAGAGTGCAAAGGATATCTTGAGTACCGGAATTTTTTATGCCCTTCATAACAGCTAAATGTGGTATCATGAAATAAGTTGAGTTACTGAAGGACAATTTTCTTCGTTGCTATTCCACGGTCTGTTTTGATATACAATGAGTATAATCCTTTAGCCAACGTGCCAAGATTGAACTCAAGGGGTACGTTTTTGACATATCCGGAAGCAGAATGAGTCATTAATTCCTTACCCATCGGGTCGTATACGGTCAAAACAAGCGATTTAAAGGACATTGTGAAATATACTGTTACCAAATCACGGGTGGGGTTTGGGAAAATAATACAACTTTCTGAAATCAATTCCGATGCATGGTTGGCCATTGTCCTGATCATAGTGATCACAACCCCGTTATTGCCTGTGCACCCTTTATCATTGGTAACAATAACATTTACATGGTTGGGGCCTTCATGCAACTCAACTCCTTTAATCAGGTTTTCGGATTTTGTGGTACCGTTATTCCATGAATAAGTGGCGAAATTACCACCGGCATGTAAAAGGATGCGGGATGTATCGGCAATGGTCGTATCGTTTCCAAGATTAACTACAGGCTGAGGAACATCAATAACCGGGATTGTATCATAAATCACACATCCGTTTGTTGCAATCAATACGAATGGATATCGCCCTCCCTGATCAATATTGAATGTACGTTCATGGCTCTGTCCGTTCGCCCAGTTGTAGGATATAAATCCCGATCCTGCATCTAGATGAATCAGGTTTCTTTCGCAGAGATATTCTGGTTTATGAAATGCCGGGGAAAGCAAATGGCAATTCTCCAACCTGCCGATAAAGACATCCTCTTCACCGACCGATTGGAGTGTTTTTCCATTCATATTAAATTTTTCCCTGAATGAGCCTGCCAGGTAAATATAGTCATTTGGTGCAGCTATCATGCAAGTCGGGTAATCATCGGCTTCACCTCCTGCACTCCGCATCCACCGGAGGTTTCCTGATATGTCCGTAGCAATGATAAATACATCGCTGCCAATGCCGGAAGCAGTAAGTTTTTTATCGTCGATTTTAATTGAGGAACTGAATGAACCGGAAAGAACAATCTCATCTCCGACAATGATAATCTTTGAGGCACGGTCTTTTTTAGTGCCCCCGATTTGCTTATACCACTGTATTTGTAACTTCTGATCAAGACACATGAGAAAAACATCATCACTCCCATGCGAGGAAAGGATTTTATTTCCAATGATTAAATTATCACTGAAACTTCCGGCAATTATAATGTGATCGTTCATGTCTGCGATTGAATGAACCATGATCTTTTTCCCGGTGGCAAGTTGTTTTGTTGCAATGATATCCCCTTCATAATTATATTTGGCCAGAAATAAACCATGTTCCTGGTGGTTGTTTAACTCAAAAGTTGTTTTGTTTTCAAATTGAATTTTTCTTTGAAAAACACCTGCAACGTAACGGTTTCCAAGACTATCGGTGGCTATACAGTTGATTTTATCTTCCCCTTTCCCGCCAATGACATGGGTGCTCTTTAAGTTGCCGTTTAAATCAAACCGAAGAAATACACCATCTGTCATTCCGCCTGAAATCAATGTCTTTTTCCCAATAATGAGCGTGTCATGGAAATATCCGGTGATCAGGATTTCAGCTCCCATGGTATCCACGACCATAGAGGTAAGATAATCGAGATTTGAGCCACAAAAATTTTGAGTCCATTTTACTGATCCGTTCAAACTCAACGAGGAAATAAAAAAACCGGACCTTCCTGGCTTTACGCCTGCTTTTTTATTGGAAATAACTTCGCCGCCTGCCAGGATTAATTCATCATGCTGACCTCTTCCGATCAAACCGCCAAATCCCGATCCTTGATTGAGGATGTTTTTTTTCCAGATTGTTTTCCCGTTTGTATCAAATTTGGCGACATACATCGTATGGGAATTATTAGAGGCACTATGTCTAATCTTTGACTTTACGACGGTATCCGTAAAACTTCCCGTTATATAGATGTTTCCGGTACGATCACAAGTCATATCATTAACAATGTCCCACCCCCGGGTTCCGGTACCGGCGATCCATTCGGAGAACACAATTTGAGAAAAACCGGGAACGTTTAAAAGAAGCGCCAATACCAACCCGGCTCCTCCTTGTATCAGGATTTTTTTATTCATGGCACAAGATCTGAAATTAACGGGTAGCTATTTTTGCTTTTAATTGATCCATCTCCTTTTGTAACGAGATCAGGTACAGAGTAAGTTCTTCCACTTTTTTTGTCAGGCGCGCATTCATTTCACCCAGGTTGACACCATCATCTTTCACCTCCTTGGCCGATGGCATATCAGGCAAATGCTTATTGGTATGAATAAACTGATCTACCTCTTTCAATGAAGGCAACTTATAATCTTTGCTGAAAACATAATCGGGCCATTGGCCATAGAGTTTGATTTTCAGCTCCTGGCAAATCACATTCCCGTTCACTGCCAGTTTATAATCATCATATGTATTTGTGGTTCCGATACTCACTTTTCCATTGGAAATTTTAAAAACAGATGGATCGGTCCAGAACGTGGCACCAGTAGAATTCCCGCACCACAATACCGATCCCACACTTGGATTATTGGTGATAGTCATATTGGGAGTTGTAATTCCATTAGTATTGATGTTTGAAGTTGTAAGGCAAGTTTGAACTGTAATGCCATATCTGGTAATTGTAAGTGGTGATAAGGTTTCATTCCCTCCTTCAATGGGGTCACTATCCTGTTCACCAGACCCCGAACCACCAGGAATAAGATATTGAAATACAAAAGGCAGGCCTGTATTGTCAATTTTTACCCCTGTTGCATCAGCTCCTGTACAGCCAATAATGCCATTAACATCCAACTTATTAAATGGATCCACGACACCGATTCCAAGATTACTATATAAATAATTTTTCACTGTTGTACCACTACTTGGTTGTGGTTGTGGTTGGTAAATGCCGTAATACATGGTACCACCATTAAAATGCCAATGTTCGATTGATCCTAATACGGTGGAACCAGTGGATATCCAATCAAATTTGGCCGTTGGTGATGAGGTAGTTGGAGTTGCCTGGAGGTGGAATTTTGCACTAGGATTCTCTGTACCAATTCCAATTTTTGATATCCCGTTCCCATCTAGAAATTCATAAACAATGCTATGTCCGTTACCACCAGAACCATTATCTTTCCAAAGATATGATTGAGAATGAATGGAATTGGTTAAATAAAACATACAAAGAAAAAATAGTGAAATGTTTTTATTTGCTTTCATTGTTTTTGGAATTAATTTGAGATACTTTATATGTTTTTGGGGGAATATTTTTCAGAATGCTATAATATGGATCAACTAATTACCTGATCACACACATTTTACCTGATGTTGAAAAGGTACCTGCTGTTAAGGTATAGAAATAAATGCCTGTTTGAAATCCGGACAGATCATACTTGACCTTATACAGCCCCGGCTGCCTGGTTTGGTCTGTCAGGGTTCCCACTGGTTGCCCGACAAGGTTACAAAGTGTAATAACAACTCTTTCCGATTTTTTAATTTCAAATGAAACCGTTACGGTGGTGTTGCATGGGTTCGGATAGACTCCGATGAGCCTGGCAACATCTGCCGGGGAATGTTCGTCAAGTCCTGCATTGGGAATATAGGGTGCATCAAGCAGGGCTACACCATGTCCATTGGTTCGGTTAGCAATCCAACCATAAAATTCTTTCTGATTAGCCATATTAACTTTTACTTTCGGGTTTGGTGAGACCAGGCTGAAACTGTCATTATACCCGGGTGAAACCATATGCCAGGTGTCAGGATTACCCAAATTCAGATTTTTACTAAGAGACAGAAGTTTTTGCGTAGTCGAATCGTAATAGGTTACTATAAAGGTGGAATCAAACGGGTTGAATGTAATATCGGGCTGGAGTTCATTGTTTGGGGTTGTCGCCACATTCAGTCTCTTGAAGGTGGCGCCGGAGGCTGCTTTCTTATTATAAAAACCCATTATGTCGTAATCACCTGATCCTGAATTGAATTTTTCGAACAACACTACTTCGCTCAGGTTAGTACTATCATTATCTACATTATTAGCCTGGCAGGCAATAACCGGGTTTCTGCAAATATTTACCAGGGACGGATCCAGACCATCCAGCATTACCGGAGTTGTAAAATGGCTGTTGAAATTGGGAGTAGTATGTGAAGTATAAATGTGTCCTAAATTGGAAGATGTATCAGCCTGTTCTTCCCATGCAGCAAAGTACTGACCAGCATTTTGAGAAGGAGACCTGCCATAGGTGAGGGCAACTTTATGGAACGTTTTTGTTGAAACGGCAACGACTTGATGATTATTAATTGTCATTCCCCCATCAGCAGATGAAACAAAAATTATAGAATCCTTTGTTCCTTTTGTTGAAAATAAAAATCCCATACTATTAGGAGTAGCACCAAGTGCGGGGTAAGTATTATCCCAGGCAACCGCGATATTTTCGAAAGGTGGTGACTGTGAGTAAAAAGGATTGTTCTCTTTAGTGAATGGATCACATGAAAAACGTATAACTTCGGTAAAATCATAATTTTCAAGATTGTTTTTATGTCGGCCTGAATAACTAAAAATCAGTTGTTGATTTGAATCACTATTACCGCAGGCAATAAGGTTAAATTTATAAAAGGAATTATCAATCGATTGAAAAAGAAAACTATACAATTGATTCCAAGTAAGGCCATTATCTTTAGATCTCATGAAGGTATACCCAATTCTTGCGAGGCTATCAAGGCTGTAAACGGCATATAGCCAGCCATTGGGAGCACTGCAGATGTCTAAGATTTTTTGCTCCTGGTTGGGCAGGTTATTTATCACGATATCTTTACCAAATAATGGGGACAAGCTTGGATTAAGTGGCAATATGGGAGGTTCGTTATGGTTAATTTGTGCTTGGATCGATTGGCTAACAAAAAGGAAATGACAGAAAACCAGGAATAACAATAATTTTTTCATTGAGCGTCTATTTGGTTTATGTTATGTTGAATTGTTCAGACGGCAATGATAAGGTAATAATTCCGATTTAGTCCGGTCAACTTTCCTCAAAAATTTTTTCCGGTTTTCGGAAAGGCCATTTTAAACAAGCCTAACTACATTTGGGTAAGAATGTCCCGGTTGTCGAAGGCGGTCAGGGCTAATTATTATTCAGGATTCGTCGTTTTATATCGTGTTGTATTACCGGTTTTACTTTTTCCGGGCGACATTCTTTTCATTTGCTGCTGTATCAACCTGTTCAATTTTCAAAACTATCCCATTCTTTCAAAAAGGATTTCAAAAGTATCAGAAAAATATCACTAAACTGACAAAACCGGACAAAAAGTGACACAAAGTACCAAACGATTGTTTTCGTAATTGGTTTTCAGTAACATTGCACATTGAGACATGCCATCATTGAATTCATGTCGTAATTCAACAGGGGTCAGAAAAAAAATGAAATTCATATAAATGCAATGCCATACCAACATGGAAGTCAGGTCCGGTTATAGAAAAAAGCAGATAGATGTTTTACAAAACCATTTATTAAAATATTGTGAAAACGATGTTGAAAAACAAGTTTTTCATGACCTGATTTATGTTTTGCAGAATTCTCAAACCAATGTTATTACCAAAAGTGAAATCGCCCGCCAATACAATATTTCGGTGTTAACCCTGAACCGGCGACTAAAAAGGCAAGGTGAGTTGGTACTTGAGTTGTATGAAAGGTTTGGTTATACCAAATGGCGAAAGAAGTTTTTGCCCGCCGAAGTTGAATGCATATACAAATACCTGGGAGTTCCACCATTATTACAATTACCGACTGAGGAGAGGTCATCTACTCCTTAAAAACGGTATAAACCTGGAATGTTGAGATAACGCTGGTGTTTGTAGTAGTGGAACAGTAAAACGAGTGATGTTACGAATCATGTATCAGTGTTGAAGCGTATGTAAAATCGGATTATATGGTTATTTGGTTCTCCCCGGGTCCAACTTCGTAGGTTATGCTCCTGCCTAGGTTGCCGGTTTCATCGGCAAGAATCTTCTGGATTGACATGGCGCCCCCCACGGGCGGATCGCTCCGGCGCTTGACATCCTTGCAAGGCTAGGTTGCTCATTCAACTAAACCTTCAACCTGAAAGTCCTCGATGAAATGGTCAGTGACCATTTTTACGATGTCAGCGAGAAAACCAATAATGACTACCTCGGGTCGGGCAATGATCCTATGTAAGCTGAAAATTCGTCAATTGTGATGGTATGCAAAGTTCATAAAAGTATGTAGTGATTCGAAAAAAAAATATGTAAAGTGATGGTTTTGATCAAAACAGTTGTATTTTTGTATTGTCTGAGTTGCGACTTGGACGACCTCGGGGGGAAATGGAAACATAGGTTGCCATTTCCCCCTGATACATTTACGAACTATTGGCTATATTCCTGTGATCTTTGGACAAAAATCAATGATAAATCCGGAACTCGACAGTATATCTGATGAAAATTCCTAAGGGGCAATTTCGGGGGCGAGTAATAAAAAAAGGGCCTCAGATATTCTGAAACCCTTGATTTTACTGGAGCGGTAAATGGGGATCGAACCCACGACCCTCAGCTTGGGAAGCTGATGCTCTACCATCTGAGCTACTACCGCATCTTTTAAAAGAACCGGCCACATGAAGAAACAGAACTTCACACGACCAATCAGACGGCAAAGATAATCGTTTTTCATAATGCCTTCAAGACGGGTCAAAAAAAATCATCCCGGCCCCTTTCCGTCACTTTCCTTATCACCTCATCCCCCGCAACCCGAAAAATTAACTTTGTTAGGGTGCTGCGGGATAATGGGTTAACCCTAAAGAAGGACCAATTTGCCCATTTTTTAAACCTCCCAGCAGAAAATTTATGCGACCGGCCTGTAATTTAGACCAATTCTAAATTAATTTCGTCTGGTTCACTGTAAGAATATCTTACAGGAACTTTTGTTACACCCATGACCTTACTTTACCCCGTGAAGCTGCGAAAAATATGGCTGACCCGAAAATTTTATTTGCTTTTTTAAACCATGAAAAAGTTTTTTTTCTTAGTTTTATCACCTAAAACCGACACAGCTCGTCAAAAAACCTAACAGGCAGGCAATGAAACAAGTTAGTACACCTTCCAATACCTCTTGTCAGTTGTCACCCATTCTGCCCCCTACTCCCCGTTTCTCCTTTGCATTCAATACTGAAAGTCAATCATAATTTTTCATTTAACCTGATAGTCATTTAGTCTTAAAAAAACTGTCATTTAACAATTTAACCAAAAAAGACATGAAAAAATTCCTACTCCTTTTGCAGTCATTGGTGTTCGTTATGATGTTCAACAACCTGAACGCGCAATATTGCACACCATCCTATAGCCTCGGGTGCGATACCTGGAATATAGGACTGGCGGATTTTCAGCTGGGAAGCATTAATCAGACAGTTACATGCAATGGTGCACCGTACTACAACGATTTTACCGCTGTCTCAACAGACCTGACCTATTTAACAACCAATACAATCACGGTGATGTCAGGTTACCAGAATGTTTACGTGAGGGTGTATATTGATTATAACCAGAATAATGTGTTTGATGATCCTTCTGAAAAAGCAGCCGAGATTATCTGCTCCTTGCCCGGAACAGGATACACCGCTGATTTTCAAGTCCCTCTTTCTGCAATGACCGGTGTCACCCGACTGAGGGTTGTTACCGATTACTGGAGTTTTCCCATGCCTTGTGCATATTCCTATTACGGGAATTGCACCGATTTTTCAGTCAACATTCAGCATACTGGCGTGCTCCCTTTTGTGAACACAACTGCAGCAACAAGCATAGGTACGACGACTGCCACGCTTAATGGCACCGTTGACCCCAACGGATATTATACCGAGGCTCGTTTTCTTTACGGCAAAACGGTCTCCTATACCGATACCATACCGGGGACTCCCTTGTCATTTACAGGAACCGGGTCAAACGACGTGAGCGCTGCCCTTACCGGACTTGAACCCAACACCGATTACCACTTTATGCTTGAATGCATGAACCCCGCCGGTCTTGCGGATGGAACGGATCTCTATTTCCACACGCTGCCTGCGGCGCCGTATGCGTTAACCCAGTTGCCACTGGTTGTGACCGGAACGGGCGCCACCTTCCGCGGATTGGTGAACGGCAAGAACTCGCTGACTACTACAAGTTTTGATTATGGCACCACCGTGCCATACTCGGATAATGTCACAGGAGCTCCATCAACCGTGAGCGACAACCTGGATAACCAGATTCTCCATACCATTACCGGACTCACGCCCAACACACAATATCATTACCAGATCAATGCAAACAACTCAGAAGGCAACAACACCCCCGACGGCGGAGATATCATGTTTACCACGCTTTCAGCCACAACATACCAGGATGTCACCTCCAACCTCGCGGCAGGGGCAACCAACCAGCAGGTTATCCGGGTAAGAATCGCTAATCTGAATACCGGGAATCCTGTACATGTAACTTCATTTACTTTCAATACAACCGGATGCACCGATCTGAACGATCTCTCCAAAGCACGGCTTTATTACACAGGGATTTCCCCGGTTTTTTCTACCGGCGTGCAGTTTGGCGCTGAAATTACCAATTTTGGCACACTTAACTCCGACTATGACATAACCGGAAACCTGGCGCTGGCCGATGGAATCACCTATTTCTGGCTGGTGTATGATATATCTTCAGGCGCCACAGCCGGGAACTATGTTGATGCGGAATGCACTTCCATGGTTATCGGCTCCGACCCCCTCACACCCGACGTCTCTGCGCCTGCCGGCAGCAGGATGATCTCGGCCGACAAGTTCCTCAACGATATCACTGTTTACCAGGCTTCTACCGATGCTGTTAACCTGGGATCAACAGACAACCCGATCCTGATGCTTGACTTCAATGTGATCGGAACGGACGGAACATTGCCGCTGAACAGTATTTTAGTCAACAATACAGGAGGACCTGACAGCGATATCGCATCAGGCGGAGTAAAACTTCATTATTCCTCCACACCCGACCTGGCAACGGCAAGCCTCCTGGGAACAGCCCTCGACTTTTCAGCCGGGGCTGCCACCTTCAGTACCCTGGCCTTTGACCTTCCTGCGGGCCACACCTATTTCTGGATAACGTACGATATTGACGCCGCTGCAGCCGCATATGATGTTGCAGATGCAAAAATTCCGATAAATGGTATTGATGTCGCAGGAACGCTTTATCCCGTGCTCGATGCCGATCCATCAGGCTCCCGGCTTATCATTGCCACCCCGGTAAGTTTACCCCTGCTCGAATCTGCATGGGCAACAACACCGCCCGTCGGCTGGCAAGGTCAGGGCATGTTGTGGTATTACAGCGGCAACATGGCCGGAGGTGCAGGTCCTGAAATAGAGCTTGCCGGATCATTTAACACGAATACCAGCTACCAGGTCAGCCTTACCACTCCCCCGCTTTACACCTCCGGGCTGTCCAATCCTTACCTTGTGCTTTCATTTAAATATTATATAGATGACCTTAGTTCTAGTTATAACGGAGGTCGTTTCAAAGCTAAGGTCCAGTCGAGCGCCAACGGTCTCACTTGGACCGATGAAGCCTGGTCTGTTGAATCGGATGACTGGGCCAATCACGGACCAAAATCAGTGGCAACCACCATTACCAATAATCTGGGTAACCTTACCTTCGTCAGGTTCACCGTTGAAAACCAACCATATAACGCAGGATATTGGCATATTGATGATGTAAAGATCACCGTTCCGGTGCCCCCTACTGTCACGACGAATGCCGCTTACAACATTTTTACGAATGAAGCCCACGCAGGCGGGAATGTAACCGACGACGGAACCAATGCCGTTACAAAAAGGGGTATTTGCTGGAGTACTTCCATCGATCCTGATACTACCAACAGCCACACCACTAACGGCTCCGGAACGGGGGTTTTTACCAGTTACATGCCATCGCTGGCTTCGAATACACAATATTATATCAGGGCCTACGCAACCAATGGCATCGGCATCAATTACGGTGACAATGTCATCATTACCACGCTGGATGTAACTACCACACAGAACAACACCGCGAATGTTTCAGTCGGGGCCGGCAACCAGGAGATCATCCGGGTTGAAGTTGCAAATCCCAACAGTACCAACAGCGTTGTGCTCAATTACCTCAAATTCAACACCAACGGGTGTACCGATGTTGCAGATATTGCTGCTGCCCGGGTATTTTTTACCGGTACAAGCACCACTTTTGCCACGGATAACCAGTTTGGTCCGGATGTCACCACCTTTGGAACCCTGGGATCTCCATTTGACTTTACTGGCAGCGCTGTTCTCGGCAATGGCACCAACTATTTCTGGCTGGTCTATGACGTTGCCGCAGGGGCCACCCCGGGCAACACCCTCGATGCAGAATGCATCTCCGACACCGTCGGTACGCACTCCACACCCGATGTTACCGCACCGGCAGGGTCAAGACTAATCACATCCGACAAATACCTGAACAGCCTCACCATCATCCAGGCCTCCACTTCTACAGTAACCAAAGGATCGCCTGACAACCCGATCCTCCGCCTTGATTTTAATGTTACAGGTACAACAGGCAACCTGCTACTCACCGACATCGCGGTTAATAATAGTGGCTTTGACGGCGACATCGCCACCGACGGTGTAAAACTCTACTGGACCACGTCCCCGGCATTCACCACAGACAACCAGCTGATGCCAGGCCAGAGTTTCAGTTCCGGCCAGACAGTTTTCAACGGCATCAACTATGGCCTGCCGACCGGCCATTTCTATGTCTGGGTGACCTATGATATTGCTGCAACTGCCACCAACTTTGACTACGCTGATGCTTTTATAAATTGGGGCAGCGTTCATGTAGGAAGTTCCTTTTATCCGGCGACAACTGCCGACCCTGCTGGTTCGAGGCGCATTGTTCCTGCTCCTCACTCCCTGCCATTTTCAGAATCTGCATGGTCAACAATGCCCCCGGCTGATTGGTCGGTCATGGGTGGAATTTACGGAAATCCCTATTCGAATAATGCAGGTGGATCATCGCCTGAAGTCAAAATCGGCGGCATCTATGTGCCTTCTAACACCAGCCAGCTGATTACACCTCCGCTGAATACGACAGTTGCATATCCCTATCTGGTACTCCGGTTCAAATACCGGTTTTACAACTACAACAGCTACTATGCCGATCCTACCCTGCGGGTCAGATCAAGCACCGACGCGAGTACCTGGACCAATGAATCATGGTCCTACACGCAAGGCTATGGTAACGGAGCAGCAACCCCGGTTGTTACCAGGATCAGCAACAACCTTACCGGGACCACCTACGCCGAATTTGACATCCAGGCTCCATCCTATTATTATGGCTCCTGGTATATCGACGATGTGCAGATCACCGCACCTTCCGGTCCGAATGTAACAACAACAGCGGTTTCCTCGATTACTTACTACTCGGCTACATCGGGAGGCGATGTGATCGATGATGCTACCGACCCCGTTATAGCCAGGGGTGTTTGCTGGAGTACCTCACCAAACCCGACTACTGCTGATTCCCTTACCAGCAACGGCACCGGCACCGGCATCTTTACCAGTTACCTAACCGGCCTTACTCCCAGCACCACTTACCACGTGAGGGCGTATGCTACGAATGGCATTGAGACCTCATACGGGGCTGATATCAGTTTTCAAACCCCGGCTATTACACCCCCGACGGTAGTCACCAATACCGCAACTTCGGTTACCGGCGGCACCGCTATACTGAACAGTTCAGTAAATCCCAACGGACCAAGCGCCACGACAAAATTTGCATGGGGTTTGACTACCTCCTACGGCGACACCATTGCCGGCACTCCGCCTACTGTTTCGGGAAGTTATTCTCAGGGGGTCACAGGATACCTTGGCCCGGACAAGCACCTTACCCTAAACACATTGTATCACTTTAAGGCCCTTGCCACCAATATCGGAGGCATGCAAACCGGAAGCGACAAGACTTTTCAGACTTTGTCCACCCTGTATTGCATCCCGTCGTTCTATTATGGATGCAGCTATAACATGGGCATCACCTATTTTGCGATGAATAACATTTCACAGAATATTCCATGTACCGGAAGCCCCAGCTATTATCATGACTATACCGCAACCGATTCAACCTACATTGCTACAAACAGCGTGAACTCGATTACGGTTCAGCAAACCGGCTCCAACAATTATTCCCAATATATCTCGGTTTGGATCGATTACAACCACAACGACATTTTTGATGCCGGTGAAATGGCCGCATCAGGTGTTTATTACGTTCCTTCATCACCGCTGACTTTTAGTTTATCGGCCGTGCCCGTTACTGCAATGACTGGCCGCACCAGGCTCAGGATCTTGTCCAATTATTCCTACTACGGCATCCCCACCGACCCGTGTGGCACATACAACTATGGAAATTGCAACGACTTTATTGTGAACATTGTCCCGGCAGGAACCCCTATCGTTGCCACGGCGCCGGCAACCTTGATCTCCGGTAACGGAGCCACCCTGAACGGCACCGCAAATGCAAACGGAACTTCCGTGTCGGCCAAGTTTCAATACGGACCAACAACGGCTTACGGCACCACGGTGGCGGCAACACCCCCAACACTTATGGGCAACAGCAGCAATGCGGAAACCTATACATTAACAGGATTGCCTTTTAATACAACCTACCATTACAGGCTTATCCTGGTGTCGGGAACCGACACAACCAAAGGGGCTGACGCTTCGTTCCAGACACTGTCAACCCCCTATTGCATCCCGGTTTTCACCGTTGGTTGCAATACTTATGGCAACGGGGTTTCCTCCTTCGCGCTGAACACCCTTTCCCGTGCAATCTCCTGTTCAGGCAGCCCCAGTTATTATCATGATTATACTGGAACCGACTCGACAAAAATCCCTTTGAACACAACCATCAACTGCACGTTGCAAACAAATGGCGGGTATTATACTTATGCCACAGTCTGGATCGATTTCAACCACAATAATGTATTCGAGGCCAGCGAGGTTGCAGGTATCACTGGTCAGTGGTACGGATCAACAACGATCGCGCTGACCATTCCGCCCACTGCTTTATCCGGGCCCACCCGGCTCAGGGTCATGGGCAGAAGTTATAACGGAGGCAATCCTTCCGATCCCTGCTCACAAACCGAAGTTTATGGCAACTGCGCCGACTTCAAAGTTAATATCCTTGCATCAGGACCTCCGTTCCCCACAACCCAGGCAGTCACGAATATCGGTGGTACTACTGCCACGCTAAACGGTACCGTAAGCGCTGACAATCTTTCAACCAGCGTATACTATGACCTTGGCACCTCGGTTTCCTATAGTTCACCCACCGTAACCGGAATTCCCTCACCGATTACCGGGGGCGCCTTCCAGACCATCACAGGCGCTGCAACAGGTTTGTTGCAAAATACGACGTATCATTACCGGGTTCATGCAAACAATTCAGCAAAAGACACTACCGGTCTCGACATGACCTTTACCACGATGGGGGCGACCACAACACAAACGATCACCTCCCCGGTTTACCTTGGCCAGACGAACCAGCAGATCATCGGGATCGAGATCACAGCGCCGAATTCAACAAGCTTGTCGCCGATCACTTCATTTACCTTCAACACCACCGGTTGTACTCTGATTTCAGATATCTCCAAGGCAAGACTTTATTACACTTATAGCAGCAACTATCTGTATACCAATTATCAATTCGGATCTGATGTCTCCAGTTTCGGCACACTGGGTTCTTCATTCACCATCACAGGGAGTCAGGCGCTTTCTGGCGGCACGAACTATTTCTGGCTTGTTTATGATGTATCCCCCACGGCGACCTCAGGTGACATCCTTGATGCTCAGTGTACCTCGGTTAAGGCAGGTAGTCCGTTTACTCCGGTAATTACAGCGCCGGCAGGCAACAGACCTATAACGAGTGACAAATTCCTTGTTTCCGTTACGGGAACCCAGGCATCAACGGCCACCCTGGCAAAAGTATCCGTCAATAATCCAATCCTGATGCTCGATTTCTATGTTACCGGTTCAACAGGAACACTGCCGTTAACTGCCATGAATGTATATGACAATGGAATTGATGCCGATATCGCATCGGGCGGGGTGAAGTTGTACACAACGACAACACCGGTATTTTCAACCGCCAACCCCCTGGGCAGCGGTGCCACCTTTTCTTCATCCTATGCCTATTTCAGTTCACTTTCTTATGATATCCCTGCCGGCCACAGCTATGTCTGGGTCACCTATGACATCGCTTCTGGCGCTTGCGGAGGACGTGCTGTAGATGCTGAGGTATTCTCTAATTCAATTACGGTTGGCGGTCAGACAGTATTTCCAGCTTCAACGCAGAATCCTGCGGGCAGCCGCACGATCTTACCTTCTGTCGCTTCGCTTCCCTTCTCAGAATCAGCATGGGCAGCTGCGCCTCCCTGCGAATGGTCAAAGATAGGATCAGCATGGAGCACCAATTCAGGAAATAACGCCGGAGGCGTCGCACCGGAAATATACGTCTACAGCAGTGCGGTGGCGGGTGATAAATTGTTTACCCCGCCAATCAATACCGCAGGACTGCCCTTCCTCGTGCTTCATTTCAAGTGCGAAATGTACACGGGCAGCGCAGGCTCCGTACTCAGGGTGCAATCCAGCAGCGACGGTGTTACCTGGACCAACGAACCCTGGTCGTGGACAGCATCCGGAAGCGGCTATTCAGGCCCTTACGATATTACAACAACCATTAATTCGAACATGGGTGCAAACACCTATGTTGCTTTCACAGTAGCCACCAATACCAACCTGTATGACTGGTGGATCGACAACGTTTCCATTACAGCGCCGCAACCTCCAACGGTAACAACTGCAGCATCCTCGTCAAGTACTGAATGTACGGCCGTATCCGGAGGTACCGTAACTGATCTTGGTTCGAACGTGGTCACTGCAAGGGGCGTTTGCTATGGCACTTCACTCAACCCTGACCTCCTCCACAACCTTTTCACTACCGATGGTTCGGGCACAGGCACCTTTGTAAGCAACCTGTCAGGATTAGCCGCCGGTACTATTTATCATATCAGGGCCTATGCAACCAACAACATCGGGACCGCTTATGGAAACGATGTTATGGTTACCACCTACACTCCCGGAATCACCGGGACCCCGGCAGTTTGCACAGGATCGACGACCACCCTTAGCTGCACAGTGACGGGAGGAACCTGGGGTTCCACCACACCGGGTCTTGCCACGGTTGATCCCTCATCCGGGGTTGTAACCGGCGTGTCTGCGGGCACGGCCAACATCACCTATTCCTACACAAACGCCGGCAGTTGCGCCTGCACATTGAATACGGCATTGCTGGTTGCAGACATTCCAGCCTCGCCCTCGCCTGTTACCGCCACCCCGCCGACGTTCTGCGGAAGTTCGAGCGTTAACCTGAATGCAACGTCGACCGGCAATCAAATCAACTGGTACACTGTGCCTACCGGAGGTTCACCCATTGGAGGAAGCGCCAGTGGGGCCAATTACGCAGTAACCCCGGCCATGACAACAACCTATTATGCCGAGGCAATACCTGTTGTTGGACTTGTTAACCAGACATACAGTTACACGGGTAATTATCAAACATTTACCGTACCTGCTGGAATCACTTCGCTTACGGTTGATACATATGGTGCATCCGGAGTCGGTGTGAATGGCTATACCGGCGGTAAAGGTGGGCGCGCACGGGGAGTACTATCGGTCACACCAGGCCAGACCCTGTATTTATATGTTGGAGGTCAATCATTGTTCAATGGAGGTGGCGCCGGTCAAACCGGTGCAAACGGGGGTGACGGTACCGACGTGCGTGTCGGCGGAACAGGAATAGCCAACAGGGTCATCGTTGCCGGAGGCGGCGGCGGGGCCGGCGGAGATAACTGGCAATGCAATACATCAACCGGAAATGGTGGCGGCGGTGCAACCGGCGCCAACTATGCCGGCGGTGCCGGTGGATCAGGCTATAATTTCTGTGGTGGTGATGGCGGACTAAACGGAGGAACCAGCGGAAATAATACCCATGGCGGCGGCGGCGGCGGTGGCGGATTTACATCCGGAGGTGCAGGCGCTCAATCGGGTGTCGGAATAGCCAGCAGCGGTATGCTTGGTTACGGTGGCGCTGCTTACAGCTCATCCAGTTGCTCGATCAGAGGAACCGGTGGCGGCGGCGGCGGATATTATGGCGGCGGCGGCGCTGCAGGCAATAATTGCGGCGCTGGTGAAGGCGGTGGCGGTTCGTCATGGACCGGATCACTCACAAGTCCCTATTTCCAGGGCGGCGTTAATACCGGTACCGGACAGATCATACTTACCTACTCCATGCCGAACCCGAATTGTCCTTTATCAACAAGAACCCCGGTTGTCGTAACTGTCAGCACGCCTTCCGTTGGGGGGAGTGTCGCGGGCGGCACAACCGTTTGTTCGGGCAACAACAGCACCGATTTAACCCTCAGCGGGAATACCGGCACGATCCAATGGCAATCATCGCCCGATGGCATTTCATACAGCAACCTTTCAGGAGCAACAAACGCAACCTACACTGCCGTTAACCTGACCTCCACCACCGTTTACAGGGCGGTGGTCACCAACGGCTCATGTCCAACGGCAAACAGCACGACGGCCACGATTACCGTCAGTTCAGCCCCGGTTCCGACCATTACCGGTTCTGCATCCATCTGCGGGCTCCCGGCTACCGGCGTTTCCTATACGACTGAAACTGGCAAATCAGGGTACACCTGGACCGTGTCATCCGGGGGGTCGATCTCCTCGGGAGCAGGCAGCAGTTCCATTATGGTCACCTGGTTCACTGCAGGAGCACAAACAGTCTCCGTAAATTATTCAAATGGCAGCTGTACCGCCGCATCACCCACGGTGAAAAACATCTCAGTCGGCACTACCCCGGTGCCCTCCATTACCGGGAATGCCAGCGCATGCGTCGGGTCAACAGGCAATGTTTATCTTACTGAATCAGGCATGTCATCGTATGTCTGGGCTGTTTCAACAGGAGGAACCATCACCTCGGGCGGAAACGGGTTCAGTACCGCCACTGTTACCTGGACCACGGCCGGCGCACGAACCATCTCCGTCTCCTATTCCGACAACGGGTGTTCCTCGGCAGCCCCTACAATAAAGAATGTAACCGTCAACGCTTTACCAACGATTTCACTTACCGGGCCAACAACAGCCTGTGCAGGATCTACCGGCAACGTGTATACAACCGATTCAGGCATGAGCGCCTACAGCTGGAATGTTTCAGCAGGCGGCACCATAACCTCCGGCGGCAGCGCAACTGACAATACCGTCACGGTGACATGGACAACCGCTGGCAGCAGAACGGTTACCGTAAACTACCAGAACGGCAATAACTGTTCAGCCGCGAGCCCGGCCAGTGTCGGCGTAACGGTCAACGCGATCCCAATCCCTACCATCACCGGGTCAAACCATATTTGCGGAATACCGACCTACAGTGTTACCTATACAACTGAAACAGGGAAGACTGGTTATACCTGGGCGGTATCAGCCGGGGGCAACATCACCTTTGGTGCCGGTACCAGTTCCATCACCGTCGACTGGACCGTTGCCGGTGCGCAGACAGTCAGCGTGAACTATACTGCAAGCGGTTGTACAGCAGCCAGCCCGACGGTTAAAACTGTTAATGTATATGCACTCCCGGTTCCATCGATTACCGGAAATGCAAGCGCTTGTGCAGGATCAACCGGCAACGTTTACACAACTGAAGGAAGCATGACGAACTATATCTGGTCTGTATCGGCCGGAGGCATCATCACATCCGGTGGTTCCGGGTATAATACGGCCACTGTAAAATGGAACACAGCCGGTGCACAAACAATATCAGTAAGCTACATGGATGGAAACAGCTGTTATGCAGCAGCTTCCACCGTCAAGAATGTCACTGTTAATCCATTGCCGGTCCCGGCCCTGTCTGGTCCGTCGACAGTTTGCGCTGGCTCCACAGGCAACGTATATACCACTGATTCGGGTATGAGCAACTATGCATGGTCAGTGCCTTCAGGCGGAGTTATTACTTCAGGCGGTACTGCCAGCGACAATACAGCCAGTGTAACGTGGAGCGCGGCAGGTGCCAGGACCATAACGGTAAGCTATAGGAACGCCAACAACTGCACTCCCGCTACACCGACCGTCGAAAACGTAACGGTCAACCCGATGCCGGCCCCGACATTTACCAGCGGTCCGGTTTCAGTTTGTGCTGGTGCCACAGGTAATGTCTACATCACCCAAACCGGCATGTCAAATTATCAGTGGACAGTCTCTGCAGGTGGTACCATAACCTCCGGTGGGTCAATCTCCGACAATTCGGTTACCGTTACCTGGAATACAGCAGGCACTGAATCGGTAAGTGTTAATTACACTGGGATAGGTTCCTGCTCGGCACCTTCACCGACAACGGCAAGCGTCACGGTTAACCCGATACCAGGCGTCACCATTGCCGGCAATAACTCAGTTTGCCAGGGCACCATGGTAACCTATACAGCCACCCCGACAAACGGAGGCACCACACCGAGTTATCATTGGTTTATCAACGGTTCACCCGCTCCTTCATCGATCTGTGCAGGAGACCCATCATCAGGGTTGATTGCCTATTACCCGTTCAACGGAAATGCAAACGACGCCACCGTGAATGGATATAACGGTACGGTTACCAATGCCTCGCTTACAACCGACAGATACGGACATGCCAGTTCCGCCTATACCTTTACAGGATCAGGCAGTTATATCGGCATCCCGGTCAACATCAACTACAGCGCCCTGCCGCAGATCACCATGCTTGCCTGGGTGAAACCGGTCGACGGTTCCATGTACAGGCCTGTAATATCGCATGATGATGGTGGTTATGACCGCACCCTGACCATTGATGACAGGGGCAGTTCAAGTGGCTATTCATGCTTCACCGGATATGGTGTACTTGGGGGATTCCCGGTTTCTGCCGGTACCTGGGCACAGGTAGCTGTCACCTACGATCAGGCTTTACACACGGCCAAACTCTATTACAACAACGCTTCACCGTTATCGGCATCCACCTCATTCGGAACCGGCTTTACCGGTACCAGGATCGGGAACAACCAGGGCTCCGGCTCCAATTTCTTTGGTGCCATCGACGATGTGAGGATATACAACAGGGTGCTTTCTGCAGCGGAAATCACGAACCTTTATAACAACGCCAACGATCCAACCTTCTGTTACGTTCCAGCAAACGGGGATAAAATCACCTGTACGATTACAACCGCAGCAGGCTGTTCAGCCAATTCGAATGAAATTGACATGACCGTGGCAACCGCTCCGGTACCATCTATTAATGGCCCGGCTACAGCATGCTTGAACTCGACAGGGAACGTTTACCTTACCGAAACCGGCAATTCCAATTACCAGTGGAATGTCTCTTCAGGAGGAACCGTAACTTCAGGCGGTACTACGAGTGACAACCAGGTGACTGTAACCTGGACCTCGGCCGGAGCAAAAACGGTCAGCGTTAATTATACGAACGGTGGTTGCGCAGCTGCAAGTGCAACCGTGAAGAATGTGACTGTAAACGCACTGCCAGTTCCTGTCATTACAGGCAGCGCTGTTGTTTGCGGAATACCTTCAGATGGCAACATCTATACCACCACCTCCGGAATGACCGGGTATACATGGAACGTCTCTCCGGATGGCACCATCGATTCAGGGAACGGCACCGAATCCATCTCCGTAACATGGTCTGCAACAGGAACCAAAACAGTTACCGTAACCTATGTTGATGGCAATGGCTGTTCCCCTGCCTCACCATCAAGCAAAACCGTAAATGTTTATGCATTGCCGGCACCCTCAATCACAGGACCTGCATTGGTTTGTGGGTATCCTTCCACGGGCAACAGCTACACAACCCAGGCAGGCATGTCAAATTACAGCTGGAGTTTGTCAGCAGGAGGCGTGATCTCCTCCGGGCTGGGAACAAACAACATTCACGTAACCTGGAATACCAGTGGTGCAAAAACCGTGTCAGTTACTTACACCGACACGCATGGATGCAATTCCACAACCGGAAACTACTCAGTGAGTGTATTTGATTTCACTCCTCCTTCTATAACAGGTCCTGCATCCCTCTGCGGAATCCCATCGTCAGGCAATGTGTACACGACAGAAGGCGGCATGACTGCCTATTCCTGGACAGTCTCTTCCGGCGGCACGATCAATTCAGGTCTGGGGACAAACCAGATTTCAGTTACCTGGGCGAGCACCGGTACAAAAACCGTCACCGTTTCATATGTAGACGGGAATGGTTGTGCTCCGGGCAGTCCGACATCGAAAACTGTGAACGTATATGCCCTTCCAACCCCGAGTTTGTCAGGATGGTTAGATATATGTGATCCTCCTTCAACCGGTAATGAATATTTTACTGAATCAGGCATGTCGAATTACAGCTGGAATGTTTCAGCAGGTGGCACAATCACGTCGGGCGCCGGCACAAACGATGTTCATGTTACCTGGGCCAACCCGGGCACCGAGAGCATCTCCGTAACTTATACCGACACGCATGGCTGCAATCCTGCATCCCCGACGACATCCACGGTGCATGTATACCCGCTGCCTGTTCCTGATATCACAGGACCTTCATCGATCTGCGGAATCCCTTCGGCAGGTAATGTTTACACCTCCACACCCGGCCTGAGCGGCTACATCTGGACTGTATCCGGTGGCGGCTCGATTACTTCCGGAAACGGAACCAATACGATCCATGTAACATGGAACGGCACCGGTACAAAATGGGTCTCTCTTTCCGGCTCAAACCATGGTTGCAACTCGGCTGTTCCGACCATTTATTATGTAACCGTCAATTCCTTCATCACACCGACCATCACAGGGCCAACGCCTATATGCGGTATTCCATCCGCCGGCAATGTTTACACGACCGAAGCGGGCATGAACAACTACCTCTGGTCAGTTTCCCCTGGCGGTGCGATTACCGGAGGGGGCACGTCAACAGATAACACGATCACCCTGACATGGAATACTACCGGGGCTAAAACCGTCTCGGTCAACTACACCGACGGTGTTGGCTGTTCTGCAGCCAGTCCGGTCGTTAAGAACGTGGCCATCGATCCATTGCCGGTTCCGAACATTACCGGTCCAGGTACAATCTGTGGTTATCCTTCTGCCGGAAATGTCTATACCACCGAAGCGGGTATGTCCAATTATTCCTGGACTGTCCCTGCCGGCTGCACCATTACCGCGGGCACAGGCACCAATTCCATAACGGTAACCTTTACAACTCCGGGACCAAAGAATATAGATGTCACCTATACAACTGCGGATGGCTGCACACCGGCCAGCCCGACCACGAAACTGGTCTATGTTTATGGCCTTCCCATCGCTTCAGTAACGGGCCCGACCTCAATTTGCGGCACCCCGTCAACAGGCAACCACTACATTACCGAGGCGTTCATGTCCAACTATGTATGGACCCTTTCTGCCGGCGGCAACATTACCTCCGGTTCCGGGACCAATAACATCACCGTACAATGGACGACCCCTGGAACGAAGACCATCACCGTCACCTATCACGACGGTAATGGCTGTTCCCCATCAGTGGCTGCAAGCATGACCACTAACGTTTACGCCTATACCACTGCATCCCTGACCGGCCCCGCGCCGATCTGCGGGACACCATCCCTTGGCAACGTCTATACCACGGATGCCGGCATGACCAATTATATCTGGTCGGTTTCCGGCGGCGGTTTGATTACCGGAGGCGGAACAAGTACTGATAATACGGTAACCATTAAGTGGACTACAGCCGGTGCGCAGACCATCAGTGTGAACTATACCGATGGCAATGGCTGTACTCTTGGCGGACCGAAGGTCAAAAATGTCACTGTGGAAGACATCCCGGTCCCGACCATCACCGGTTCCAACATGATTTGCGGCATACCATCTTCCAGTACGACCTATACCACCGAGTCGGGCAAGACCGGGTACACCTGGACTGTCTCCTCCGGAGGTTCGATCTCCTCTGGTCAGGGCACCCGCCAGATCGCGGTAACATGGTCTTTATCAGGTGCGCAAACAGTATCAGTAAATTATTCAACAGCACTTGGATGTGCCCCGGCTGCACCGACCACCGAGAATGTAAACGTATACCCATTCACACCAGCCTTGATCACCGGTCCTTCAGGCATGTGCGGCGCACCATCAGTCGGTAATGTTTATACCACCGCTGCCGGCATGTTAAACTACGCGTGGACCGTTTCTTCAGGAGGTGTGATCACATCGGGAACAGGATCAAACTCCATCACCGTAACCTGGAATACATCAGGCTCCAAAACAGTGACCGTGACCTACAACGACGGCAACGGGTGTTCTCCTGCAGTCCCGATCTCCTTCCCGGTTGATGTATGGCCCTTGCCCACACCGGTCATTACAGGCAATGCAACGGTGTGCGATCCGCCATCGGCAGGCAATGTTTATACTACTGCCGCTGGTATGACCAACTATTCATGGAATGTATTGTCAGGCGGTACGGTCACATCAGGCGGTGGCCTCTCGGATAATACGATTACCGTAACATGGAATACGGTCGGCAGCCATTCACTGAGCGTGGGCTACACCGACACCCATGGATGCACGTCAGCTTCTCCAACCATAAAGACAGTGAACGCCTACCTGACCGTACCAGTTAGTGTCTCCATATCATCAACCGCTACCTCGGTTTGCCAGGGTACCTCAGTCTCCTATACGGCTACCCCGGTCAATGGCGGCGCTTCTCCATTCTATCAGTGGAAAGCAAACGGATCCAACATCGGCTGGAACGCTTCAACCATCAGTTACACACCGGCAAACGGCGACGTCATCACCTGCGTGCTGACATCAAATTTTGCCTGTACATCGGGAAATCCTGCCACTTCAGGCCCGATTACCATGATGGTTACTCCCGCCCCGGCAGCGCCCACGAGCGGCGGCGATCAGTCTGTGTGTTCAAACCAGCTTCCTGTAACAATCAGCGCCGTTCCGCCCTACGGATGTACAATCGACTGGTTTAACTCTGCCAGCGGAGGAAGCCAGTTGTCGGCGGGCAACCTGACCTACAGCGCTCCTTCTGCAGGCACTTTCTATGCAGCGTCCCGCGATCTTACAACCGGTTGCACCAGCCTCACCCGAGCAGCCGTTCATGTTACCGTGACTGCCGCTACAAAGTATTACCTCGATGCCGACGGTGATGGTTATGGCAACCCGAATATTTATATCTATTCCTGTTCCCTCGTTTCACCCGCAGGGTATGTTCCCAATGGCGACGACTGCGACGACAGCAATCCAGCCATCCATCCGGGCACATCACACTTTGCCTACACCGGGAATGCGAACTTTACCAGCTCGATCGTCTACCCGACAACCGGCTCGGCCTCTACCCTCTTCCATTTTGAAGTGGACTTCTTCGATGACAACAATGCCTTGCCTCCGGCCGGATATCCAAGGCTGGGAATGGACTATGAAGGCGACGGCAGCTACCTTGGTGCCAACGACCGCATGGTGCTGATGACCGAGGTTGATCCCACGGATGTGACGACGACCGACGGGAAACGCTATTTCGCCGAGGTGAACAACCTGCCATATGGAAGTACATGGAAAACGACCGCGATTTCAGGAAGTACACCGCCCTGCCAGACCACCTTTGGGCCCTTTGCTTCCCCGGCCGTTCTGCACCCGTCGAACATCTATCTTTTCGCGAACGATATCAGTTTCAGCAACCCGCATCCTGATCCGAACACACAGATCACCGTGTCGGCGGTTATCCACAACGAGTCGGATTATGCTGCTGATAACTTCTGGTGCCATATGCAAAATCAGTGGGATACGATCAACATCTCCTATCCTGACCTCTTTGTGACACATATAGCACCTCACCAGAACAAAACGATACAGTGGGTCATCACCACCCCCAATGTCCCGGCCTGGTGCCCGATGAAGATATACATTGATTATACCAATATAATTATCGAAAGCAACGAGTACGACAACACGGCTGTCCGTCCATTTACCAACGGGAACTACCAGGTTGCGGGTAAAATTGTGGTCTCTTCGTCCGTTTCACCTCACATTTCATATACAGGCCAATATGGTTATCTCTATGTTTCAGGACATGCACATTATGAAGACCTTGCCGTGCCGTTGCTCGATCCGAGTGTATGCGGCGCGACAGTAACTTCGGTGGTCGAGGAGACACACGATACCGTATATGGCTACACCAATTCGTATGGTAATTATGGCATTTCCTTCCCCTCTCCGGGAAATCCTGCAGGCAAATATCATGTAACGGTCTATGTCACCGACTTTACCTTGACAGGCCATGATACGACGCATTTCCACCTTGTGGCTCCCCCGGTGCCCACGCACAAGCCAAACCTTGCCTTCTACTGTCATGGAATTGAAGTGCAGCCGGTCAACCCAAGCAATCCCGCATTGGGAGGCCTGGTTAACCTGGTCGGCCACGTAGTGAATAACGGGGATGCCGATGCTGTGGGAACAGTTGCCAACCCGATCCAGGTTACGTTTACCTACTCGATGGGAGGAGGAGCCTGGACTATCTCTTATGTCGGCACGATCGCGGCAGGCCAGTCACATACCTTCACCAAGCTTAATGCGCCACTTCCGGTCGCTGGAACAACACTGACCGAAGAGATCGACCCGAATGACTGGATCGATGAGTGGCAAAACAACGACAACATCATGTCTGACAATATGTGCTATGAATTCCAGCCTGTACCGCTGTGCGGCGGGAACTTCTGGCGCAATTACTGCCTGAATGAAGCCACGACCGTTTATTGCGGTTTGAATGTATCTCATCTCTATGATGCCAGTTCTGTCGATGTCAAGTTTGAGGTGATGCCCCCGGGCGGAGTCTGGACGTACCTCGGTACCGGCACACTGACCAACGCCACCAAAAATTGCTACTGTCCATATTACGTGGAATGCCCCGGAGGTCCTTATACGTTCTCGCTGCCAGGCACCTATACGTTCAGGATGACAGCTGATCCTACGGATGTTGCGCATCCATTCGGAGTGTACAACGAATGTGATGAAACAAACAATGTACTCATCGTAACCCTGAACTCCAATGTTTGCGCGCCACCGATTCATAAACCGAACCTGACGCTAAACTATTGCCGTTCGGTGACCGTTGCGCCGACCAATCCGTATGATCCGGCAAACGGAGGGATTGTACACATTACTGCCCATGTGGTTAATAACGGCGATGCCCCGACTCCGGTTGCAACCCCGATCGACGTCAACTTCACCCTGGGTGCTGCTCCTCCTGTAACGATAACGCTTCCAGGCCCCCTGGCTGCCGGCGCATCATTAGACTTCACCTATACCACCGCGTTACCTGCTACCGGAACTTGGCTTACTGCCTATGTCGATCCGTCAAATACCATTGATGAATGGGATAATTCAGTGAATGACAATTCCGCGGCCGACCAGATGTGTCATGAATTCCAGCCGGTCCACTCCTGTGGCACCGACTTCTGGGACAGGCCGTATGTGGTTGGCCAGTCAACCATCCTGGGTGTGGCTGTGGCTGTTTCACATCTGTATGAAGCCGATCCGGTACCTGTCAAATTCGAGGTCATGCCTCCGTTGTCGGCCGTGTGGACCGATCTGGGCGATGCCATCATGCACAACGCGATTAAAAACTGCTATTGTCCGTGGGGCCCCTCCTTACCGTCACCGTATACCTTCTTCACACCTGGCGTTTATACCTTCCGTATGACCGTTGATCCATATTTTACCTATCCGGAGTGTGATGACGGAAACAATGTAAAGATCGTCACCGTGCTTGTGAAAGATGGCGCAGACATGCGCGAACTATCGCAGTTCATCAACCCGTCGGTACTCAACCCGGGTGTGGGAGATTCTGTTTCACTGATCGTTTCCTATGAAAACATCGGCGTCTCCAACGTTCCAGACAAGATGACCCTGCGTGTATGGGTTGATGAGGTTTGGCTGGCTGATGTACTAAATGTGCCAGGCCTTGCCACAGGTGATCATAATTCCATTCCGATTCCTCACAAATGGGCCAGTCCGATTCCGGGTGCGCACGTGATGAAGGCATTCATCGATGCCGACTACCACGTTGCCGAATCGAACGAAGACAACAACATCGCGACGCGGGCTATTATTGTCGGTCAGGCTGCCAATCCATATGTGCAGGTGTTCGCGGCTTCGAAATCCAATCCCGATGTGGGAGAGTATATCACCCTCCATGCACGGATAGGCAATAATGGCGATGTAAGTTGTACAGCGCTGGCCCACTTCTACTATATCAACAACAACGGGGATACAGTCTCCATTGGAGGATTGGGAATTATACTGCCGCTGCATGACAGCACCAATGTGTCGATGCCATGGCTTGTTGTTGACAACCATACGACACTCATCCTGAAAATCGAAAATATCAGCGTTCTTGAATTTAATCCTGACGATGATGTTGCAACAACCTCGATTGGTGGAATCGACGTAACCCTAACTTCAACACCTGCATGTCCCGGAGGCTCCAACGGAACGCTAACGGCTCACCCTGTTGGTGGAACAGCGCCGTTCCAGTATGTGTGGAGTAATAATTATGTCGGTCAGACACTGACAGGCAGTGCATGGCCTTATTCAGTTACCGTTACGGATAACGATGGATTGAAGGCCACTACCACCGGCACGATTACAAGTGCACCGATTACCAGCCCCACCATCACGGGCGGTGATGTTGCATGTACGCCATCTACCGGCAACGTGTATTACACTGAATCGGGCATGACAGGCTATACCTGGTCGGTTTCTTCCGGCGGGTCAATCTCCTCCGGAGGCGGAACTTCAGACAATTCAGTAACTGTTTCGTGGTTCTCCGCGGGATCCCAGTCCGTCACTGTAAGCTATTCCAATGGTTACGGATGCCCGGTTGGTTCCCCGACGATTCATGATGTCACCGTATACACCCGCCCGGTTGCTTCCATATCTGGACCCAATTCCGTGTGCGTCCAGTCTGATGGAAACGTCTATATCACGGAGACCGGCATGTCAGGGTATTCCTGGAGCCTGTCAACAGGTGGCAGTATCACCACAGGCCAGGGTACGCCTACGATCGGGGTATCCTGGAACACTGCCGGACCACAACACGTGTATGTGACTTACAAGGATGCAAACGACTGCAGCCCGTTTACCCACGCTTCGTATGACGTTACGGTTAACCCATTCACGACGCCAACGGTAACAGGCCCGACCGACATTTGCCAGAATGCAACCGGCAACGTCTACAAAACGCAGAAAAACATGACCAATTACCTGTGGACCGTTTCCACGGGAGGATCAGTCACCGCGGGAGGCACAACTACCGACAGCACTGTGACGGTTACGTGGACCACACCCGGATCCAAATTCGTCAAGGTCAACTATACCAACGCCTACGGATGTACTTCACCCCATGGAGACAGCCTGACCTTCTCTGTTTACCCTGTTCCAGCTACGATCATTTCAGGGCTTGACATTGTTGATCTGTATTCTTCCCATACCTATTCAAGCCAGGAAGGAATGTCTGTGTACAACTGGACCGTACCGGCTGGTTGTTCAATCACAGCCGGCGGAGGTACCCACCAGGTTACCATCCACTTTACGGCACCTGGCAACCCGACGATCCACCTGAATGTTGAAACGCCGCAGGGTTGTGCGCCACCGCTTCCTGTACCCTACAGCATAACAGTTCAGGGCGGCGTCACCGCACCGGGCATCACCGGTCCGGCAACTGCCTGCCTGGGTTCAACCGGGAACGTGTATACAACCGAACCAGGAATGACCAACTATACCTGGACTGTTTCTTCCGGTGGTTCAATTATATCGGGCGGTTCTGGTGCCGATAACACGGTAACTGTGACCTGGAATACAACAGGCGCCCAAACGGTCAGTGTCAATTACACCGACGGGCTGGGCCATACTGCCGCCTCTCCGACTGTTTATGATGTTACAGTTTACCCGTTACCGGTTCCGACACTTTCCGGACCCGCAACAGCCTGTGAGAATACAGTCGGTTACGTTTATATCACCCAGTCGGGTATGTCAAACTACGTCTGGACAGTATCTTCAGGAGGCAACGTCGAATCGGGCGGTACCAGTGCTGACAACAGCATCACCCTCGATTGGGCTGCCGGACCTCAAACGGTCAGTGTCAATTATACCGACACGCACGGATGCACTGCATCAGCTGCGGTCAGTTATCCTGTAACGGTTAACACACAACCGGTTCCGGTAATTTCAGGGCCAACCCCGGTTTGTCTTGGATCGACCGGCAACGTTTATTACACCGCGACCGGGAAGAGCAATTATACATGGTCAGTTCTCGGGGGCACGATTACCTCCGGGGGAGGCACCGCCGATCCAACGGCAACCGTTACCTGGACTGCCGCCGGATCGAGATACGTCGTTGTAAACTACACCGATGGAAACGGATGCCATGCGGCTGATCCTACAGCATACAATGTAACCGTCAACCCGATACCGGTCCCGACATTATCAGGACCGACTCCGGTATGCATGGGCTCGACCGGCAATGTCTATTACACTGAATCCGGCATGAGTAATTACATCTGGAGTGTTTCGCCTGGTGGCACGATTACTGCCGGCGGCACCTCGCTTGCCAGCACCGTCACGATTACCTGGTCATCTTCAGGGGCGAAAACGGTCAGTGTAAGTTATACCAACGAAGCCGGGTGTGCCGCAAATGCTGCAGCCACGTACAATGTGTCTGTAAAGGAAGCGCCAGTGCCTGACCTGTCAGGACCTGCAGCAGTTTGTATAAACTCAACCGGGAATGTCTACACAACCCAGTCGGGAATGAGCAACTATATCTGGATTGTTTCCGGAGGGGGCGCCGTGACGGGAGGTGGAACATCCTCTTCCAACAGTGTCACTATTACATGGAATACCGCCGGAGCTCGAACCGTAAGCGTGAATTATACAGATGGTAATGGCTGCACGGCTTCATCATCAACCGTGTTCAATGTAACAGTCAGTTCAGCTCCTGCACCGACCATCAACGGTCCGACCCCGGTCTGCCTGAATTCTACAGGGAACGTGTACTATACTGAAACCGGCATGTCAGGCTATTCATGGTCGGTTACCGGTGGGACAATCACTTCGGGCGGGGGTTCCTCTGACCCAACAGCCACGGTGATCTGGAACACAGCGGGCGCTCAAAGCATCAGTGTAAATTATGTAAACGGAGGTTTAGTTGGCGGAGGTTGTTCAGCTGAAGCTCCGACAGTATACAATGTTACCGTTTATCCGCTGCCTGTGCCGACTCTGTCGGGACCCACTCCGGTTTGCCTCAATTCAACAGGAAATGTTTACACGACCACATCCGGAATGACCGGATACCTGTGGAATGTTTCTGCCGGCGGTACCATAACTGCAGGTGGAACTGCCACCAGCAATACCGTAACGGTAACCTGGACCACGGTCGGAGCACAAACTGTCAGTGTTAATTACACCGACGGACATGGTTGCACATCTCCCGGCGCTGCGGTTTACAACATTACCGTGAACCCGCTGCCTGTACCAACGCTCTCAGGGCCGACACCGGTGTGCCTTGGCACCACCGGGAACGTGTATTACACTGAAAGCGGCATGACCGGGTACCTGTGGAATGTGTCAGCAGGCGGCACGATAACGGCTGGCGGGACTGCTACCAGCAATTCTGTTACTGTAACCTGGAACTCCGTGGGAGCAAAAACCGTGGGTGTGAATTACACCAACGGCAGTGGCTGCACGGCGGTTGCACCGACTGTATATAATGTAACGGTAAATACCCTCCCGGTACCGACAATTTCAGGTCCGACTCCAGTATGCCTTAACTCGGCAGGGAATGTTTATTACACGGAGACCGGCATGTCAACTTATGCTTGGAGCGTGGTTGGCGGCACCATCACATCTGGTGGCGGAGCTACCGATGCTACGGCAACGGTAACCTGGAATACCGCTGGTTCAGAATCTGTCAGCGTCAATTATTCCAATGGCGGGTTTGTAAGCGGCGGTTGTTCGGCCGGGTCACCGACCATTTACCCTGTTACGGTTAACCCATTGCCTGTTGCTGTCATCTCAGGTCCCGCAGCAGTTTGCCTCAATTCAACCGGGAATGTTTACACTACCCAGAGCGGGATGAGTAATTATTCCTGGTCAGTTGTTGGCGGAACCATCACTTCAGGTGGCGGAACCGGCAGCAATACTGCCACTGTTACGTGGACCACTGCAGGTTCAAAATCCATCAGTGTGGCTTACACCAGCGGGAACGGATGCGCGGCAGCCGCGCCCACCGTATATAACGTAACTGTATCCACCGCACCTGTCCCCACGATCTCCGGCCCAACACCTGTTTGCCAGTCTGCACCGGGTAATGTCTACTCAACACAATCAGGGATGAGTAATTATCTTTGGAATGTGAGCGGTGGCACCATTACATCAGGAGGGGGCACCGGCAACAGTACGGCTACGGTTACCTGGACATCCGCAGGCAGTCAGTCTGTCAGCGTGAACTACACCAGCGGAAGCGGTTGCCAGGCTGGATCGCCCACTTCAACGAGCGTGACAGTTTACGCAGCGCCTGTACCTTCGTTAACAGGTTCCACAACCCCATGTAAAAACTCCACAGGCAACGTTTACACGACCAATGGCGGAATGACCGGCTATACATGGTCGGTTTCTGCAGGAGGTACGATTACCGCAGGTGGCACTTCTTCCAGTAACACTGTTACTATTACATGGAATACTGCAGGCAACCAGACTGTAAGTGTGAATTATACCAATGCCAGCGGTTGTGCTGCGGCATCTCCCACAGTGCTGGCCATATCAGTTATCCCGATACCCGTGCCTACCATCACCGGAGCGATTTCACCCTGTACGGGAGCCATCGACCAGGATTATTCAACAGAGGCAGGTATGAGCAATTATACCTGGGCTGTTTCGGCAGGTGGAACGATTACCTCCGGAGGTACCAGTAACAGTCATAATGTAACTGTTACCTGGAATACCAATGGACCACAAACTGTCAGCGTAGGTTACACCAATGCCTATGGGTGTGTTTCTGCGGCTCCAACGGTATTGGCAGTGACCGTCAACCCACAACCTGTACCGGTTATTAACGGTTATTCAACTGTTTACGCGGGAACTGCCGGCGTGGTGTATTCCACGGTGGCCGGTATGACCAGTTATAACTGGAGTATCACTTCCCCGGGAACAATAACTGCCGGACAGGGTACCAACAGCATCACGGTATCCTGGGGTGGCTACCCCGTTTGCGGCTGCGCAAGCTTGTCACTCGCTGTGAACAACAATGGATGTTCAGGCTCGGCCGATTATCCGATAACAGTGCTGCCTGCATCCAATGTTAAGATTTTTGGTCTGATGTCATATAACAACAACGGGAATACCAGGATGAATGGTGTAACCGTGAAGTTATACAATTCAGCCAACCTTCTTGTGGGCACTACTTTGACCAGTAACAACCCGGATAACGGACAGGCAGGGTTCTATGAATTCCTCGATCTGCCATACGACACCTATACGCTTCGCGGAAGCTACAATGGCCCGTGGGGTGGAAACAACGCAACAGACGCCCTCATCGTTCAGCTCTATATCGTTGGATCATACCAGCTCGGCCAAATGAAAACCCTGGCGGCCGACGTCAACAGCAGCAACTCGATAACCGCACTGGATGCGCTTTATATCAAACTGCGTACGGTCGGATCGATCTCTTCGTACCCTGGAGGCGACTGGAAATTCGCTGACACCACCGTTACCTATTCAGGACCTTCGTTATCGGTTGACCTGAAGATGATCTGCAACGGCGACGTCAATGGTTCCTACAGTCCTGTGACAAACAAGCAGGGTTCATTCCTCTCGGTTATTGAAGACGGCGTGATCAGCATTCCCGTTGGAGAACCATTTGTTTACAACATTCTCAGCAGCAGGGATGCCGACCTGGGAGCCATGACCCTGTTTATGGGTTATGACAAGGAGCACTTTGAAGTGACCGATGTTGCCAGCAAACTTGAAGGTTTGAAATATGTTGTTGGTGATGGCAGTATTTCTGTTGCCTGGTCCGATACCAAATCATTGAAGGTGCACGCCGACGATGTGGTACTAAGCCTGAACATGATATCGAAAGACAAGCTATCCGTTCCTTCAAGGGTCTTTGACATCAAATCGGGCAGCGAATTTGCTGATATCCTGGCCAACCCTTATGAGAACTTCGATCTGAAAATGGCCGATGTGATCACACCGGATGGCAACCAGGATATCACCCTGTTCAACTACCCGAACCCGTTCAACAAAACCACGACCATCGTGTACACCGTTCCCGCATCAGGCCATACAAGGCTGATCCTCACCGACCTTGTCGGAAATACGGTAGGCACACTGGCCGACAGGCAGGACAAGGCTGGTTCGCACACCGTAACGGTTGACCCTGCTGCAATGCATATGGCATCGGGAGTGTACCTGTACAAGATTATTTTCGACACCCCGACCGATACCTATGTCAAGGTTAACAAAATGGTCTTAACCAAGTAGGGTCTTAACATGTTAAGCCCGGTATAGGGAACCGGGCAAAACAAAAAGCCGGGAGGCAGGTCATTCTGACCAGCCTCCCGGTTTTTTGTTTGTTTGCAGGAAAAGTGATGTAAGGTATTGCCAGTCGGTTAAGCCGGGGAATCACGCTCGCTGAGTTCCATCCAGCGGTCGGTTTTAGTCTCGATTAAGGGGATAAGAACAGCCCACCTCTCCGACTTCTGCCTGAGTTCTTCGGCTGCAAGGCTGCCCGATTGCAAAGCCGCTTCGATCTCATTCTTTTCAGTTTCCAGACCGGCTATCTCAAGTTCGAGGGTTTCAAGTTCACGCTTCTCTTTAAATGAGAGTTTATTTGATGCGGCAACAGGCTGTTTTGGGACATCCGGCTTGCGAACGGCAAGACGCTTCTGCAACTGTTCCTTGCGTTTGCGCTCGTCGCTCCAAAATTTATATTGCGTGTAATTACCAGGAAAATCCCTGATAACGCCGTTTCCTTCAAATACAAACAGGTGATCCACGATTTTATCCAGAAAATAACGATCATGGGTAACTACGGCCACACACCCGTTAAATGTCGCCAAGTAATCTTCCAGCACATTCAGTGTAAGGATATCAAGATCGTTGGTAGGTTCGTCGAGAATCAGAAAATTCGGGCTCCGCATGAGTACTGTAACAAGGTAAAGCCTGCGCTTCTCGCCACCGCTCAGCTTGTAAACCGGCTGAAAATGCGACGGATAAGGGAACATAAAATAGTTGAGGAATGCCGCGGCTGAAATCGTGTCGCCGTTTCCAATTCTGACAACCTCCGCAATTTCCTTAACCACATCGATCACCTTGGTTTGATCATTGAAAACGAGCCCCTGCTGTTTATAATAGCCATACTGGATCGTCTCGCCGGTCTGGATATGCCCTTTCTGAGGCCTGAGCCTCCCGGTAATGATGTCGAGAAAGGTGGATTTCCCCGAACCGTTCTTACCAACAATGCCTACTTTTTCACCGCGTTTAAAGGTGTAGGTGAACCCCTTGAGAATCGCCAGCTCACCCCATTTAAACGAAACATCATTGATTTCAAGTATCTTATTACCCATACGGGCGCCCTCGATGTTCAGGTTCAGGCGCTCCTCATAGATCTTATTGGAGGCCTTTTCCTGCAATTCATAGAAGCTGTCGATGCGTGCCTTTGCTTTTGTGGTACGTGCTTTGGGCATTCTCCGCATCCACTCCTGCTCGGTGCGCATCAGGTTCTGGGCTCGTTCGGTCTCCTTGTTCTGGATATCAATGCGTTCAGCCTGTTTTTCAAGGAAATAAGTGTAATTTCCCTTATACCTGTATATTGCTGCATTTTCCATCTCGAGAACCTCATCGCACACCAGGTCGAGAAAATAACGGTCGTGCGTTACCATCAGCAAGGTAATACTGCTTTTGGAAAGGTACTCCTCAAGCCATTCGATCATTTCCACATCGAGGTGGTTCGTTGGCTCATCGAGGATCAGGAAGGTTGGTTCGGTGATCAACACTTTTGCCAAAGCCACACGCTTGCGTTGCCCTCCCGAAAGTTCCCTGATTTTCTGATCAAGATCAGGCAACCTGAGCTGTGTGAGAATCTGCTTCACCCGTGTCTCGTATTCCCATCCCTGGATGGCGTCCATTTGTGCAATGGCATGTTCTATTTCTTCCTTATCTTCGCCTTTGATGACATGTTCATACGTAAGAATGGCACGCTGGATGTCATTTGAATGGGAATATACCTCCTCAAATACGGTATTTTCAGGCGACATGTCTGGCTCCTGCTTCAGGTATTCAAATGCGTTGCGGTTATACATGGTCACCGTCCCGGAATCGCAGGGTTCGGTGCCGGCAATAATGTTCAGCAGGCTCGTCTTACCTGCACCGTTACGGGCAATAAGGGCAACTTTCTGCGACTGCCCGAGTACAAATGAAATATTTTCGAAAAGGTTTTTTTCCCCGTAGGAACGGGCCAGATTTTCAACCTGAAGGATTGTGGACATGTATTGCGCAAGTATCCGGCAAAGGTAGGCAATATCCCTGTGAAAAATATACGGGTGAAAGCAAAGCTAAAACCAGAATTTTACATACATTTACGAAAAAAAAGATGCCGTTGCACAGCTATTTCGTACTGCTGGCTTTTTCCTTGCTTGGGTTAGTCCTTATCGTGCAGATTGCAGGCATGAGAGGCGACAGCAAAGAGATCGTCGGCGAACCTACCATTGACAAGTATTACTTCTTCTCTGGTAAAATAGCCCTTATTACAACCTGGGTCATGTTTATCCGAAAAGCGATCAGCCCTGCGCTGGGATACATAATCGTACCTGTGTACCTGCAATGGATTGCTGTCGGTCTGCTCTGGATTGGTGCAATCGTTACAGGATTCGCGTTGATCGGCTTGGGCAAATCATTAAAAATCGGATTGCCGAGAAATGCAACCACCCTGCAAACAAAAGGGATTTACCGTTTCAGCCGAAATCCTTTGTATACCGGGGTCTTCATTATCTCGGCAGCATCAGGACTCTACTTTCCCGACCTGATCAATGTTACTTTCGCAATTTACGGAATTTACATCCATCACACGATTATCCTTGGTGAAGAGGCCTTTCTTGCGCAACGGTTCGGTAATGCCTGGGAGAATTACACAAATTCAGTAAAACGCTATCTATAAGCATCATAATCTGAACCTTTAATGGGAATTCAACAAGAAGAGGAAAATCAAAATCCGGAATTGAGAAAACCAACCCGGCTTGAATCGATACACGCGGTTCTGGATGAGCTCTCTGAATCAAAAAGGAAGTTCACCACACTGCTCGACAACCTGCCAGGCATGGTATACCGGTGCCGCAATGATCATGATTGGACCATGGAATTTATCAGCGACGGCTGCCTCGAATTAACCGGGTATTCACCTTCCGACCTGGTTAACAATAAATTACTTTCATACAACGACCTGATCGTGCCTGAGGACCAGGAACGGATCTGGAACGACGTTCAGATGGGGTTGATTGCGGGCAAACCCTTTAATTTTGAATACCGGATAAGATGTGCCGACGGCAAAATCAAATGGGTATGGGAAAAAGGCAAATGTCTCAGCAATGAAGGGGATGGCACCATTTACATCGAAGGGTTTATTTCCGACATTTCAGAATACAAACATGTTGAAAACATCCAGAAGGTTCTCCTCGAAATATCAAAGGCATCTTATACATCGCTCAGCATCGACGAAGTATTCAAATCAATCCATAGAGACCTTGGACTGATCATCGATGTTGAGAACTTCTTCTTTGCCTTGTATGATGAAAATTCCGACACGATCACTCTCCCCTTCCAGGTCGATTCAAAAGACAGTTTCGAGGTTTTCCCTGCAGGAAAAACACTGACGGCCTATGTGATTAAAACACGTACTCCCCTTCTTGCGAATCAGAAGAATATCGAAGATCTTATCAGAAGCGGTGAAATCGAAATTTTCGGAACCGTCGCCAAGGTATGGCTGGGGGTACCGCTGCTCATTGCTGACAAGGTAATCGGTGTTATCGCTGTACAGAGCTACACCAACCCCGATCAGTTCACAATCCAGGACCTGGAATTGTTGAAATTTGTTGCAGACCATATTGCCACAACCATTGCAAAAAAAGGTAGCGAAGAATCGTTTCAAAAGGAAAAGGCATACCTCGACCAGCTGTTTGAAGGGAGTCCGGAAGCAATTGTCATGACAGGTAACCTGGGGAATGTCGTAAAAGTAAATTCGGCTTTTATGACGATGTTTGGTTATTCCAAATACGAAGTCCTCGAAAAAAATATTGATGACCTGATTTCGAGTCCACAATATCGAACAGAATCAGTCAGAATCACAGCCGATATACTGAAGGGCGTCACCACGGAAACAGAAACCCGCAGATCGCATAAAGACGGGCACTTCATTGATGTCTCCATCCTCGTGACGCCGATCACCATCAACGGACAGGTAGTAGGAGGGTATGGCATCTACCGCGATATCACTGAACACAAACTTATCGAAAAAAGCCTGATCGCGGCCAAGGAAAAAGCCGAAGGGGCCGACAGACTCAAATCAGCCTTCCTGGCAAACATGTCGCACGAAATCAGAACCCCGATGAACGCTATTCTGGGGTTCTCCTCCCTGCTGTCTGATCCCGACCTGTCAGATGAAGAACAGACTGAATTCATCCAGATCATCAAAGAGCGGGGAAATGACCTCATGCGTATCATCGATGACATCATCGACGTTGCAAAGATCGAATCAGGGCAAATAAAAATTGAAATCAGGGAATGCCCTGTCAATGTTTTAATGACCAACCTGACGGTGACACTCAACGAAGTAAAAAGAAAAACCAATAAAGCAAATGTTGTCCTGAACTGTCTGCCGGGGAACAATGACCCGGATTTCACCATCATGACAGATGCAAACCGTTTGAGGCAGATACTCACAAACCTGATTGAAAACGGGCTGAAGTTCACCGATGAAGGATTTGTGGAATTCGGTTATGCCCTGCATAATGCGGGATTATCTCCGTACATCGAGTTTTTTGTGCGGGACACAGGGATTGGCATTCCGCGCGAAATGCATGACATCATATTTGAACGATTCAGACAGGTTGACGATACGGCAACACGAAAATATGGCGGCGCCGGCCTTGGGCTCACTATTTCCAGAAACCTGACACACCTGCTCGGAGGAACTATAAAGCTGGAATCAGAACGCGGAAAAGGCACACGATTCTATATCCGGCTGCCGCTGAAGAATGATTCACCCTTAAGTGCCGATGCCGTTGTGACACCGGCGATTGCCTCCTCGGCTCATAATTGGGCCGACAAGGTTATCCTTGTGGTGGAAGACGAAGACTCGAACTTCTTACTCATGGATCGGATGCTCAAGCAAACGAATGTCAAACTAACCTGGGTAAAGAATGGAATGGAGGCCATCAGGCAATGCGAGATACACCACTTCGACCTGGTGCTTATGGATATCCGCATGCCCATGATGGATGGTTATGAAACAACCCAGATTCTGAAAATAGAGCATCCGGAACTTCCGATTATTGCCCAAACAGCGTATGCACTGAAAGGGGAGCGCGAAAAGAGCCTTGCAGCCGGGTGTGACAATTACATTTCAAAGCCCATCAACTCCCAGGAGTTGCTTGCAGTCCTGTCAAAATACCTCAACCTTAAAAAATAGATGAACGGCGCCCTCGGAAAAAAGACACCGCTTACAGAACGGTTACGCAGTTTTGTTTACGCTTTCAACGGGCTGAAATTCATCCTCCGGAGCCAACTTAATTTCAGGATCCACCTCATTGCCGGCTTCATCGTCATCCTTTGCGGCTTCTGGGCCCGCCTTAACGGCACCGAATGGTGCATCCTGATGGTCGTGATGGGGTTGGTCATCTCGATGGAAGCCATGAATACTGCCATCGAACAGTTGGTCGATTTTGTTTCACCCGATTACCACAAGCAGGCCGGCATCGTCAAAGATATTGCTGCCGGGGCCGTTTTGCTTGCAGCGATTACAGCCGTGGTAACGGGGATCATCCTGTTCCTTCCGAAAATGATATAAACCAATCTAACTACAACAACATGAGAAAAATTACCCTGATTTTACTGGTTGCCATTTTGGCCGGGTTTAATTCCTGTAAACCCAAAGAGAAAAAAACGGATGAAGCGCCGTTGATTGAAAAAAAGTCAATTGAACTCAAGGGCGACCTGATGACCCCGGAAGTACTTTGGAGCCTGGGAAGACTGAGCGAACCGGAACTCTCCCCCGACAAAAAAACCATCCTTTATGGGGTGACATACTATGATGTCGCTCAAAACAAAGGAAACCGCGAATTGTACACCATCGGCACCGACGGGCAAAACCTGAAACGGATAACGACCACCAGGTTCAGTGAATACCAGGCCATGTGGTCGGCCGATGGCAAAAAAATCACCTTCATGGCGGCCGAAACCGGTTCCATGCAGCTCTGGGAGATGGATCCCGATGGAAGTAACCGCAAGCAAATCACCAGCATCGAAGGCGGGATCAACGGGTACAAGTGCGCCGCCGACCAGAAGAATATCCTGTTTACAGCTGATGTCACCCCTGAGAAACAATTTACCGACCTCTATGCCGGTCTGCCAAAAGCCAGCGGCAGGATCTATAATGATCTTATGTACCGGCACTGGGACACCTGGGTGCAGTCGTACAGCCACATCTTTGTTGCCGGCCTCGAAGCAGGACAGGTTACCAAAGGCAAAGACATCATGCTGAATGAACCTTACGAAACGCCGCTGATGCCTTTTGGCGGCATGGAGCAGATCACCTGGAGCCCCGACAGCAAGGTGATCGCCTATACCTGCAGGAAAAAGAAAGGGATGGAATACGCCAAATCAACCAATTCCGACATTTACCTGTATGATCTTGCGAGCGGCCAGACCGCCAATATCAGCGAAGGAATGATGGGTTATGATGTTGCCCCCGCATTCTCCCCCGACGGAAAGAAAATAGCATGGCAAAGCATGGAACGAGATGGTTATGAATCAGATAAAAACCGTCTTTTTGTTTACGATATTGCTGCCAAAACAAAATCTGATTTCACGAAGTCATTTGACCAGAATGCAGAAAGCCTTGCCTGGACCGACGACAGCAAATCGATCTACTTCATCAGCGACTTTCATGCCAATGATGAGATCTACCGGCTTGACCTTGCCTCCGGGGAAATCATGAAAATAACAGATGGCATCCATGACTACACCGGCGTGATCCAGGCAGGCGACAAACTCATCGCCTCACGCATGTCAATGTCGGCTCCTGCAGAGTTGTTTTCCGTAGATCCAAAAACCGGCAAGGACACGCCCATCACCACGACCAACAAGGACGTGCTTGACAAGCTCGCCCTTGCACGCATAGAGCAGCGCTGGATCAAGACCACCGACAACAAGGACATGCAGACCTGGATCATCTATCCGCCCCATTTCGACCCGGCAAAAAAATACCCCACCCTGCTTTATTGCGAAGGGGGGCCTCAAAGCACCGTGAGTCAGTTCTGGTCGTTTCGCTGGAACTTCCAGATGATGGCTGCCAACGGGTACATCATCGTTGCGCCAAACCGCCGGGGCTTGCCAGGCTTTGGCCAGGCCTGGAACGAGGAGATCAGCGGAGATTATGGCGGCCAGAACATGAAAGATTACCTGAGCGCCATCGACGCCATGACCAAGGAACCGTATGTAAACAAGGATAAACTCGGTTGTGTCGGGGCAAGTTACGGAGGATTCTCTGTATACTGGCTGGCCGGGAACCATAACAAGCGGTTCAAGGCATTTATTGCTCACGACGGCATGTTCAACCTTGAATCGCAGTACCTTGAAACCGAAGAGATGTGGTTTGTCAACTGGGACCTTGGCGGCCCCTTCTGGGATAAAACCAATAAAATTGCCCAGCAGTCATATGCAAACTCACCCCACCGGTTTGTTCAGAATTGGGATACACCCATCCTTTGTATCCATGGCGAACTCGATTACCGGATTGTAGCCACGCAGGGCATGCAGGCCTTCAACGCAGCCACCTTGCGGGGGATTCCTGCCGAATTCCTTTACTTCCCCGATGAAAACCATTGGGTGCTGAAACCGCAAAACGGCATTTTGTGGCAACGAACATTCTACAACTGGCTTGATAAATGGCTAAAATAATGTATTCATCTGTCCCTCCGCCTTCAGCGGAGGGGCAGATGAATTATTCAGAATTGATTGCATGGACGATAAAATCATTGAAGCAGTAAGGTTGTTAAAGCGTTCGCGGTTCACTACTGCTTTCACAGGCGCAGGTATCTCTGTTGAAAGCGGCATCCCTCCTTTCAGGGGGAGTGGCGGCCTGTGGGGAAAATACGATCCCAGGGTGCTGGATATTCAGTATTTTCTCGCTGACCCGGCTGGATCATGGGGCGTGATCAAGGAGATATTTTATGATTTTTTTGATACCGCAAGACCCAATATAGCCCATCTTACCCTCGCCCGGATGGAACAGGAAGGCTTGCTGGGGCGCACGATAACCCAGAACATCGACAACCTGCACCAGGAAGCTGGTTCTCAGATAGTCTTCGAGTTCCACGGCAATTCGAAAAACCTGCTTTGCCTCCATTGCCATCGCAGGTATGTTGCCGGGGAGATCAGCTTTGACCACATCCCTCCTACCTGCCGGGAATGCGGGGGAATCCTGAAACCCGATTTTGTATTTTTCGGGGAGTCGATCCCCCAATTGCCGATGGCTGCCGCATACGAAGCCGCTTCCCTTTCTGATGTATTCCTCATCATCGGAACCACCGGCGAGGTGATGCCAGCCAACCAAACCCCGTCATGGCAAAAGAATACGGAGCCACCATCATTGAGGTGAACCCGGAACCTTCACTTTATACAAAGAAAATAACAGATATTTTTTTAAAGGGAAAAGCGGGTGAAATCATGGAAAAAATTGGAGCCCGCCTATTTTCCCCGTCCCTGGATGATGATCAGGATGGTGTAGATTAAAATCTTGAAGTCCATGGCCAGCGACATATTCTCGATGTATAGGATGTCAAACTTCAGCCGCTCGATCATCTGTTCAAGGTTTTCAGCATAACCGTATTTCACCTGACCCCACGACGTGATTCCCGGCTTAACCTTATGAAGCAACCGGTAATGCGGTGCCTGCTGCGTGATCAGATCGATGTAAAACTGCCGTTCGGGCCTCGGGCCCACCAGGCTCATATCACCTTTTAAAACCGTATAGAACTGAGGGATTTCATCAACCCTGAACTGGCGCAGGAACCTGCCGAAACGGGTGATCCTTGGATCATTTTTCGATGACAGTTGCGGACCATTATCCTCAGCATCCTTGTACATGGTCCTGAATTTATGCATTTTAAAAGGCTTTCCTTTGATCCCGATCCGCTCCTGCGAAAAGAAAACAGGACCGGGCGAAGTCACTTTAATGATGATGGCCGTGATCAGCATCACCGGCGCAAGAAGGATCAGGCAGATAATCGAAATGACCAGATCGAGGATGCGTTTGAGCGACATCTGCCAGTCAGGCATCAGGTCGGGATAAATCTGGATGAGCGGGGCGTGAAAAATAGAGGTGGTCTTAACCGAACCCATGAGTATGTCCTGCATAGCCGGAATTATTTTAATCACCACATCAGTATCTTCAAGCTGGGTGATGATATTTTCAATGGTGTGGTTTTCCGAATGTTCAATCGCAATGATCACCTCTTCGATGGCCAGCTCCTTTACCAGCCGGTTGAGATCCTGCAACCCGCCGAGGTGGGGAATTGATTCAGCCAGTTTATATTTGCTATAGCCTTCAACATTGATAAAACCGACAAATTTATTTCCCGACGATTTTTCCTGGTTCTCAATTTCATTGTAGATGGAAACAGCATTTCCATTGCTTCCAATGATGATGGTATTAAAACCAATCAGCTTATAATGGATTTTGGAGGCAGCACGTGAAGTAAGAAAAAAACGGAAAAACCCGGTAAAAAACAGGTGAAGAACCAGCAGGACGAAAAAGAATTGTATGTATGTGTGCTGATCGATGATCCGGTCATCCAGGATCAGGGTAAAAAACAGGATCGTCACGCCAATGATGGTGATCAGGGTTGTCTGCGCAAATTCGCGCAACCTGGCTTTACGGTAAATCTTCCTGTAGGTCCCGATCAGGGTGTAGAGCATCAGCCAGAAGACCGGGATGATGGTAACCCCGTAGTAGAGATTCTTATCGTCGAAAATATCGTTCAGATGTGAAAAAATGTGGTGATCAACGGCGTATTTCCGGTATATGAAGAACAAAGTCCAGGCAATAAAAGCCGCAAAGATATCGGCAGTGACATATTTTATAACCTGTAGACGTTTATTCATGAGAGCTGTATCTGGTTAATATCTCTATTGTTACTTCGTTTGGCGGGTAACGACTTTAAAATTATCAATAAGAATCGTTGACTGTTTTACCCCGCTGTCCTTGAATGTGTGCAAATAAACCCTGTAAGTCTTCATTCCGGCATAGGCATTTAGTGTTGTTGTAAGATCGATGTAAATCTTTTTCCATACGCCCCTGGTTGGGTTAAGCGTAATGATGGGCGTTTGGTAAAGGGATGAGTTCCCGTAGGTAAATACGCCCACACTGAGTGAATTGGTCGTATTGAAATTCATCTCAAGGTATACGGGAGCCGTGGGAATTGTGTAACCGCTGTGGGTTATGCATTCGAAAAAATCGTGCGCCGAATCGAGTACAACCATCCCTGAATGGTTTCCTTCAAAGGTAAGCGTCGACCCGGGCAGGGTGCGCTGAATGTAGGCTGAACTCCCGCTCGTAGTATCCAGTGTGACGGCCACGTTTTCAAAATCCTCCTTCCATGGGAATGAGGTAGCCGACTGGTAAGTCGTTTTCAGGTTGTGAAAGATTGTGGTACTGTCGGCGGCTAAAGTCACCTCAGTTTCGATTGGGCTGTAAAAAGAATAATTGACCCGGGTGGCTGCGATTCCGTTCTTTTTGATACCAGGCCATACCTGGATTTTATGTTTGCCGGTTTTCAGGACAGGAAACCTGGCAGGTAGTTCAAAAGCCCCCAGGAAGTCGTTGTCGATCGTTACCCAGGCATCCGTGATATGCTGCGAAGTAGAACCCTGAAGATAATAATTGGTAATCAGGTAGATGGAATCGATCCTGAGATAAGCTGGAACTGTTTGATCACCGGAAAATTTTTCACACGAAGAGACCGTGATGAGCAGCAATAATAAAACGACGATGTAGCTGTTGAAATTCCGGCGGATCATAAATGGAACATAAGTTGGAATCACCAAATCCTGTTATGGCTAACGGTTGAATTATACCGATATTGTTTATTTTTCTGATAAAAGTAATTAACAAAAAATAAACCGTGTGTCAGTTAATCCGGTTGGCGGTCTGGCTGATTTTTTCAATGATTTTATGGGCAACTTCCAGCGCACTGTAACCATCGTTGATGGTTACCGGGGGAATGGTGTTGTTTATGATGGCAGAATAAAAACTCTCGAGCTCTGCCCTGATCGCATTCAATGATTTTATTTCGGGTTTGTCAAAACTGATTTGCTTGGTGCCCCGGCCCGGGCCCAATTCCAGGACAAAACCTTCGGGAGGGGTCCCCGGGTTAACATCACTGATTTTCACAACTTCGAGTTCCTTCTTCAGGAAATCGATTGAAATATAGGCATCACGCTGAAAGAACCTGGATTTGCGCATGTTTTTCAGGGAGATTCTGCTGGCCGTCAGGTTTGCAACACACCCGTTGTCAAATTCAATGCGGGCGTTTGCAATGTCGGGAGTGTCGCTCACAACAGCCACGCCGCTGGCGCTGATCTTCCTGATGTTGCTTTTAACTACGCTTAACACAATGTCGATGTCGTGGATCATCAGGTCAAGGATCACGGGCACATCCGTGCCGCGCGGATTGAATTGTGCCAGCCGGTGGCTTTCGATAAACATCGGCCGGTCGAAAATTGGTTCAGCGGCAAGAAATGCCGGATTAAACCGTTCGACATGCCCCACCTGCACCTTTACATTGGCTTCCCCTGCTATTTTTATCAACTCACGCGCCTCTTCGAGGGTTGTGACAATCGGTTTTTCAATAAATACATGGCGACATTTTTTCAGCGCCTTTGCTGCACACTCAAAATGGGAAATTGTCGGAGTAACAATATCCACAACATCAACAGCATCAATTAATTCGTCGAGAGAATCCCAGCGTTTTACTTCGAACTCCCTTTCCGTCTTTTCAGCGTTGGCAGTATCTGGATCATAAAATCCAACCAGATCAAATCCGGAAATTTCCTTGATGCATTTCAGGTGAATTTTTCCAAGATGGCCAGCGCCCAGTACTCCGATTTTCAGCATTTTAGTTTTTTTTGCAAAGGTAGGTTTTTACCCTGACTGAATTTAGTATTTTCGTGAAAAAATTAACGCAACTAAATCACATGGCCAATCCAATTCCAGTCGACTCGTACCGGCACCAGGGGCTCAGGAATTTACTGGTTCAGAAAATCAGGCAGAAAGGCATTTCCGACCCGCTGGTGCTGGCTGCCATAGAGAAGGTTCCCCGCCACTTTTTCTTTGACTCCTCCTTCCTCGAATACGCTTACGAGGACAAGCCATTTTCGATTGGTGCAGGCCAGACCATTTCACAACCATACACAGTGGCTTTTCAGAGTGAATTGCTGCAGATCAAAAAAAATGACAAAGTGCTCGAGATTGGCACAGGTTCAGGCTACCAGGCATGCATCCTGGCAGAGCTGGGCGCGAAGGTTTTCACCATTGAAAGGCAGAAATCGCTCTTTGACAAAACCAGCAAGTTCGTGCCGCTCATCGGGTATCATTCTATTAAGATGTTCTTCGGTGATGGCTACAAAGGTCTGCCTGCATTTGCACCTTTCGACAAGGTGATCGTGACGGCCGCTGCACCCTACATCCCGGAGCCGCTCCTTGAGCAGTTAAAGCCTGGGGGCATCCTGGTGATCCCCGTAGGGGCGGGCGATGTACAGGTAATGACGACCCTGACAAAAAATGTCGACAATTCAGTGGTAAAGAAGGAATACGGCGCGTTCAGGTTCGTACCGATGCTTGAAAACAAAGCGAAAGAAAAATAGCCTGCGCAAATCAGGAATTAGTGCGCCAGCGGTTTCGCGCCCGCCTTATGAATGCAATCCCGAAACCAACGATCATGACAACCGACCCCAGCCAAAGGATGTTGATGTAGGGGTTCATGATGGCCTTCACCACGATATAATCAGGTTCCTTCGAAACATTGGCAATATAGGCGTAGTAGTCGCGGTTTAAAAAATGCCGGGTGTCGGGGTTGTAAACGGCACCCATTTTAGGATGCACGTTAACCGACGGGTATAACGTGAACTCTTTTTTGTATTTTTTATTCTTGAGAGAAAGAAAATCAACCTGGTATACCGTTGTGTTTCCCTCGGCCCTGCTGTTGACATACGTCACGTAAAACCCGCTCATCGCGAGGGTGTCATGCCGCGGCAGGACAAGATTTTCGGCATTGGACTGGCTGTCGCCCAGATCAAATTTAGAGGTGTTTGATGAAATAACCTGTGAGTTAGAGAAGGTCAGCACTGTGCCCAGCACGAAAACAACAAACCCGATGTGTGCCACAATAGCACCTATATTCCTGGGTTTGGCAGTCCTGAACAACAAGTTGTAGATCGATGAAAATAATGCAAACAAGGTAAATGCGATCAGCATGAGGAAGTTCAGTTTGGTCACAATCCCGGTTACATCGATGGCAACGCAGACAAGGATTGCACCGCCAAGGGGAAACAATAACTTTTTAAGGAAACTTCCCGGGTCGTTGTCGTCATAGCTCAGAAATTGGGTGAATGCAATAAAACCAGCGATCAGCAGGGCATAAGGCATCTGCCAGTGGTTGTAAAAACCTACGCGGTCGACCGGGGGAGCAATGTCGGTATGAAACAGGCTGTTGAAAACCGGGATCGAGGTGGTGAACACAATTTGAAATGCAGCCAGCATCATGATAATTGCCCCGATAAACATCCAGAATTCACGCGAAAGAATGATGTCCTTCCTTGAAACATGAAATTTTCTGAAGTTGAACCCGATCATGACCACCATCATTACCAGGAACGTCAGCAGGTAAATAAGCAATTGCTTGGTCATCCCGTTATCGCCGAAGGAATGAGCGGAAGTATCGGCCAGAACGCCGCTGCGCGTGAGGAAACTGGCATAAAGTACCAGCACATACGACAAGGTGATGAGCACATAAGCAGCAAAAAGGGCGAAATTCTGTCTTCGGGCGATCAGCAGGAAGTGCAGCCCTGCCACCAGGGTCATCCAGGGAACAAGAGAAGAGTTTTCAACCGGGTCCCACGACCAGAAACCTCCGAAAGTCAGGGAAACGTAAGCCCAGGCCCCTCCAAGAAGGATCCCTGCACCCAGCATGAGCAGTGCGAGCAGGGTCCATGGCATGGCGCGGCCGATCCAGGTATGGTAATCTTTTTTCAGGAACGATGCGATGGCATATGAAAACGGCACCAATGACAAGGCATAACCGAGGAATAAAATTGGCGGATGAATCGTCATCCAGATATTTTCAAGAAGCGGGTTGAGTCCATTGCCGTCGCCCACCATGCTAAGGTAATTCGGTAGCGAGAAGATGGTTCCTTCGATGGTATCAACCGTATGCCGGAGCAGTGTAAACGGACTTGCGCCGATCTTGACTCCCCAAACGGTAATCCCAAGGAGCATGGATGTAACGAAGATCTGGGAGAGCGAGAAGACAATCATCACGGGAGTTTCCCAGTTACGGGCAAGCCTGAGCAAAACCAGTCCGATGAGCGACTGCCACAGGGCCCAAACCAGGAAGCTCCCCTCCTGCCCTGCCCAGAAACAGGAAATAATGTACTTTATGGGCAGTTCCATCGATGAATACTGCCACACATAAGCATATTCAAAATAGTGCCTGAAAATGAGGTAGTAGAGCGTTGCAGCAACCGTAACCATTGAAAGTGCGTGAACAATATAGAGGCCCCGGGCAGCACTCTTCCATACTTTAAAATGGTCCTTGCGATAGTATGCCATAATATAAAAGACCGTAGCAATTATGGCCGTTCCGAAACCAAGCCAGATAAAGAATTTCCCCATCTCTCCGGGGAAGAGATGTTCACCGATATATTGAATGTTCATGTATATTTTCTTAAGTGGCGGCAAAATTAAGCTTTTCATTCATATGCAGGGTGCATCATGCGTATTTTTTTCCCCCACCCCGTCAGGGTGAGGGACCCCGTCAGGGTGGGGGACCCCGTCAGGGTGAGGAGAAAATTAAGGTCGCTTATAGCAAAAGAAACCACTTTAGAGTATATTCGCAAAAAAATCCAACATGATCAAAATAGGACTGATAGGCGGCTCCGGCCTGGAAAAACTTAACATTTTCGAAAATGTAAAGGAGATTGCCCATACGACACCCTACGGCGCTCCGAGTTCAACATTCCTGACAGGAACGATCGGCCGGTGCGAGGTGTACATCCTTTCACGCCATGGAAGAGATCATACCATCCCTCCTACCCAGGTAAACAACCGGGCAAATATCAAGGCATTGAAACAACTGGGTTGCCAATATATTTTCGCAACAACCGCCTGCGGAAGCCTCAGGGAGGAAATCGGCCGGGGCGACGTAGTCATTGCAGATCAGTTCATCGATTTCACCCGGCTCAGGATTAACACCTTTTATGACAAATTTGAGCCCGGAAGGATGGCTCATACTCCCATGGCCGATCCCTTTTCCGAACCGCTGCGTCAACTCCTGATCAAAGGCTGCCGGGAAACAGGGATTAAATACCATCCTGCAGGAACCATTGTAACCATCGAAGGGCCCAGGTTTTCAACCCGGGCCGAATCCAAAATGTTCAGGCTGCTCGGAGCAGACGTGATTAACATGAGCATTGCCCCAGAAGCCTGCCTCGCCATGGAGGAGGGTATCCCATATGCGGTCATAGCCCTTTCCACTGATTATGACTCCTGGAAACATGATGAAGAACCCGTTACCTGGGAAGATGTGCTGCGGGTTTTTAATGAAAATGTGAAAAATGTGACAGGGCTCCTGGTCAGGGTGCTTGAAAACCTGGAGTAAACAGTTAAGGTGCACCGTTTAATAAGATGGTAACAGGGTAACAAAGTAACAGGGTAACAAAGTAACAGGGTAACAAAGTAACAGGGTAACAGGGTAACAGGGTAACCGGGTAACATTGTAAAAAGGTTACCTTGTCACCTTGTCACCTTATCACCTTGTCACCTTATCACCTTGTCACCTAGTCACTTCCTCCCCTCATCCCCTTTGATATTTTTATTTCCTCGCGTACTTGAAATCTTTGCCCAGGAATTTGGCGGTGTCGCCCAACTGCTCTTCAATTCGTAGCAACTGGTTGTATTTGGCGATACGGTCGGTGCGGCAGGCCGAACCTGTTTTGATCAAACCTGTGTTTAACGCAACGGCAAGGTCGGCGATGGTGACATCTTCGGTCTCTCCCGAGCGATGGCTCATTACGGCAGTATAACTGTTACGGTAAGCCATGTTTACAGCATTGATGGTTTCGCTGAGCGTTCCGATCTGGTTTACCTTAATGAGGATGGAATTGGCTACGCCTCTTTTAAACCCTTCAGCAAGACGTTCAACATTGGTGACAAAAAGATCGTCGCCAACGAGCTGGATATCATTGCCCATCTCCGTAGTCATCAGTTTCCACCCGTCCCAGTCATCTTCGGCCATCCCGTCTTCAATGGAGATGATCGGGTACCGTTTCGCCCAATCCTTCCAGAAAGCAACCATCTGGGAAGGTGTGAGTTTGTCGCCTGTTGATTTCTTCAGGTGGTACACATTTTCCTCAGGAATAAAATATTCAGATGACGCAGGATCAAGCGCGATGGCAATATCCTTGCCGGGTTCGTACCCGGCGATCTCGATCGCCTTCATGATCATGGTCAGCGCCTCTTCATTGGATTTGAGGTTGGGTGCAAATCCTCCTTCATCACCAACATTGGTCGAATACTTGCCCTTTTTCAGCACGGCTTTCAAATTATGGAACACCTCAGCACCCATCCTGAGCGCTTCGCTGAACGATGTGGCACCCACAGGCATGATCATGAATTCCTGGAAATCAATGGAATTATCGGCGTGCGAACCGCCATTCAGGATATTCATCATGGGAATAGGCAGTGTTTGGGCCGATACGCCGCCAATATAACGATAAAGTTCCTGGCCCGTAACCTGCGCTGCCGCATGCGCTGCTGCCAGGGATACACCAAGAATCGCGTTTGCGCCAAGTTTGGCTTTGTTGGGTGTGCCATCAAGGTCGATCAGCCTGTTATCGATCTCAACCTGGTCGGTCACGTACATGCCCTGAATTTCCTCTGCGATCACGGTATTGACGTTCTGCACAGCCTGTAATACGCCCTTGCCGAGATATACGCTCTTGTCGCCGTCGCGAAGTTCTACTGCTTCATGAACACCGGTAGAAGCACCTGAAGGAACTGCAGCCCTCCCGATAATGCCACTGTCTGTTACAACATCCACTTCGATGGTGGGGTTTCCTCTTGAATCCAGGATCTGCCTGGCATGGATAGATAAAATAGTACTCATTGTAGTTGTTTTTAAAGAGTTAATATGAGTTAAAAGAAAAAAGGACAACATACTAACGATGTTATCCTTTTCCTGTATTCAGTTTTTGACCGTTGTTTTAAGTGATCAGGCCTCAGGTGTTTCTTCAGCAGCCTCAGGAGTAACTTCAGGGAGATTCTCCACTACCGGCTCCTCCGCTTTTATAGGGGCAGGTTTGGCTTTGACCTCCGGTTTGTCAGCGGCTTTCGCGGCACCTTCATCCCCGGCTGCCTTCTTTGCTCCTGCCCTTTTGCGACGGGTCGACTTAGCCTTGCCTTCATCTTTTGGCGAGAGCATGGCTTCGTTATAGTCAACAAGCTCGATCAGGCACATTTCAGCGTTATCACCAAAACGGTTTCCGGTTTTCAGGATGCGGGTATAACCTCCCGGGCGGTCCATGATCTTCTTTGAAATTTCACGGAAAAGCTCAGTAACGGCCTCTTTATTTTGCAGATAGCTGAAAACGGTACGCCGTGAGTGCGTTGTATCCTCTTTTGACTTGGTAATCAGAGGTTCAACATAAACCCGCAACGCCTTAGCTTTGGCAACTGTGGTATGGATCCGTTTATGCATAATCAGGGAGGCCGCCATGTTTGACAACATGGCTTTCCTGTGAGCACTTTTTCTTCCTAAATGATTAAATTTCTTTTGGTGTCTCATCGCAATTAATCCTTATCTAATTTATATTTCGTCGTATTCATGCCAAATTCAAGACCTTTTGATTTTACGAGTTCTTCCAGTTCGGTAAGTGATTTTTTTCCAAAATTGCGGAACTTCAGTAAATCATTTTTATTAAAAGCCACCAGGTCGCCCAGGTATTCAACATCAGCAGCCTTGAGGCAGTTAAGCGCCCTGACGGACAGATCCATGTCGACAAGCTTGGTCTTTAGTAACTGGCGAATATGTAATGAAGTTTCGTCAAACTCTTCGGCAACAGCTTTTTCAGCTGAATCAAGGGTAATTTTCTCATCCGAAAATAACATAAAGTGATGGATAAGAATTTTTGCAGCTTCCTTCAATGCATTTTTTGGCTGAATTGAACCGTCGGTCGTAACATCAATAACAAGCTTTTCATAGTCGGTCTTCTGTTCGACGCGAAAATTTTCAACATTGAAAGTTACATTCTTGATCGGGGTATGCACTGAATCGATGGCAATCCTTCCAAGCGAAGAACTCAAGGTCTTGTTTTCCTCAGCAGGGATATATCCCCGTCCCTTGTCGATGGAGAGTTCAAATGAAAGTTTTACATTCGCTTCCATATGGCAAATCACTATTTCAGGATTTAAGACCTGGAATACTGACAGGAATTTGTTTATATCTCCCGCTTTAAAATCCTTCTGTTGTGCTATAACGACAGTCACTTTCTCAGCATTTTCTGTCTCGATCAACCGTTTGAACCTGATTTGTTTCAGGTTCAGGATGATTTCGGTTACGTCCTCGATAACCCCTTTGATGGTGGAAAACTCTTGCTCTACCCCTTCAATTTTCACCGAAGTGATGGCAAAGCCTTCCAACGAGGAAAGGAGAATCCTTCTGAGTGAATTCCCGATGGTAACACCGAAACCTGGTTCAAGCGGGCGGAATTCAAAGACGCCACGGCTATCATCGGCTTCCACCATGATCACCTTGTCAGGTTTCTGGAACGGTAATATTGCCATATAATTATTTTTAGGTTTTTATTATGTAGAGACGCGTTTGAAACGCGTCTACATAGAGACGGGTTTCAAACCCGTCTCCACGTAAATTTTTATTTCGAATACAATTCGACGATGAGTTGCTCCTTGATATTTTCAGGAATCAGATCCCGCTCGGGATAATTCATAAATTTTCCGGTCATCATTCCGCCGTCCCACTCGAGCCAGGAGTATTGGTTGCCTCTACCTGACAGGGAGTTGGTGATGATTTCCAATGACTTTGAACGTTCGCGCACCGAGATGATATCTCCCGGATGAAGTTCATAGGAAGGAATATTCAACACCTTGCCGTTCACAAGAATATGACGGTGGCCGATCAACTGGCGTGCGCCATCGCGTGTCGGCGAAATGCCGAGGCGGTAAACAACATTGTCAAGCCTTGATTCAATCAGCTGCAGCAATACTTCGCCTGTCACACCGCCTTTACGGGCAGCTTTCAGGAAGATATTCCGGAACTGGCGCTCCAGGATACCATAAGTATATTTGGCTTTTTGTTTCTCCATGAGCTGGGTACCGTACTCAGAAACTTTCGCTCTGCGCTTGGTCTGGCCATGCATTCCCGGAGGGTAATTTTTTTTCTCATAACTTTTATCAGGACCAAAAATAGGATCCCTGAACCTTCTTGCAATTCTGGACTTTGGGCCAATGTATCTTGCCATGCTAATTGATATAAATAAATGTTAGACTCTTCTTCTTTTGGGAGGACGGCATCCGTTATGAGGCAACGGGGTGATATCAACAATCTCCGTTACTTCGATTCCAGCGGTATGCAGGGTGCGGATGGCTGATTCGCGGCCGGCTCCGGGTCCTTTAATATAAACCTTCACCTTGCGCAGCCCCTGGTCGTAAGCGACCTTCGAAGCATCCTGTGCTGCCATCTGTGCAGCATACGGGGTGTTCTTCTTTGATCCCTTGAAACCCATCTTACCTGCCGACGACCAGCTGATAACCTGGCCTGCGTTGTTTGTCAGCGTAATGATGAGATTATTAAATGATGCATTTACATAGGCTTTGCCTATTGCATCAACTTTAACAACCCTTTTCTTTGAACTTTTTTCAGTCTTTGCCATATTCTAATTTACTACATGCATTAACAATTAACCTTTGGTCGCCTTCTTCTTGTTGGCAACGGTTTTTTTCCTGCCCTTGCGGGTACGCGCATTGTTTTTTGTACTTTGTCCGCGGACAGGCAATCCCAAACGATGACGGATGCCGCGATAGCAGCCGATATCCATCAGGCGCTTGATATTCATCTGGACTTCAGAGCGCAGAGCACCTTCGATTTTAAAATTATCGTTGATGATCGTACGGATTTTATTCTGTTCCTCATCGTTCCATTCCTGAACTTTCTTATTCCTGTCAACACCGGCAATATCAAGAATTTTCTGAGCAGTGCTTCTTCCGATGCCAAAGATATAGGTCAGCCCGATTTCACCCCTCTTTTGTTTAGGTAAGTCAATACCTGCAATTCTGGCCATAATAATCCAATTTTATGTTTGTAATATCTTAACCTTGTCTTTGTTTGAACTTAGGGTTCTTTTTGTTGATGACATACAGTTTGCCATTTCTGCGAACGATCTTGCAATCTGCAGATCTCTTCTTAATTGATGCTCTGACTTTCATTTTACGTTTGCTTTTAGTCTATTGATATCTGAACGTAATTCTTCCTTTTGTTAAATCGTAAGGTGACATCTCGATTCTGACACGGTCTCCGGGAAGAATTTTAATATAATGCATCCTCATTTTACCCGAAATGTGGGCTGTAATAACATGCCCGTTCTCTAATTCCACCCTGAACATTGCGTTCCCGAGGGATTCGATGACCGTGCCATCCTGTTGAATTGACGATTGCTTTGCCATACTATATGCTACTTGATCCTAGAACTTCTTCAATATACCGGAAGGTTGAAAGAACATCAGCTTTTTCCTTTCTCACAGCAACCGTAAGCTCAAAATGCGCTGAAGGCATCCTGTCAGCAGTACGGATCGTCCAGCCATCCGGGTCCTGAACCACCATCTTTGCCCCCATGTTGATCATGGGTTCAATGCAGATCGTCAATCCTGCCGGCAACTTAGCCCCCCAACCCCGTTTCCCGTAATTGGGAATATCCGGTTTTTCGTGCAACTGCCTGCCAATTCCATGCCCTACAAGTTCCCGCACCACCGAATAACCAAATCCTTCAACGTATTCCTGTACGGCAGCACTGATGTCGCCTACCCGCTTCCCGGCAACCGCAGTTTCAACTGCCAGGTACAACGACTCTTTCGTACGTTTCAACAGGTTCAGCACCTCTTCCGACACCTCTCCAACCGGAAAGGTGTAAGCAGAATCGCCATAAAAACCATCCTTCTGGCATCCGCAGTCGATCGAAACTATATCACCATTTTTAAGAACTCTTTCTCCCGGTATTCCATGCACCACCTCTTCATTGACGGAAATGCACAAGGTCGCCGGAAAACCTCTGTAACCTTTGAACCCGGGAATCGCTCCTTCAGCCCGGATAAAATCTTCAGCTATTGTATCAAGTGTTATCGTTTTAACACCCGGTTTGATATATTTCGCGACTTCCGCGAGTGTCTTGCTTACAATAATTCCATTTTCCCTCAGTAACTCAATCTCATTCGCCGATTTAATGGTCATTTGTTTGTTAAACATAGATTATTGGCCTGATACCGAATAGGATGACCGTCCCTTGATCCTGCCCGATTTGGTCAGTCCATCATAGTGGCGCATCAATAAATGACTTTCAATTTGCTGCAACGTATCGAGTACAACACCAACAAGAATCAGCAGGGAGGTACCTCCATAAAATTGGGCAAACTGCGAAGTAACTCCTACCATCCTGACAAAGGCAGGCATAATAGCTACAAAACCCAGGAATATAGAACCCGGAAGGGTGATCCGAGACATCACGTCATCAATGAATTCTGCAGTTTTCTTCCCTGGTTTAACACCGGGGATAAAACCGCCGTTTTTCTTCATGTCATCAGCCATCTGGTTAGGATTAACTGTAATAGCCGTGTAGAAGTAGGTAAAGAAGATGATCAGGATAAAGAATGTAAGATTGTAGACGATACCGTTGATATCAGTAAATACCCTGGCAAATCCCGTAAGCGTTTCGTTGCTGGCAAAACCGGCAATGGTGAGCGGAAGGAACATGATAGCCTGGGCAAAGATGATCGGCATTACACCGGCAGCATTCACCTTGAGAGGGATGTACTGGCGCACGCCGCCGTACTGCTTGTTCCCAACAATTCGCTTGGCATACTGGACAGGAATTTTCCTGGTTCCCTGCACAAGCAGGATCGTAACCAGGATAACCAGCACCAGGAATGCAATTTCAACGACAAAGAAAACAAGTCCGCCACCTTTCTGCTCCATCCTCGAAACAAGCTCGCCAAATAAAGCAAAGGGCAAACGGGCCATGATGCCGATCATAATGATCAGGGATATACCGTTGCCGATACCCTTGTCAGTAATTCTTTCACCCAACCACATCACGAACATGGAACCAGCTGTAAGAATGATGATGGACGATATGCCGAAAAACGAAAATACAGAATGATGCGTAACATTAACGCTAAACGGTGATATTGCTTCTGCCGGAAGCTGTGATGCCAGGTTTGCGATATAGGCGGGTGACTGGAAAATCAAAATAACGACAGTGAGGTAACGTGTCATCTGGTTGATTTTCTTACGTCCGCTTTCACCCTCTTTCTGAAGTTTCTGGAAGTATGGGATCGCCATACCCAGCAACTGCATTACGATGGAAGCCGAGATATAAGGCATGATCCCCAAGGCAAAAATGGAGGCATTTGAAAACGCACCCCCCGAAAACATATTCAGCAGCCCAAGCAAACCGGATTTGGTCTGGTTCTGAAGGCTCGCGAGCATACTTGGGTCGACGCCGGGCAGTACTACATAAGATCCCAGACGATAGATCAGGATAATACCGATTGTATAAAGGATCCTCTTGCGGAGGTCTTCAATCTTCCAGATGTTTCGAATGGTTTGAATCAGTTTTTTCATTCAAACAAGTTTAAAGTATGTTAGCGACTCCACCTAATTCTTCAATTGCTTTTTTGGCTGTCGCCGAATAAGCATGAACGGTAATATCCAGTTTGGCTTTCAATTCACCGCGACCAAGGATCTTAATCCTGTCGTTCTTCGAAACATATCCGCATTCGATCAGAACCGCCTGGGTGATCACACTCAGACCTTTCTTTTCTGCGATTTGCTCTAAAACATCAAGGTTAATTCCCTTATATTCAACGCGGTTGAAGTTCTTGAACCCGAACTTGGGAACACGCCGTACGAGCGACATCTGTCCGCCTTCGTACCCTAATTTCTTAGAGTAACCCGAACGTGACTTTGCGCCTTTATGTCCACGGGTGGAAGTTCCACCATGTCCGGAACCCTGGCCCCTGCCAATACGTTTGATCTTTTTTGTTGAACCTTTAGCCGGTTTAAGATTGCTTAAATCCATTTCAGTATCGTTTATCTTTTATTATACTTTTTCAAATGTAACCAAGTGCAGAACTTTGTTCACCATGCCCAGGATCTGGGGAGTTGCTTCATGTTCCACCGTATGGCGAATCCTCTTCAGGCCCAACGCCTGGAGGGTACGTTTCTGACGCAACGGTCTTCCGATGCCACTGCGAACCTGCGTTATTTTAATTTTTTCCATTGCTTAGAACAGCCTTAAATAATTTACACTTAGCCATTAAATACCTGATTCAGCTCAATTCCCCTGAGTTGTGCGATCGTATAAGGATCCCTTAACTTGATCAGGGCATTGATGGTGGCTTTCACCACGCTGTGCGGGTTCGATGACCCTTTTGATTTTGCAAGCACGTCTTTCACGCCAACACTTTCCAGCACAGCGCGCATGGCACCGCCTGCAATAACGCCCGTTCCAGGGGCAGCAGGCTTGATATAAACCAGGGCACCGCTGTACTTTCCCAACTGGTCGTGAGGGATCGTACCTTTAAGGATGGGAACCTTGATGAGGTTCTTCTTGGCATCATCAACACCTTTGGCGATGGCGGCCGTGACTTCCTTGGCTTTGCCAAGTCCGTAACCAACAACACCATTTTCGTTACCAACGACTACAATGGCAGAAAAGCTGAAGGTTCTTCCCCCTTTGGTAACTTTGGTAACACGCTGAATGCTGACCAGGCGATCCTTAAATTCGATTTCGCTCGACTTTACTCTCTTTACATTAACGTTTGTCATATCTTCCTTAGAATTTTAGGCCACCTTCTCTGGCAGCATCGGCCAAAGATTTTACCCTGCCATGATATAAATAACCATTACGATCAAAAACAACTTTCTCGATACCTGCCTGGATTGCCTTTTCGGCAACATGCTTGCCGACCATCTTGGCGACATCGGTTTTGGTACCTTTCTGGTCTTTCATCCCTTTTTCCATGGATGAGGCTGCAACCAATGTTTTCCCTGACTGATCATCGATCAGCTGTACATAAATAGACTTACAGCTGCGGAAAACGGTCATGCGAGGCCTGTCAGGAGTCCCTTGTACGATTTTACGTATCCTTTTTTTGATCCTGAACCTGCGAAATTCTTTTGCACTCTTGATAGCCATTGTATTCTTTTTAAAACGATTATAATAATCCTTTTGTGGTAGCCGCACCGCGATACGGCTTTACGTATTCTACTGTCCTGCAGCTGATTTACCGGCTTTCTTCTTGATCTCTTCTCCAAAGAAGCGCACACCTTTGCCCTTGTAAGGTTCGGGACGGCGGAAAGAACGGATCTTGGCTGCAACCTGGCCGAGAAGTTGCTTGTCAACAGACTTCAGGATGATGGTATTATTCTTCCCTTTTACGGCAGTCGTTTCAACTTTGATCGCATCAGGAAGCTCGAGAAGAATGTTGTGAGAATATCCCAGGGCGAGTTCAAGGATTTGTCCGTTTCCGGTGGCCTTGTAACCAACGCCGACCAATTCCTGCACTGTGGTGAAACCTTCTGAGACCCCTTTGATCATATTGAAGACCAGCGAGCGGTAAAGGCCGTGCTTGGCACGATCGTCCTGCTGTTCGGTATGACGTTCCATGGTAACCAGGTCTGCTTCAATCTTCAGGGTGATTTTCGGGTCAACCTGTTGCTGAAGCTCACCCAGTTTTCCTGTTACAGTTACCAGATTGGTGTCGGAGACAGTAATCTTCACGCCAGCGGGTAATGCAATCGGTAGTTTTCCTATTCTTGACATGTTTATTTTCTCCTAATTAACTGATGTGACATAATACCTCACCGCCAACCTTCTGCGTGCGGGCTTCTTTATCGGTCATGATCCCGTGTGAAGTAGAAAGGATAGCAATGCCGAGTCCATTCAATACGCGGGGAAGATGATCATTATCAACATATTTCCTCAATCCGGGTTTTGAAATCCTGACAAGGCTGTTGATAGCCGAGAGTTTTGTGACAGGATGATACTTCAGGGCTATTTTAATAACGCCGGGAAGTGGTTCATTTTCAACCTTAAAATTCAGGATATATCCTTTTTCAAAGAGAATGCGCGTGATTTCTTCCTTGACCTTTGACTTTGGAATTTCTACAACCCGGTGGTTGGCCAAAACGGCATTCCTGATTCTCGTCAAATAATCTGCAATGGGATCCGTAACCATTTATTTAATTTTTATTTGTTAATGTTTGATTGGTGGCCTCATGGCATGCCATGAGGCTACAATATTATTATTACCAGCTGGCTTTCCTGATTCCGGGAATCAAACCCTTGTTGGCCATTTCCCTGAAATTGATACGGGAAACACCAAAAAGGCGCATGTATCCTTTGGGACGACCGGTAAGCTGGCAGCGGTTATGTAATCTAACCGGCGAAGCATTCTTCGGGAGTTTCTGAAGAGCGATGTAATCGCCAGCTTCCTTCAGTGCTTTACGCTTTTCGGCGAACTTCTCAACCATGCGTTCACGTTTGCGCTCTCTGGCTTTCATGGATTCTTTTGCCATATCTTTACTTTGTTTTAAAGGGGATTCCAAATTCTTTTAAAAGGGCATGTGCCTCACGGTCGTTGCGTGCGGATGTTACAAACGTAATATCCACTCCGTTGATCCTGGTTACTTTGTCGATGTCGATTTCCGGGAAGATGATCTGCTCGGTCACACCCAGGGTATAATTGCCCCGGCCGTCAAACCCTTTGTCGCTGATGCCGCGGAAATCTCTTACGCGCGGGAGAGCAACTGAGATCAGTCTGTCAAGGAAATCATACATCCGCTCGCCGCGCAAGGTAACGCGCACACCGATTGGGTTTCCTTTTCTCAGCTTGAAGTTCGAGATGTCCTTCTTCGATTTGGTCGACACTGCCTTCTGCCCGGTGATCATCGTCATCTCATTGATGCCATTGTCGATGAACTTCTTGTCGGTGTTGGCAATTCCCAAACCCTGGTTCAGACATATTTTGTAAATCCGTGGAACCTGCATGGGGCTTTTGTATTCGAACTGCTTTGTCAAAGCAGGAACAACCTCATTCAGATACTTGTCTTTTAATCGTGGTGAATAAGCCATTATTTTATAACCTCCCCTGAATTTATTGAATAACGAACCAATTTTTCCGTTTTAGGATCTAACTTCCGGCCGATACGAGTCGGTTTTCCGGTGTTATCGATCACCTGTAGATTGGAAAGATGCACAGGCGCTTCCATTTTTACGATCCCGCCCTGCGGACTTTTGGCGTTGGGTTTCGTGTGTTTTGAAACCATGTTCACACCTTCCACGATGGCCTTGTATTTTTCGGTATCGACCCGCAGGACTTTTCCCTGCTGACCTCTTGAATCACCGGCAATGACCATGACGGTGTCGCCTTTTCGGATATGTAACTTCTTCTGCATGATAATTTTTGTATATGCTTAAAGCACTTCAGGTGCTAAAGAAACGATTTTCATGAATTGTTTTTCGCGTAACTCCCTGGCTACCGGTCCGAAGATACGGGTTCCGATCATTTCACCGGCGTTGTTGAGCAACACCACGGCGTTGTCGTCAAACCTGATGTAGGAACCGTCGGCACGACGCATTTCTTTGCTGGTCCTGACAACCACGGCTTTCGACACGGTTCCCTTCTTGATGTTCCCGGAAGGAAGCGCGTTCTTCACCGTGACGATGATCCGGTCGCCTACCCGGGCATACCGCTTGCGCGTTCCGCCGAGGACCTTGATACAGAGAACTTCCTTGGCTCCGCTGTTATCTGCTACTGTTAATCTTGACTCCTGTTGTATCATGGCTATTTAACCTTTTCAATGATTTCGACAAGTCTCCAACACTTATTCTTACTTAATGGCCTGGTTTCCGCGATGCGAACTTTATCGCCCTCGCTGCATTCATTTTTATCATCATGGGCCATGAAGCGGGAAGATTTCTTTACGAATTTTCCGTACTTCGGATGTTTCACCTTGCGTTCGACTGAAACGACAACGGATTTCTCCATCTTGTTGCTGACGACGATGCCGGTTTTTTCCTTTCTTAAGTTTCTCGTTTCCATATTGTTTTGTTTGATGAGTCGGGTGTTATTTCCGTCCCGTGGAGACGGGTTTTAACCCATCTCCGTAAAAACGGGTTTCAAACCCGTCTCTACAGTTATTAATGTTTTACCGCCTTAGTGATGTCCTCACCCTTCCTTGCCCTTACGCGGAGTTCGGTTTCAAGACGTGCGATCGTTTTACGATAGGCCTTGATTTTATTCGGGTTTTCCAAAGGCGAAACAGCATGGTTAAGCTTGAGCTTGGTAAGCTGGCGCTTTTCTTCATCCATCCTTTCCAGGATTTCGGCCGTTGTTAATTCAATGATGACTTTCTGTTCCATTTGTATCTTTTTATGAGACGGCTTTGAAAGCCGTCTTTACGACTTATATTGCTTCTTCAACGTAATCTTTACGCATCACGGTCCTGGTCTGAACCGGGAGTTTCTGGGCACCCAGGCGTAAAGCTTCCTTGGCGGTAACCATCGAAACGCCTTCGATTTCAAACATGATACGACCGGGATTGATACGGGCTACAAAATACTCGGGAGCTCCTTTTCCTTTACCCATACGTACTTCGGCAGGTTTCTTGGTGACAGGCTTATCGGGGAAAATGCGAATCCAGAGCTGACCTTCACGTTTCATATGACGGGTGATTGCCTGACGGGCCGCTTCAATCTGACGACCGGTGATCCATGCTTCTTCGAGCGTTTTAATACCGAATGAGCCAAAAGCAAGTTGATGGCCGCGCTGGGCATTGCCCTTCATCTTTCCCTTTTGCTGTTTCCTGTATTTTGTTTTCTTTGGTTGTAACATTATTCAGATATATTATAGGTTACAGTGCAATTTGAATGTATCGCCTACGGCGGTATTTTTATATTTGAGCCACTAACGGCTTAACTTTTTATTTGCGCGGTCCGCGGGGTTTTCCGCTGTCCCTTGCAGGTCCGCGGTCGCCTCTGCGATCCTG